>Ga0098074_1000014_pt1 | contig 318325 bp, 273 predicted proteins | sample 32_taG_FD_75064 | JGI IMG/M metagenome (GOLD analysis project Ga0098074, IMG submission 75064) | Marine viral communities from the Gulf of Mexico - 32_GoM_OMZ_CsCl metaG | ecosystem: Environmental > Aquatic > Marine > Oceanic | place: Atlantic Ocean: Gulf of Mexico | collected 2015-07-12 | reverse complement strand
TTCATATCAGGATTTTTTAAAGCAAAAGTTGGCCAGTATTCCAAATATTGCCAATGTACAGAGCTCTTTTGTGTTGAGTTTGATCAAAAAATAAAAGTCAAGCGGTAAACCACTTGACTTTCACATTTATTTTAAGACTGAAGAAGCATTAATCTTCATCATCGTCGTCTTCGTCATCATCGTCTGAAACTTTGTCTTCGATTTCGTCATCATCGTCGTCGTCTGTTTCAACATCGCTTTTATCCAATCCTGGGATATCGTCATCATCATCAAAATCGTCGTCGTCATCGTCATCGTCTAATGAAGATTTGAAAGCTGCTTTATTTATTTTTACCAAATAAATAATTTCTTCTGTTTCCCAAATCAAAGCATCCAACATTTCACCCGTTGGAGTTTTAATTGTTGTTAAACTTCCCAAGTAACCATCGGGAAAATCATTGTCTAACTTCTTTTTTTGTTCAGAAGTTAATTTTTCAAAGCTAATAATTGCTCTACGCTTAGTCATTGCACTCAAATTTCTAATTTAACTATTCGTTGAATTGGTAATGTTACATTCTTTTTTAAAAGAATTACCGAATCAGTAATTCCCCAAATCGTTGTATTCACAACTTTTTTTCCTTGGTCATCTTCAAAGTAAATTTTCACTTTGTGATGTTCAATGTTACCAAGCGCATTTGCACGTTCTAATTGTCGCTTCAACATTTTAATGTCTTCTTCGCGTTTTAATACATCTTCGTGCGGAAAGTGAAAATCTGCTACCGCCTCTTTTTCCACTAATTCATACCCTGACTCCATATTCCAATATTTTGAGCAAAATTAAACGAATTGATTAATTGAGAATCAAATTCCTCAAAATTGAATCAATTTTTTTTGAATAATTTTACAACTTCTTTTTTGAAATTACAACTTATCCCAAAAAATGCTTGAAATTTAATGCCATGACTCATTGAAAATCAAACCAAAAAACCCAATACACATTAAAACTTGCCGATTCAATAAAAATGAATGTACAGAAAATAGCTTACATAAAAAAACGCCGATGTTCACTCGAACACCGACGTTTCTGGTTATGAAAATTACAACTGTTGATTACTTCTTGCTTGTCAACTCGTTTTTTAAACCGCTCCACTCTACAAGATGCATCTTCACAGTTCCCACAGGTATCTTTGCTTTCACCAATACCGGAATCTTATTTTTATCTGCTGTTACCCAGAAATTCACGTCTTCTTCACTTTCAAAATACCTTCCTGTTTGAACTACTGGAACGAATTTGTGGCATAAGAAGTGACCTTTTCTGATTTTAATTTCTTCATCACCAACGTATTTGATTTTCAAATTGTACACTTCTTCATCCATGAAACATTTGAATTCAAACGTTTGACCTTTCTTCATACCAGTAAAGTTCAAGGTACGCGCTTTGTAGAAAGACGAAACCATATCTTGAATTCCTAGAGGAGTTTTGTATGTTTTCTCTCCTGTATTTACTTGGTATTTGTTTTGTTGGAATGTATACTCTTGATTGATTTTATATCCGCCTTCATTCACGTCGCGTTTAAACAACCAAGGCATGATCGATTGCTGGTCAATGTAACTTTCATAGGTATCATTTACTTTGTAGATTGCATTGAATCCACCCAAGGTTCTACCTGTTCCAACCACATGGTATAAAGGTCGATTATCTCCTTTACGTGATGTTGCTTTGACTTCCATGATCGCTTCACCTGCGTCCATGAATCCATAGGTCACTCGATATCTTAATTTCTCTCCAACTTTAAAAGCTGAATTTGATATTGTCGGATACTTCACTGTAGAACTAGACATAGTAACTGTAAGTCCTACTAATGCGCTTATAAACAGTAACTTTTTCATTGTTTTAGATTTTATAGTGAGAGAAATACAAAGCACGTGCCAAACTGTATTGACTCTATTCTTGAAACGCAGTCTTTTGTCATTTATTATATGGAAAAAAGTACATTTCATATTCCTTAACCTCGATTTAACCTCAATTAAATTGGGAATTCTTCCTCAGTTTTATATTTTTGGAAAACATCAAAATGGAAACTTTAAAACATTATGCGCGTTCTTTTACTCCCAATTTTTACCTTTTGCCTCACCTTCACATTTTTCTCGCAAGATTATAAAAACTTAACAATCAAAGAATTAGAATCGCTAAAAGCCAAAGCTGTTTCTAAAGAAAACTATTCAGAAGCAAGTAAAATCAAAGAAATTATTGAGCTTAAACAAGCGTTAGAAGAAGCTGTAAAAAATGAAAACTATCAACTTGCAGCGGAAATTAAGCAAAAACTTGAGCATCCCTCAAGCACTCAATCTGCTGAAAACCAAACGTCATCGACATCAAAATCAGAATATCCTTTCGAGTTTTATGATAAAATATACGTTGTAGACAACGGAAAACCAACCATGGAATTAGAGATCCAAAACGCCATGCAAAGTTTGCCTTCCTTATTGGGCTATGGATTCTATAAATCTATAATCTATAAATATGTCTCTTCCCAATATTCAACCACTCAACTAGAAAAAGGGCATCGTTACCAATTGTTTTATAAAGTGAAACCAGGAGTTGATCCGAACACTTCCTTAAAAATGGTTCAATTGGAAGCAAGCGGATATGAAACTGCTTTGGTTCGTCGATATGTTCCAAATGAAGTGCTTGCCTCAATTTACAAGGGAACACGACCACGTGATTTTGACAACGTTATTCCAATTCAATTTCACAAAGTTGCCGATGATGTCTATGAAATAACTATTGAAGAACTACTAGAACCAGGTGAATATGCTATCATGAATGGTGATAATTGGCATCTATTTGGTGCGAGAGATATCGTTTCCATCGGCAGCAAACAAGTTGAACCAACAGAATTTAAACCAATCAATATCTATGAAAACAATTACGATGAGCCAACATTGGCGTTTTTAGGTGTGGATTACAGCTTGTGTAAATTTACAAGCACCAAAAACCAAGGTCGAGATGACGAGGTAAGAAAATCATGGGACATTGGAAACATGAAATTCTACAAAAGTGCCGTGAAACAAGGTCGATTGGAAAATTGGATTGCGAAGCCAGAAAACACGCTCTTCTATCCAGAATTTGGACGTTCAATCTCAGCAGAAAACTTTCCTGACAAATGGATTTTACCGGATGAGACAAGCTATTCCATTTCATTAGATGAATTAGAAAAACACATTCAATCCTATGAAGTCAATTTCCCTGGACTCGGAATGGTCATTCTTCCAGAATTTTTCCAGATGAAATCAAAAGAATTGACTGGATATGTTGTCATTTATGATTTTAGAACGCGAAAAATTGTGGATCACTACCATGCTGAATTTAATTTAGCTATTGACAACGGATTTGATGACGACGATTTTGAAGCCAACTTCCTCAGAATTTTAAAATATTACATCGATCGAAAATTCATTCCTGAACACGAGGCTTATTTGAAAGAACAAAAGAAAAAAGGGAAGGGATAAGAAGTGCAATTCAAATAACAACAACACAACATTATTACATAAAAAAGGCTTCTAAAATTAGAAGCCTTTTGCTAATGTTATAGATAATATACTACATTACCACATTCACAATCTTCCCTTGAACAACAATCACTTTCTTAGGAGTGTTTCCTTCCAAGTATTTTTGTGTTTGCTCAAATGCCAGCACTTCCGCCTCGACTTCTTTCGCAGTTAAAGCAGTTGGAAGGTCCATTTTGAAACGCATCTTTCCATTGAACGAAACCGGATAAGATACATTTGCCTCCACCAAGAATGCTTCATTGAATTTCGGGAACGTTGCATAACTAATTGTTCCTGGTTCATTTCCTAATTTCACCCATAACTCTTCAGAGATATGCGGCGCATACGGAGAAAGTAGGATAATTAAATCTTGTAAAATTGCCTTGTTATTGCATTTTTGATCACTCAACTCATTCACCGCAATCATGAAGTTGGAAACTCCAGTATTGAAAGAATAACGCTCTAAGTCATCTGAAATTTTCTTAATTGTTTTGTGCAATGTCTTTAAGGATTCTTTGCTCGGCTCAGCATCCGAAATTGAAACTTCATTTTCCGCATTGTGAAACAAACGCCACAATTTGCGCAAGAAGTTATGCACTCCAGTAATTCCCTTTGTATCCCAAGGTTTTGCTTGCTCAATTGGTCCTAGGAACATTTCATACATGCGCAAAGTATCTGCTCCAAATTTTTCTACAAGTTCGTCTGGTGTTTGAACGTTCCATTTAGATTTAGACATTTTCTCCACTTCATTTCCACAGATATACTTACCGTCTTCCAAAATGAATTCTGCATTTGCACTATCTTCTAAAGCATTATTTTTTAAATTTTTAAACCCGTCAACATTCAAAATATCATTGTCTACAATATTTATATCTACATGCAGTCTTTGAACATCATAATCTGCAATTAAGCCTTGCGAAACATATTTATTTTGACCTTTAATACGATAAACAAAACTACTTCTTCCCAAAATCATCCCTTGATTGATCATTTTTTGGAAAGGTTCATCGAATGGAATGTGTCCTAAATCGTACAAGAATTTTGTCCAGAAACGCGAGTACAATAAATGTCCGGTTGCGTGCTCCGAACCACCAATGTATAAATCCACATTTTGCCAGTAATCTACCTTTTCCTTGGCAACGAATTCATTGTCGTTTGTTGGATCCATGTAGCGCAAGAAATACCAAGAGCTACCTGCCCAACCTGGCATAGTGTTGTATTCCATTCTGTCGCCTTGCGAGAAATTCCACGCACTTTTTTCTGCTCTAGCCAAAGGCGGTTCACCTTCTTCTGTTGGCAAATATTTATCCACTTCTGGAAGAATGACTGGCAAGTTGGCATCATCTACCAATTTTGGAATGTCATTCTCATAATACACAGGGAAGGGTTCACCCCAATAACGCTGACGGGAGAAAATAGCATCTCTCAATCTGTATTGTGTTTTTCCTTTTCCAATTCCTTTTTGCTCAATGGCTTCAACCGCCACTTGTATCGCTTTCTTGGCAGGCAATCCATTTAAGAAATCAGAATTCGCAATCACTGCATCCTTTTCTGTGTAGGCTGCTTCCGAAATATCAATTCCTTCAAAGATATTCAAGATTTTTATTCCAAAATGTTTGGCAAAATCATAGTCGCGTTGGTCGCCACAAGGAACAGCCATGACAGCTCCAGTTCCATAGGAAGCCAACACGTAGTCACCAATCCAAATTTGCACTTTTTCACCTGTAAATGGATGAATGGCAAAGGCACCTGTATTTTGTCCCGTAATATTTTTTACATCCGATTGACGATCGCGTTCCGATTTCAACGATGCTTCTTTCTTATAAATTTCAATTGCCGTTTTGAATTCTGGAGTGGTAATTTGATCAACTAATGGATGTTCTGGTGCCAACACCATGAATGAAACTCCGTAGATGGTATCTGGTCGAGTGGTGAAAACATCAATTACGGATTGCGAATTATCAATTGCGAATTGTACACTACAACCTACTGATTTTCCAATCCAATTGCGTTGCTGGTCTTTGATGGATTCTGTCCAATCCACTTTATCCAATCCAGTAATCAAACGATCTGCATAAGCTTTGATACGCATCGACCATTGGCGCATTAATTTTTGTTCTACGGGATGTCCGCCACGTTCAGAAACACCATTGACAACTTCGTCGTTTGCCAAAACCGTTCCTAATGCTGGACACCAATTTACCCAAGAATCAGCCAAATAAGCCAATCGGTATTCTTGTAAGATATCTTCTTTTTCTTTTTCAGTATATGCATTCCATTCAGCGGCAGAAAAAATCGTTTCAAATTCAGTACAAGCATTCACATTGGCATTTCCATCTTTCTCGAAAATCGCAATCAAAGAATCAATTGGCTCCGCTTTATCAGTTGCATAATTGTAATACGCATTGAATATTTGCTTAAAAATCCATTGTGTCCATTTGTAATATTCCGGAGACGACGTTCGCACTTCACGGTCCCAATCAAATGAGAACCCCATGATGTCTAATTGTTTGCGGTAACCAGCTATTTTATTTCCGCTGTTGTCTACACCGCCATCAATGTTTGTTTTAGTCGTAATCGCAGGATGTTGTCCAGTTTGAATGGCGTATTGCTCTGCTGGCAAACCAAATGAATCATATCCCATTGGATGCAAGACGTTAAACCCTTGCAAACGTTTGTATCGAGCGTAAATATCCGAAGCAATGTATCCCAATGGATGTCCAACATGCAAACCAGCTCCTGATGGATATGGAAACATGTCTAGTACGTAGAACTTTGGTTTATCAGAATTATCTATTGCCTTAAAGGTTTTATTGTCTGCCCAAAATTTTCTCCAATTGTTCTCTATTTGCTTAAAATCGTAATCCATCTGTATTTGCTGTAATTTTGAGGGCAAAGATAGTGATATTCAACGAAACATATCATCTAGGACGAATTTGGAATTAAATCAATCGATGAATTAAATAAATAGATTGAAAGCGTTGCGAAGAGTGATTTTCATTGACGAATATCATTATCTTTAACCCATGCTAAAATGGAGGGCTTTGTATTTATTGTTGATAGTGAGTTGGATGCTTGTTCCATCACAATCTGTCTATGGTCAATCCATTTCTACCAAAGAAAAGCAACTCATTGATAATTACAGAAAGGAAAACGACGATCAAAAAAAATTCATTCAACTTCTGAAATTAGGCGAATATTATAAAAACTATAACATTCATCGCGCCGACTCATTGAAATCTGTCATTCTAGATAAGAGTCGCGTTTTCAACGATTCCCTCCGCTTTACGGCACTATTGTTTAATGCTGAAATGGACCAAATCAACGGAAACAGAGAAGCCTACTTTAAAGCAGTATTGGGTTGTCAATCGTTTTTAAACCGAATTGGCTCCGAAGAGACACATTATCAGATTTATCTCCACCTCGGAAATTATCATTGTTTGATCAACGAATTTGAAACAGCCGATTTTTACCTCAAGTACGCCTTAAAACTGGCCAAAAAGCTCGGCTCAAAAGAGTACGTTGCCAAATCCCATTTGTACATTTCGAAAAATTTCATGTTGAGCAATCAAAAAGATTCGGCACTCAACGCAATCAACGTTGCCATTCAAAATGCCCGAAGAACTTCCAATAAAAGCGTTCTAGCATCTTGTTTTAACGTTCAAGCTGAAGTGTACAATTACTTTGATCAACTGGAATTGGGCGTTGCCAAAAATATCATTGCCCTGCAATTGGCAATGGAATCAAATGACAATTTAAAAATAGCCAAATATTCAAGGGAAATTGGACAATCACAATTTGTCATCAACAACTTGGATGATGCAGAAGTCTATTTTAAGCAATCGTTGGAAGCTTCACTTCGAATTTTTGACGACAGGCAGCATGCATTGGCATTATCCAATTTAGGTTCCATACAATTTGCCAAGAAAAATTATCCTTTAGCAATAAAACGCAATGAAGCCTCCATTGAAATCTTGGAGCGATTGAACGATAGCAAAGGTCTTGGAAACAGTCACAACAACCTCGGCTTAATTTATCAAGCAAAGGGTGATTTTAACAAAGCCGCTAGTAATTTTAATCAAGCATTGATTTATTTTGAATCGATTGGGGACAAAGAACGTATTGCGACAGTTTTTCACAATGTAGGTGCCGTATTTTTAGCTCAAAAAAAATACAATAACGCATTGAATTACTTAGAAAAATCAATTGAGGTTAGAAAACAGCAAGGGTCTCGCAATCAAATTTATCACACTTATCGTACCATTGCCAATGTATATGAAGCAATTGGACAAAAAGAAAAATCATTGGAGTATTTGACCATGTACGTGAACTATATAGATAGTAATTCCTCCTTACAAACCGCTACAAAAATTGCAGAATTGAGTGAATTGTATCGTTCCGAGCAGCGAGATCGATTGATTACATCACAATCAGATTCAATTCAGAAGCAACGACAAGAAAAAGCCATTGCATCTACTAAATTAGAGAACATTCAATTGAGAAATAAATTTCAAATGTACATCATATTGGGATTCTTGGTTATAGTCGTTTTGGCAGGAATCATCATCTTTTTCCGTTGGAATCAGACCAAATTGATGCAGCAACAAAAAGAGGCTGAAATGTCGCAAACCTTGTTGAGGGCACAAATGAACCCACATTTTGTCTTCAATGCAATGTCGGTGATTCAAAGTTATATCTATGAAAACGACACCGTCAATTCTTCCAAGTTTTTGGTTAATTTTTCGCGATTAATGCGGTTGATTTTAGAAAATTCATCCAAGGAAGAGATTCCGATTGAAACGGAAGAAGAAATTTTACGCAAGTACTTGGAGACACAAAAATTGCGTTTTGAATCGCGTTTCGAATACATGATTGAAATTGATCCATTACTAGGATTTGAAAATGCCATGATTCCACCTATGATCACTCAACCATTCATTGAAAATTCAATTGAGCATGGACAATTACACACGATTGAAGGTGGGTTCATTCATGTAAAATTTGCCAAAAAAAATGAGATGTTGGAAGTTTCGATTGAGGACAATGGTATTGGAAGAAAAGGGGCAGAAAAAAACAAAAAAAGCAAGGAACACAAAAGCATGGCCATGCAGATAACCAGCGATAGAATTAAAAATTTAAACAAGAAATACCGTACGGAAGGATACGTATTGATCGAAGATTTCAATAAAACATTGGAAACTGGAACAAAAGTATTAATTTCGCTACCATACCGAACAGATAATCAGTCAAATACTAAGCAACAATGAGGAAAGCAATAATTATCGACGATGAAAACAGAACAAGAGATCTGATTGCTAAAATGATTAATTCATTTGGATTGGACATTGAGGCAATTTCTGCTGCAGATAGCGTTGAAACTGGTATTAAAGCAATTGAAGAGTATCAGCCAGATTTAGTGTTTTTGGACATTCAAATGCCTGATGGAACTGGTTTTGATTTGTTGCGTTCGATAGATAAAAAGAACTTTGACGTTATCTTCATTACGGCTCACGAAGAATTTGCCATTAAGGCCATTAAGTTTAGTGCATTGGATTACATATTAAAGCCAGTTGATCCAACTGAATTGAAAGCGGCTGTTGAACGAGCGTTGGTTTCGATGAATTCTGAAAAAGAAGAAATTCAATTTGAAGCATTGCACAATAACATGCAAGCTCAACAAAAACGTCGTTTGGTATTGAAAACACAAGAAAGTGTTCACGTTGTAGATTTGGAACAAATTATACGTTGCGAAGCTGATAGAAATTATACATCGTTCTTTCTAACTGAAGGAAGAAAAATTTTGGTTTCTAAAACATTGAAAGAATACGAAACACTCTTAACAGGATATAATTTTCTTCGCGTTCAACAATCTCATTTAGTCAATTTGGATTATGTCGACCGTTATGATAAAGGAAATGGAGGGTCAGTTGTCATGAAAGATGGTTCTGAAGTTCCCTTATCTCCTGCGAAAAGAGAGATCTTTTTCAAGATATTGGAAAACCTCTAATTGAAAAATCACTCAATCCACTTAAATATTCATGTATTCAATAGAAATATTCATTTGTAGATATTTGATTGAATTATGCTCTTATCTTAGTACCAAGAAATAAGGAGAAAAATCAGGTTATTTTCTTACGTTTCGCTTTGAAATATTTATGGGGGAGCACTGCTTGGAGAGGCAGTTTCATTTTCTAGTTTGATTAAAGAGTATAACAGTTCTTAATTCCCTCTATTTCATCGTTCTGTTGAAAAACAGATTCGTAAGAAGTAGCCTGTTTTTGTTTTTTATTAAGGGTTTTCTTCTCTTTACCGAGAAGGTTTGTTGTTAAAAGCTACTAAGAAAATTAACTTACTACTAATGAATTAAAGGGTTGAAGTCATTCAACCCTTTTTTGTTTGTATAAAACCGGTCTACTTGGAGCGGCGTCATTTGCAAACGAAGCCAACTGCAATTCCAAGATATATTCACCATCTGCAATTGAATCAGGCACATAAATCAATTCTGTTATTGTACGATCGAATCTAGGGTTTTGCGGTACATTCCAAAATGCATGATGAAATGCCAATTCACCGTTGTCTTCTTCTCGATCTACCGATGGCAAATCAATCAATAAATGTTTCACTCCTGCTGCATTGATTACTTCCAAGCAATCTAAATCCATATAAGCAGGGTTGCTAGATGAATAATTTTTTGTCAACTTATCTCCTTCGTTTGGCAACGTTCGAATGATAATGGCATCGAATTCCTTCACTGAAAGTTGTTCTTCCAACAATCGACGTGTGATGACCAAATCTTTTGTATCTCCTTTAACACTTCTTTCTTCAGGATGAATCGAAACAACCACTGCCTTGAAAAAATAGTCTTTTACTGTATCATTGACCGAATGAATCGTTTCGGTAATGTGTCCCAAACATTCAGTATGAGTCCCGTGTGCATGTGGATTGAAAAAAATATTTCTAAAATTAACTGAACCACCTTCTACTACAGAACCTGTATATTCTGCTGTTCTCACTGGCTCAAAAACAGGAGGATTTGCATACCAAGCAATCACGTTTTGATCTGTATTGTTCAATTCAAGCGAAATGTCAAGCGGGTCAGAAGTATCAATGTACGTATTTGAATCAATAAAAAGTTTCATGTAAGAATTTTCCTAAAAGTACAGAAATTAAAAATATCTTGTAAAAAACCTTCGCTCATTTTATATACCATGGTATATTTATGTATATTTGTCAAAAAAACAATCGATATGAAAAATTTAAATGCACTTTTATTCGCTGCTGCTGCAGCATTTATGGTTTCATGTGGTGGAACTGAGACACCAACGGAAGAAGTTGTTGAAACGACAACTTACAGCTTAGATAAAAACAATTCTTCGTTGGAATGGGCTGCAAACATGAGTCCAGAATACGGACATACAGGTACAGTTGTGATTTCTGAAGGTTCTATTGAAATGGAAGGAGAAGCGCTGAAGTCTGGTTCATTTACAATTGATATGACAACAATTAAAAGTACAGATTTACAAGAGCCAAAAGCTGGTTATTTAAATGCGCATTTAATGGGAACTGCTCCAGATGAGGATCATCCAGCAGATTTGTTCTTCAATACTCCAGAATATCCAACAGCGACTGTAACGTTATTAGACTATTCAAACGGGAAATTGAAACTTACTTTAAACGTTGTTGGTAAAGAATTGACACAAGAGGTTCCTGCAACATTAACAACGACAGAGAACGGAGCAACAATCAAAGGAGATTTCTCATTGGATATGAGTTCATTGAACATCAAAGGATTGCAACCAAATCCTGAAGATGGATCAGGAATCAATCCATCAATTGATTTTAAATTAAATGTTGCGTTAACAAAGTAACATTTCATTTTGTAATGGGAAGGTCGAGCGAAAGTTCGGCCTTTTTTAGTTTATTTGCACATGGATTTGAAGCAATACGATACGGTTCTATTTGATTTAGGCGGAGTAATTATCAATTTGAACTATCAACTCACCGTTGAAGCTTTCATGCAACTTGGAATTAAGGATTTAAATCTCAGCTATTCACAAGCTTCACAAACATCTCTTTTTGATGATTACGAAACAGGTAAAATTTCGACTCAACAGTTCATCAATACAATTAAAAATTATGTCCCTACAAGTGTCACACCCAACGAAATCGTACATGCGTGGAATGCAATGATATTAGATTTTCCCGCAGACAATCTTGCATTTTTAGAAGAACTCAGTCAAACAAAAAAACTCTACTTACTCAGCAATACAAATGCCATTCACTTACAAAAAGTGGAATTGAAATTAAAACAAGTTAGTGATAAAAAGCTTTCTGATTATTTCACTCAAGCGTTCTATTCACATGAAATAGGTTTGAGAAAACCATATGCTGACACGTTTACTTATGTATGCAATCAAACCAACATTGTTCCAACAAACACATTGTTCATTGATGACTCCGAACAACATTTGGTGGGAGCAAAATCAATAGGATTGAACACCTTGTTATGGGAACAAAACGAATTGCTTAGAACCCGTTTCACACTTTAGGGAAACACCTCAACTTCTTTCTTGGCACAATTCCACTAACACTCCATCCGTTGATTTAGGATGTAAAAAGGCAATTAACTTATTATCTGCACCTTCTTTAGCGGATTGATTGATCAACACAAAATCTTCTTTTGTCAATCGTTCTATTTCCTTTTCAATGTCTTCCACATCGAATGCTATATGATGAATTCCCTGACCTTTTTTATCCAAGAATTTGGCTATTGCAGAATCTGGATTCGATGCTTGCAATAATTCGATTTTAGATTCACCCAATTGAAAGAATGCTGTCTTTACAAATTCAGATTCTACGATTTCCGTTTTATAACAAGGTGTATTTAATAAGACTTCAAATGTTTTAATTGAAGCCTCAATGTCGTTCACTGCGATTCCGATGTGTTCTATTTTTCTCATTTCAAATCAAAAAAAAACCTGACTCAGAAAGAATCAGGTTCATATTATCATTACAACGAATTATTTCTTTACAAACTTTTCGTTGATATTATCAAAATTGATGTAATAAACTCCTTTCAATAAATTAGAGCAATTCACTGAAGAACCAACTCCTTTTTTCACGATGTTACCGTAAGCATCGTAAATTTCATAACGCGTTTCCGCCGGAGCACCATTCGTTGTGAAATTAATCACATCTTTTACAATCGCTGGATTCTTTTCAATGACTGGCGTAGCTGATTTGAATTTCACTTGGTTCGAAGCTCTTTTTTCTCCTGAATGGTCAATTTGAACAACTCTCACAGTATTTTCTCCTGAATGTGGAGACACTTTGAATGAGTATTTGTTTGCTCCTTCTGTACCAATTCCTTCAACTTCACCAACTGAAACCCATTTGTTCCATCTGTATTGCTCAACAACGTAAGGTAATTTTCCGTGCTCGTTTTTCGTTTCCCAAGCTAATTTACCATCTGGAGTAACAGTGATTGTCGTTACCTCAAATGTAGATCTTGGCAATAACACTTCAGGGTTCAAAATTTTAGGCTTGCATCCATCGTGATGTTCAATAACAATAAAAACTGGTTCTCCTAATTCAATGTTGAAATTAGAAAAATCAATTTCGAATGCACCAGAACCTGTTCCTCCTGGCATGATATCACCATTCACGGTTACTTTTGTTGCACAATAACCGAAACCGTCATCATCCATCGGATTTTGCACATATAAGTTTTTACCTTGGTAAGTTCCTTCAATAGAAAGAGCAGCCCACGTAAAATTGGCTAGTACACATGCAATAATTAAGCTTAAATATATCTTCATTGAAACCAGTATATCAGAGGATTCATATAATTCACACGCAATATTAACTTCAATTTTTTAATTTAACAAGGAAATCGCAACCAAATTCAATTAATTTTATTTTTATTGAGGAAGATTTAACGTCTTTTTTTTAAAATCAAGCACTTAGTTGTGTAATTAACACTAATTTTTTGTTATTCTTGTGTAGATATTTAGCCATTAAAAAATGAAAAAATTAAGCTTAATTATTGTTCTAATCGCATTGTACTCTTGCAATAGTTCAACTTCTAAACAGTTTGAATTCGCTGGAGGATCTGTTAAAATGTGCTTAGAAAACGAACCTTTTACTTACATTTCATACGAGGTTCAAGATGTAAATGCATCGACAATTCTAAGTCAGGTTATGCAAGGCTTGGTGAGCTTGGACGTGGAAAATTCTAAAATAATTCCTCAAATTGCCAAAAGCTGGAAAATCAGTGATGATGGTTTAACCTATTCATTTATTTTGCGTGATGACATTTATTTTCATGAGCACGAATTGTTTTCATCTAAAAGCGATCGTTTGTTGACTGCAACAGATGTTGTTGCTACTGTTGAGAAAATCTGTACGAAAACAGACATGAATGAAGCTACAAATGCTTACGATTTGATCTTTAAAAATCAGCTAAAAGGAGCCGAAGACTTTTACTCAGGGAAAGCGCGTTCAATTTCTGGATTAACTTCCGAAAACGACAAAATCACTATTACCCTTGAGAATAAAGATGATAATTTCTTGTACAAACTGGCAAGCATCCAAATGGCTATTCTGCCAAAAAAATTAATTGATAAAGACTTATTGAACGATGTTATTGGAACTGGACCGTTTCGATTTAGCACAATTGAAAGTGAAGAAATTTCGCGCATAATCCTAGTGAAAAATGAAGATTATTACGAGCAAGATGAAAATGGATGCGCTCTTCCATACATCGATTCCTTAGAATTTTTTGTTCAAAACAGAAAATTGGAACAGTTGGATATGTTTGAAAACAATAAGGTTGATTTAATTCTTGGTTTACCAACGAGTCGTATTACGAAAATGCTTGAAGGTCGCATTGAAGATTTTAATTCAACTCCTCCAAAATTATTGTTGTTCAAAAATCCACAATTGGTAACGAACTACTATTTCTTTAACATGAGCGATCCTCGATTCGAAGATCCACGCGTTCGTCAAGCATTCAATTATGCCATTGACCGCGATAAAATTGGACGAGAAGTATTGCGTAACCAATACGATGAATTAGGATATTACGGCATCGTACCTCCGATTCAAAAAGATTTCAGAGGATATGATTTTAAAAATGTAAAGTCGAGCGGATACACCTTTGATCCAGCAAAAGCGAAAAAATTATTGGCGGAAGCAGGATATCCAAAGGGAGAAGGTTTTGGGTCGATTACCTTGCGTTTCAACATTGGCGACATTAACTCGGCAGTAGCAGATGAATTTGCTCAACAAATTTTTCAAACGCTTGGAATCAATGTAAATATTGATGGTTCAACATTTGAACAATTGAATGAAGATGCAACGGCCGGAAGAGGTGATGTGTTTCGAACTGCTTGGGCTGCTGACTATCCAAATCCAGAAACATTTTTGAACAATTTCTATGGTAAACACATTCCTAAAGGTGAAACCGTTTTATCGACCATCAACCAATCGAAATACATGAATCCGAAGTTTGATCAGTTGTTTGAACAAGCAAAACGTGCAGATAACATTGTTGATAAAATGAATTTATTCTCCAAAGCAGAAATTGAATTGTTGAAAAACCCTCCAATTATTCCACTTTGGTACAATGGAGATATGCAAATTGTCTATTCTTATATTCGCAATCTACAGTTCAACTCCTTGGGTACTTTGAATTTCAAAAAAGTGTACATAAAAGAGTGGACTGCAGAGGAATACCAAAACAATTTGAATAAATAATATTACCTGTAAACTATGCGATCCTTCCTTCTTGTTTTACTTGTTTCAAGTATTCAGTTCATCTCATTTGCACAACCTACACAAAATGTGCGTGGAACTGTTGCCGATGCTGAAACGTTTAGTCCAATAGTTGGCGCAAAGGTTCAAGTTTTTACCGCCGATTCAACTCAATTGTATCGTGCATTAACACAAGTCGATGGTTCGTTTACTATTCCAAATGTTCCTGTTGGGAAACATCAATTGGTGGTGACATTTATGACCTATGATTCTCAAACTACGGTATGTGAGGTCAATTCTGGAAAGGAAACCATCATTCATGTTACACTTCAAGAGTCGTTTAAAATGCAAGATGAAGTCACTGTAACTGCTCGAAAAGAAGGTGAAGTCATCAATGAATTGGCAGTGATTTCTGCCCGTCAATTTAGCGTAGAAGAAACCAATCGTTATCCTGGATCGCGTTCAGATCCTGCACGAATGGCTTCCAATTTTGCTGGAGTTCAAGGTGCGGATGATTCTCGAAATGATATTGTAGTGCGTGGAAACTCACCTTTAGGTGTTATCTACAAAGTGGAAGGAATTGACATTCCTAATCCATCTCACTTTGCCATTTCTGGAAGTTCTGGAGGACCAGTTTCAATTTTAAACAATAAAATTTTAGGCAATTCAGATTTTTTCATGAGTGCTTTCCCAGCCGAGTATGGTAATAGCATATCAGGAATTTTCGATTTAAAATTGCGCAATGGAAACAATAACCGCCATGAATTCACAGGTCAATTTGGTTTTTTAGGAACAGAATTGTTGGCAGAAGGTCCAATGAAAAAAGATGGAAAAGCAAGCTATTTGGTCATGGGGCGCTATTCTACTTTGAGCTTGTTTCAGCAAATGGGCATTCAAATTGGAACCGATGCTGTTCCAGTCTATGGTGATGGCGCATTCAAATTAAATTGGAATTTAAAAAATGGAGCCAACTTGTCCTTTTTTGGAATTGGTGGAGCTAGTAACATTGAAATTCTTGTCAGCGAAAACGAAAACTACACAGAAGAATTTTATGGTGAAGGCGATCGTGATCAGTACTTTGGAACTTCCATGGGTGTTACTGGATTCAACTACAAGCAATCACTTTCTGAAAAAACATTTTTGACAACAAGTTTGGCTTATAGCTACGAAGAGCAACATTCGCATCACGAATACCTCATTCGTCACTTAGATACAATTAATAAAGAAACGAGTGAAGAAGCGTACAAAATTAGAATCGACTCTCTTTATCCAATGATGGGTTACAAATATCAAATGAGTAAACTGTCTTACTACATTGGTATCAACCACAAATTCAATACACGACACTTGATTAAAGCAGGTGTTAACATTGATGCATTATTCATGAATCATTTGGACTCTGTTTTACCATTGGTAACGGATTCATTTTTTGTTAAACGTTGGGACTACAAAGGTTCAGCTTATTTGATTCAACCATTTGTGCAATGGAAATGGCGAATTACAGAGAACATGGATTTCACGGCAGGATTGCACAGCCAGTATTTCACTTTGAGTAATAGCATAAGTCCTGTTGAACCAAGATTGGGTTGGAAATTACGCATGAAAGGTGCACAGTCTGTATTTGCTGGAGCTGGAATGCATAGTCAAACTCAACCAATTTACACCTATACCTATAATTTATTGGACAATCAAGGAAACAAGATTTACCACAATAAAAACATGGACTTCACGCGAAGCATTCATACAGGAATTGGTTACGAAAAATCATTCGGAAAAGGATTCAATTTTAGAACTGAAGCATATTATCAACACTTGTATGATATTCCTGTAACAATCCAACCTTCTAGCTTCTCATTGATCAACCAAGGAAGTGGATTTGCGCGCTTTTTCCCTGATAGCTTGAAAAACACTGGTACAGGAACCAATTATGGATTGGAAATTACATTGCAAAAATACTTCAGCAATCAGTTCTTCTTCCTATTCTCTGGATCATTGTATGATTCCAAGTATGTGGGTAGTGATGGAGTTGAGCGCAACACATCTTACAATGGATTGTACGTTGCTAACTTACTTGCAGGAAAGGAATTTAGAATCAATCAAAAACAATCGATCTCAGCTGGACTAAAAGTGACTGTAGCAGGCGGAAAACGATATGGATATGTCAACATTCCGGCTTCTACACTTCAAAATGAAATCATTTATACCGATTCGGCATTCAACGAGCGACAATTCAAAGATTATTTTAGAATGGACTTCAAGGTGAATTGGAAATTGAACACAACGAAATTAACCCATGAAATTGGATTGGACTTGGTCAACATTTTCAATACACGGAACTTACTGGGATTAGCTTACGCACCCAATTTAGCAGACCCAAGTGCTGAACCTATAGCCGAAAAACAACAATTAGGATTCTTGCCAATTTTCTATTACAAGATTGATTTTAGGTTTGTGAAGAAACAATAGTTTCCGATTACGAATTGCGGATTGCGGATTAGCTTCACAGTAGACTTCGTCAGGGCGGATTAAAAATTCGTAATCCGTAATTTAGAATTCGAAATTGTTTTTACCAGTGTGGACAGCTATTGCAATTGTTGGTTGGTCGGATGTACAATAAAAACCCTAGAACAATATCCATTTCTCCGTAGCCATAGAACTGGCGAGCATAGGCTGAAGGATCATTTGGTCGTGTTTTTACTCTTACTTGATGCATCATTCCACCACTTAAATTTGCTTGAAGGAAAACATGTTTGAAAAATTCAAAACGTGCGCCTAAATGTGCTGAAGCTCCATATCCTGACATAGAAATAGTTACTTGATCTTTTCTTCCTGCAAACGTGAAATCATTGAAAGAAAGCAAACCTCCCGCACCAAGTCCAATGTTCGTTGAAAAAGCAAACCATTTCGAACGAGTGGCATACCATTGATCGGTTCTCGTTAACTCCAATCGCAAATAATTCAGTCCATTGGAGTTTTCGTAATGAAAGGTATTCCTATCAGTAATGAATTCTTGACCATCATAGTTGCCTGATAAGTTTGTCACTGTATCGATTCCAGGACTAATGTTTCCATAAATATTCACACGATTGTTGTCGGCAAAAATGTATTTCATGTGATCGTATCCGAAGGAAATTGCCCAATGATCTTTGAAATAATAACCCAAACGACCGTTGAATTGTGGAACGGTGATTGTGTTGATATTGAAGTATTTATTCAACTCACGCGATTGATTATCTCTTGCAACCGCACCTTTCAATTCAAAATCATAGCCGCTGCCTACAAAGCGAATGGTGCTTTTTGTATAAAACGAACGATTGTATCCCCAGTAACCAAACAATGTTCCCTGCGCGTATGAATTCTTTGTTTTCGACCTTTTTCGTTGACCAAAAGAAGGAGAAAAAATAATTAAAGCAAGAAATAGGATAAGAATTCTCATGTTCTATTTTGAATTGAATGATGCGTAAAGTTGCAAAAAATAGTGTGAAAAACTTATGACATTTTTAAAAATGCGACTTCTTTTTCTGTTAAATGGCGGTAGTTTCCTCGAGGTAAATCCTTTTTAGATAAACCAGCAAACTTCACGCGATCTAATTTTACTACTTCATAGCCTAAAGCTTCAAACGTTCTTCTTACGATTCTATTTTTCCCTGAGTGAATTTCTACACCCAATTCTCTAGAAGTTCCATCTTTAACGAATTCAACCTTATCAAACTTAGATGTTCCATCCTCTAAGTCCACTCCTTTTAATAATCGTTCCATGTCATCGGCATTGAATCCTTTGTTCAATTCAACATCATACAATTTGGAGCATTTCGTTTTAGGATGTGTCAGCTTTTTCGCCATGTCACCATCGTTTGTAAACAACAACAAACCTGTTGTTTCTCTATCCAATCTTCCAATCGGATAAACCCGTTCTTTACATGCATTGGCAACCAAGCCCATCACTGTTTTACGTCCCATTGGGTCGTTCATTGTAGTGATAAACCCTTTTGGTTTGTTCAACAATACGTAACGTTTCGTTTCAGCACGAATGGATTGATTATCGTATTTCACTACGTCTGTCAAACTCACTTTGAAACCTAGTTCTGTAATTATTTTACCGTTTACAGAAACCACACCAGTTTCAATCAATACATCTGCTTCTCTACGAGAGCAAATCCCAGCATTCGACAAAAATTTGTTCAATCGAATGGCGTCATCATTGAATTTTGGAAGTGGATCTCCTTTTTTAACGCGTTCTTTGAAATCGCTGTATTTGCGTTTTTCTTTGATTGTTACATCGCGTTTCCCAGAAGTTTCAGATTTTGGACCCGTTGCTTTAACTGGGCCTTTTTTAGTAGTACTTTTTGCACTACCAGCTTTTTTTGAATCGACCTTCTTTTTCGAAGATCTTGTCGGTTTTGAAGCAGCGCTTCTTCCTCGACCTTTGTTGTTTGTGTTCATCACGAGCAGAATTAAAACTAAATAAGTTCATCCCGATATAGATTTCAGAACGTTTGATACAAACTATCAAATCATTTTACCGGAATAAAGTACAAAGGTAGTGAATTGAAAGTAATCAATACAAATAAATATTTCATAGTCCTTTCATTCTGAGAAAGTAAATCATAATCACTTCTTCAATTTTCTATTAAAGCATTGGAAAGAACGCATTTTCTATGTGCTCAATTTTTGTTCGATAAGAATTGTGAACGATGGAAATGATATCAAATTGCACTTCCTTTTCCAGGTTGTGTGCTTTCACATAAGCATCGGCCACCTTCACAATTTGTCGCTGTTTGGAACGCGTTACTGCCTTATACGGCTCACCAATTTCTGCCGTTTCTCTTGTTTTTACTTCGTAAACGATGATCAAATCATCTGTTTCTGCCACGATGTCGATTTCTCCTTTTTTGTAACGGAAATTGCAATCTCTGATCTGTACATTTTTCTTTCTCAAATACTGCAGTGCGAGCCGTTCTCCAAGGATTCCTAGTTCAATGTGTGTCATAATTCGGTTGGTTAATTTCTAATTAAGTTAGTGAAAAAGTTGTGCCAAAGCAATATTAAAATCAAAAAAATGACATGTTGGATGAGGAATTCGTGCGAAGTATGATTTAACTGAATGATGGAAAATATCGAATCAACTGCATCTGCAATTAACCATTGAACAAATTGGAAGTTGACTTGTATTACTTGATATGAGATGCTTATTTGTTTTTCTTCTAATTCATTCAACTGCTGTGTTTTCGCAAACGAAAAATGTTCTCATAATTGGGAATTACACACCTATTTGCTTTCCGTCTGATTCGATTGTCCGATTTCACTTTGCTCAAAATTTACCTGATTCGATTCAGAAATACGATGGTTTAATGCTTTTTTCCGGCGTTGTTTCACAGCTGTGCTCGAGTGATGTCGATTCCATTATTGACTTCGCTTCAAAAGGAAAAGGAGTTTATTGTGGTGCTGAAAATCAGCCATTTCAAGAAGAATTCAACCAGCTTTCCAATCGTTTGTTCGCACAAGAAGCATGGGGAAACTTCACCACCGATGAAGCCACATTGTCAGAGAAAAGCATCATTCAAAATGCTGAAAGCAAACACATTTATGCTGGAGAAACAACTGTTGCTGTCCCGTTCAATTCAAAAGTAAAAGTTGAAGCTTGGTTAGAGAATCAACCACTCATTACGAGTTATCAAATCGGTAAAGGAATAATTGTGTTTGACGGAGGTTATTCGCGTTTTTATTGCGAACGTTTTGCATCGAATCAGCACATTTTCAATTCACTGCTTCAATCAATTCTGATTAAATAACACCCAACAATTCGAGTGTTTCTTTTGCTGCAGCTTGTTCCGCATTCTTTTTCGATGGACCAATTCCCATTCCGTAGTTATGTTCATTTATGACAACCATGACCTTGTATTCCCAATTATTTCCGTGATTCGTTTCAGAAATGACATTGAATTCTAGTCCCAATTTGTTTTTTTGGCTCCAAATGAACAGGCGTGATTTAAAATCAATTTCCTCTTCAAGGATTTTATTGACATCCACAAAGTTTCTAAACACATAATTACGCAGTGACTTTCTTGCAACATCATAACCACCATCTAAATATATAGCACCAATCATTGCTTCGAAAGCATTTCCTTCCAAGGTTGACAAGTTGATCGATCTTCCTTTGTGGTAACGCAACACATTGCGCATTTCCATTTCTTCTGCGATATCTGAAAGTGTTTTGCGCGAAACCATTTTCGATTTGATTTTCGTCAAATATCCTTCATCTTCTTCTGGGAAGCGACTGAAGAGAAATTCAGCAACAACGGCATCGATGATTGAATCACCTAAGAACTCCAATCGCTCATTCGAGGATTCTTCTTTGTTGTTGGAATAAGATTTATGCGTTACAGCCCGTTCGAACAAGGCAATATTTGTTGGTCGATATCCAAATCTGGATATCACAAAACGAATCAACTCAAGTTGCTCCTTTGTTTTGTTTCTTCTGTAGAATACCTTTAAAAATTGCAATTACCCTTTGTATTTCTTAACTATTACACTTGTGTTATGTCCACCAAAACCAAATGTATTAGAAAGAGCCACGTCTACTGTTCTCTTTTGAGGAGTAGTAAAAGTAAAGTTCAATTTAGGATCCAATTCTGGATCATCCGTAAAGTGATTGATTGTTGGAGGGACAATATCATTTTGAACAGCAAGTACACATGCAATTGCTTCAATTGCTCCAGCTGCACCAAGAAGGTGACCAGTCATGGATTTTGTGGAACTGATGTTCAAATTGTAGGCATGTTCACCAAAAACCGCTTGAATTGCTTTTACTTCAGCAATATCTCCTAATGGAGTAGAAGTTCCGTGAACATTCACATAGTCAATAACGGAAGGTTCGATTTCAGCATCTTCCAATGCTGCAATCATTGTATTTCGTGCACCTAAACCTTCAGGATGTGGAGCAGTCATGTGATAAGCATCACCCGACATTCCGCCACCAATCACTTCGGCATAGATTTTTGCACCTCTTTTGATTGCATGATCGTATTCTTCAAGAATCAAAGCTCCAGAGCCTTCACCCAATACAAAACCTTCTCTGTCTAGGTCAAATGGACGAGAAGCAGTTTCAGGAGAATCATTGCGTGTCGACAATGCTTTTAAGGCATTGAAACCACCCATTCCCATTTCATTCACACACGCTTCAGAACCACCAGTAACAATTGCATCAGCTTTACCCAAACGGATTAAGTTGAACGCGTCGATAATGGCATTTGTGGAAGATGCACACGCAGAAACCGTAACGTAGTTTGGTCCGCGTAAGCCGTATTTAATTGAAATGTGACCTGCAGCGATATCTGCAATCATTTTTGGGATAAAGAAAGGATTAAATCGTGGTGTCCCATCACCAGCGAAGAAATTTTGTGATTCATCTTGGAATGTTTTCAACCCTCCAATACCAGAACCCCAAATCACCCCAATGCGATCAACATTAGGATTTGACTCCATAAGCCCAGAGTCCGCCATAGCTTCCGTAGAGGAAACCATAGCGTACTGTGCAAAAGGGTCTAATTTTCTTGCTTCTTTGCGATCCATGTGGTCTTCAATATTGAAGTCCTTCAATTCGCAAGCAAAGTGTGTCTTAAACAAAGACGCATCAAATTGTTTGATTGGCGCAGCACCACTTTTTCCCTCTAACAATGCTTTCCAGTATTCTTCTACTGAATTACCTATGGGCGTTAAGGCTCCTAAGCCAGTTACAACAACTCGTTTTAATTCCATAAAGAATGTTCTTTGTTCAAGAAAATTATTTGTTCAACTGATTAGTTTGCGTTCTCCTCGATGTATGAAACAGCGTCACCAACAGTTTGAATGTTTTCAGCTTGATCGTCTGGAATAGCGATATTAAATTCTTTTTCGAATTCCATAATCAATTCTACGGTATCCAAAGAATCTGCTCCTAGGTCATTTGTGAAGCTTGCTTCGTTGTTTACTTCGCTTTCTTCAACTCCTAATTTGTCAACGATAATCGCTACTACTCTTGTTTTAATATCAGACATTTGTTCTAATTTTAAAGATTAATTCAAGCGCAAAGAAAAAAACAAACTATCAATAATCAAAATTATTATTCATAATAATGAATGACCTCATCATTATTTTTTCTGTAAATATCTGGTATTGTGGCATTTTCAGAGGGATAGCCGACCGGAATTAAAAGAAACGGACGCTCATTTTCTGGTCGATTTAAGGCTTTTGCAATGAAGTTCATCGGGCTCGGAGTATGTGTTAAAGCAACTAAACCAGCGTTGTGCACGGCCATTAAGAAAAACCCAGCTGCTAAACCAACTGATTCGGCGACATAATAATTGTTGTTTTTTTCACCATTTTCCCCTACTTCGTATATTCTTTTCATGATAACCACAATCCAAGGTGCCACGTCAATGAATTCTTTTTGCCAATCTGTCCCCAAAGGTTCCAAATCTTTCAACCATTGCTCGCTCATTCTACCATCGTAGGACTTTTTTTCTTCCTCTTCTGCTAGCGCACGTAATTTCGATTTCAAACTTGCATTGGAAATCAAGCAAAACGTCCAAGGCTGTTTATGAGCGCCAGATGGAGCGGTAGAACCCGTCATGATAAGATTTTCAATGACTTCTTTCGGAACTGGCCGATTGGAAAAGTCGCGCACTGATCTTCGTTCTTCTGCCCAATTCAAAAATGTTTTGGACTTATCAATCATCGTTTCTTCATCCACAAAGGGACGAGAATAGGATATAAAGGGATGTTTCGTCTTAGCCATGTTTCGAAATTAAAATTAAAAATGAGAAGTTAAAAGTTAAATGTTATATTGTTAGTGGTTGATGGTTGGTGGTTGATGGTTGATGGTTGATGGTTGATGGTTGATGGTTGATGGTTGATGGTTGATGGTTAAAAATGAATTGACGCTAAATAATTAGATGACTCAAGAAGCATTCAAATGATGCGTTCATTTTTCATTTTTCATTTTTAATTTCATTGATTCACTTATCTTTGCGCCATGAATCCAACACGTATTGCACTCTTCGCTTCTGGAAATGGTTCAAATGCTTTGAATATTATCAAGTATTTTGAGGGAAGTTCAGCAGTTGATGTGGCGTTTGTTTTGGCAAATTCTTCCAAAGCTGGAGTTGTTAATGCTGCTCAACAACTTGGTGTGAAGACCATTGTTTGCACCAATGATGAAGCCGAAAATGAAGATTATTTTGTTTCAATTTGCAAGGAAAATCAGATTGATTTTATCATTTTGGCTGGATTTTTACGTAAAATTCCTGCAAGCTTGATTCAAGCTTTTCCTGAACGCATCATTAATATTCACCCTTCGTTGTTGCCTAAATATGGTGGCAAAGGTATGTATGGTCGTTTTGTGCATGAAGCAGTGGCACTGAACAAGGAAAAGGAAAGCGGTATCACCATTCATTTTGTCAACGAAGAGTTTGACAAGGGAAGAGTAATTGCTCAATTTTCTGTACATTTAGGCGAAGAAGATACTCCAACAAGTATTCAAAGCAAAGTGCAACAGTTGGAACATCAGCATTTCGCACCAGTAATTGAAAAAACTATATTAACATGAATGCATTTTTCTCACAATTTGATTGGTCGGAATTGTTCAAAGCAACAACCATTTTATTTGCCGTAATTGACATCGTTGGTTCCATTCCATTGATCATTAAAATCAAAGAAAAATCAGGCGACATTAGTTCATTGCGCACGAGTATCGTTTCAATGGGAATTATGATCGGATTCCTCATTCTAGGAGAATCCATCTTGAACTTATTTGGTGTTGATATCCGTTCATTTGCCGTTGCAGGTTCCATTATTTTGTTTGCAATGGCGATAGAAATGATCATGGGATTGCATTTGTTTCGCGACGAAGTCTCTGGTAAAACTGCTAGTATTGTTCCCTTAGCATTTCCAATTATCGCGGGAGCAGGTACGATGACTTCATTGATTTCCTTAAAAGCTGAATTTCAACAAATCAACATACTGCTAGCCATTTTCGTGAACATTGTGATTATTTTTCTAGTACTCCGTTCAACAAAAGCACTGGAAAAATTACTTGGGCCTGGTGGTATTGCCATTTTAAAGAAAGTTTTTGGAATCATTCTTTTGGCAATTGCCGTGAAGTTATTTGCATCCAATATTTCAACACTGATTGGAAGTGTTGAGCCGATGCACTAACCATTTTAACTATAAAATCTGGATGAAATAGATGATTGCTAAGCGAAGTGACTCTCTGAAGTTGCTTCAATTATCTCCCTGGACTAAAACTTCCTGGAGTATTGGTTTGTCCTTCAATCACTTGCATTCCACGCTCAAACTTCTTTTCTGAAACAACTTTTCCTCGTTTGTCGAATACTCTAAAGCTTCCATGTTTCAATCCGTCTTTGTAATCCACATCAGAGATGATTTTTCCACGTTTATCATACGTTTCCATTTTACCATCTAATTTTCCTCCTTTGTAGTGAGAAATTACAGCAGGTAACTTCCCTCCTTGATGAAACGCTGTCCATTCGCCTTCTTTTTGACCATTTTTATACGTTCCAGCTTCCATCTGCTTTCCATCTTTATCCGAATAAGCAATGAATTTACCATGCATGCGACTTTCCGTTTTAACACGATTTTTCATGAAGCCATAATTGACTTTCGATTTCTCCTTGAAGATTTTATACGTCGTCATTTCTCTCGGATTGCCATTCTCAAAATAATCTGTCCAAGCACCTGTTTTGTAACCACCTTTATATGTTCCAGTCAACTTCAATTTTCCATTCGGATAATAGGACTTCCAATCGCCGTTTAATGCGCCATTTGAAAATGTAGAAACATTCTTCGCTTTCCCTGTATTCCAATAATTTGTCCATTGTCCATGTTCTTTTCCTGCCAAATATTCGCCGTCCATCAACAATGTTCCATCTTCATACCATGTTTTCCAATTTCCATTTTTTTGATCATCAGCAAAGGTTCCTTCCTTGAATTTCTGACCGTTTTTATAGAAATATGTCCATTGTCCGACTTTTTTATCTGCTTCGTAATGTGCATGATAAGAAACCTCTCCAGTTGGATACCAATAGGTCCAATCACCGTGTTGCAAACCATTTTTAAATTTCCCTTGCATGTCACGCGAACCAGAATTGGTGTACCATGTCCATTCACCTTCTTTTTCACCGTCCTTGTAATTGCCTTCAACGTTGACCTTTCCATTATCGTAGTAATAATGATATGGTCCATTCAGCTTTCCGTTTTTATAATTACTAACTTTTTCTTTGTCGCCTGTATAATAAGAATACGTCCATTGTCCGTCCTTTTCACCATCTAAAAACGATCCTTCCAATGTCAAGTATCCATACACACTCCACTCTTCAAAATCACCATTTTTGAGTCCGTTTTTATAATTGTACCATTCCTTTAAAGTTCCAGTTGTATAATAGGTTTGCATTTCACCGTTACCGTTGATAATCGTTTGTGTATGCAAGGAATCAGGCATCCAAAATTCATTCAAATAATTCACACCATTTTTCGTTTCTTCAACAGATTTTTTATGTCCATCACGGTAGTAATACACCCACTGATTGACAGGCTTATTGAAACTATAATTTCCTTGAATGGCAATTTTCCCATTTTCAAACCATTCTGTGAAAATGCTGTCTTGTTGATTCAAATAAAAATATCCGATTTGCTTTGGTTTTCCATTAGGATAATACAGTGAAACTGAACCATGCAACATGTCTTTGTAGTAGTTGCGTTCTTCTTCCAATTCTCCCGCACGATCGTAGTATTTCCATTTACCGTGCTTCAAAGTTGTTTCACCTTGTTGATCGACATAGTAAGAACCGACCTCTCTGATTTGTGTTTTATTCACATCCCAAAAGAAACTTTGCTTTTTAGATAAATTCTCTTTTGACACCACGTAATCTTGCGCAAATGCAAAAGAAGTTAGGAATGTGAAAACGATAAGGAACAAACGGATCATATGATTTTACTTTGTTTTTATAATGCAAAAATGGAAGATTGTTACACGTGCCTATTTATTGTAAACCCCTTGAATAACTAAAAAGATTCCAAAAACAACAAAAACGATTCCAATTAATTGATTGAGTGCTCGCAACAACCTAGCTGTCACCAATGGACGCAATTGCTTCGCTCCAATAATTTTAAGAACATCTACTGAGAAAAATGTAATTAAAATGATCATGATAAAAAGCAACATCCCAAATTTAGTGTCAGGACCAGCTTCTGAATTTTCTGTGTCACCCAATGTCAGTACTGAAAACCAATAAAAGATAACCAATGGATTTGCAAAGTTTAAAAGAAATCCTTTCAATGACAGTTTTGCGTATTCATTCCAGTCGGCAACTTCACGTGTATTATTTCCTGAAATCTGCATGTTTTTTGGCTTTTTAAAGAAGGAAACTAAGCCATATGCAATGAATAAAATTCCACCAATAATTTTAGCAACCCCTTTACTATCTCCTTCTGCCAAATCACTCACTTGGGCAAAGAACAAATAAGCGATTAAGATATAAATCACATCAGATAAAAACACACCCACATTAAATGCCAAACCTGCGCGAATTCCTTTGCGAATACTTGTTTCAAGTAACACAAAGAATACTGGCCCAATCATAATGCTGAGAATAAATCCTGTAACAATACCTTTTAAGACTAAATCAACCAATGAATTGCTTTATTATGAGTTTCTACAAATTTAACTTTTCCATTGAAAATGCACCAAGAAATCTGAGTTGATTAAAAATTTTGCTGTCTTTTTTAGAATATTGTGGGGCAACATTTATTAAATGTAATTGAAGTTGCTTACATTTGCATCGAAATAACGAGTTTTGAACTCTCAAAAACACTGTTTCGGGTGAAACCACCTGGAAAACTTAAAGGTTAGAATATGAAAATTGCAACAGCAAATAAAAAATTAGAGTCTATTATCAAAAAGGTTGAGAAAGATGGTGTTAAAGCATCTGGATTAGTTGAAGACTTGAAAGAATTGAGAGAATATGCTTTGAAAGAGCAAGATCCCTTGGTAACCAAAGTGTTGCGTTTGACTTATGAATTTTTGACTGAGAATGGAAACTTCGACGTGCAAGCTCAATACGATGAGGACGAAGAAGGAAATGAATATCCATTGGAGATTGAAGAAAATGAAAACTTGTTGTATTTGTTGAACTTATTGCAAAATGCAGATCACAAAATCAACAGAGAAGAAATTAAAGATTACCGTACAGCTTTGAAATTAGAGTTGTATTAAGAAATAACTTTCATTGAAAAAGGACTTTGCAACATGTAAAGTCCTTTTTTTTGTCTAAAAAAAGCACTTTTACTCATTGAAAACCAGGCTTTAATCAACAAATAGTACCATTTATTCTTTTTCTGTTGAATGTACCCAACCAATTGAATTTGTTTTTCGTCTATGGTATAGATTGTTGATTTGGTTGTCAACATCTGGTTTTTTTCCTTGCAGGTATGCCTGAAAAGAGTTTCTGTTTTAGTATTCGGATCAATACTTGAAGTTCTTTTCAGGTTTTTTTGTGTCTTTTAGTTTCGTTCTGAAAGAATATAAATTGCTTTTGATGTATAAAACAAACCGCGGAGCCACACCGCGAAGCAGTACCGAAGGTAAATGACACAAGTTGAAGATGTTGTTTTGACACAAGCAATCCTATTTTTTAATGTTTAACTGCAATAGCTGCAATAATTGAATTGTTCATCTACCTGAATGTGTTCGAATGGTTGATTAGGATCGTAAATAGATTCCAAGATAGCTCCAATAATCTCTGGATAAAGCTCTACATAAGCTGATAAGTCGCAGTTCACCAAATTCAAACCAAATAACCCTGATTTGATTTTTACAAATGAATAAATGCCCACTTCATCAGGGAGAACTTTGTACTTCATTTTATACAAAAAGCAATAAGTCAATAACTGTAGAGAATACTTTGACTTTGCAATGTGTGCTAACAACTCCAATCTCTCGTCTTCTTCAAATGGAAATTCAATTCCAGTTGTCGGACCATATTTCAAAACGACATCCTCATCTTTTGTTAGTCCAGATTTGTAATCAATGATTCTGACTTTTCCATCTACAACATCAATTCTATCCACAAATCCTTTCAAATGAACCTTCTTCTTTTCACCAAAAACAGAAACTTCAAGATCATACTCAAACAACTCTTCGGTACTTTGGATGTACATAGAATGCTGACTTTCCAATAATTTCTTCTGTTCTTTCAGGAAGTTTTTTGTTAGCTCTAATGCCATTTGAAAAGACAGTAAATTCTTACCGGTTGCAAAAGCTTCTGCATCATTTCCAAAATGAGTAGAAAACTTCTCGCGCAGTATCAACTCAAATCCATTCAACATCGCATCAATATCACGTACAGTAACATTCGGCATTGCTGATGCTCTTTTGTCGCCATTCACATCATATTGCGCAAAAGGGTGAAATAAATCTTCCAATGTTTCATGGATAAACGTTCCGAACGTACTGTTTTCTATTTCTTCTTCTACCGAATCTTCTTCTCCAAATTCCAAAACATGTTTGTAGTAAAAATCGAGTGGACATTTAAAAAAAACGTTCAACATTGATACCGAAGTCGATTTCTGGAACAACTGATCCAAACGAGCAACAATTTCCGGTGTTTTTTCGATACTAACGGATTGAAATCCACCGTCTTCTTTCATTGGTATTGTGTAGAATCTTCGCTCAAATGAAATTGCTGGATTCAACCGGCTCAGTTCTAATTCTAATTGCAGCAAATAGCGACTTTGTTCATTGCTCGATAGCGCTTCACCAGCACTTGTGAAAGTGACAAACAACTCTTCACAATGATGCAGCAAACGGTAAAAATGATGCGCAAAAAGTCCTTGTTTTTCACGAGGTGTTGGCAATCCAAGATACCTTCTCAAATCCATTGGAATCATTGTTTGAATTGGATTCGTTGGAGGCATCGTGCCTTCGTTTAGTCCCAAACAAATAATGCGCTTAAAATCCAACAGTCGTGTTTCAAGTAATCCCATAATTTGCAATCCTTCAATCGGATTTCCATGATAGGCAATGCTTTTCATTCCCCAATGTTGATTGAACAGATTTTTGAAACTTCGCAAGTTCATTTCAGGCAATCCTTCTGATATAATGTTTTGATAGTCAACCAGCGCTTTGTCAAATCCTTCTAAAAGCGCCTTTTCAAATTGATGATCTTGTGTGAGCACTTTAAAAATATGTTGGTTCATAGAACGGATCAACTTCATTGCCAAATTCCAGTCATTCTCCCAATTGGTTGAAAGTAAAGCCAAAATACTGTCGATTGTTTCGCCAATTTGAATGGAACTTACCTTGATGAAAATACGGTTGTATTTCACAATGTCTTGTTCTAATTTCTGCGCATTTTTTATTTCCTCCGAACTTGAGCAAGCAATGATGAAGGGATGATTGAGCAAGCGTTGAAGATCATTGTAATAAATTGCTTCCGTCTTAAATCGTTGTTTGCGCTCTTGTATTCCGAAAAAGAGATCTACCCAATTTCTCAAGGATGATGCTCTCAATGGTAATCCCAAAGTAATATTCGCCTTCTCAATGGATCTCGGTAAATTTCTCAACAAGGGCGTTATCAGAGTTTCATCTGCTAACAAAATCAATGTTTCATCTATTTCTTTGCGCGATAATTCCATCAATTTTGTTGCAGCAACTTTCACTTGTCCTGTAGTTTGTGCACATTCAATGACTTCTATTTTTTTCGAAGCATGCAACAAAGTATCTTCAACAAACGGCAATTTCGCAATAGTTAAATCGCGTTTCAATTGACGCAAAAAATGACCAGCTTCATGATTCGTGTCATTCAAATAAAAAGCATCTGCATTGATGAGAATATGACCTCTTCCCATTGTATGCAATTGTTTCATAATTGCAATCTCCGCTTTTGACAATGCATTAAATCCAGCAAATAAAAACACACGCTTCGGATCTTCTCTAAAGACCAAATCCATATTTGACGCAATTTCCTGATACGCCGCTCCTGCATAACAAACGTTTCGTTCTTCCAATCGCTTGTTCAATTCAACATACAACCCTGGCAATTTATCCCAGAATTCCATGAATCGTTTTTGATTTTCTGATAACTGTCGATCTTCAACGTTCCAAGATTCCAGTTCTTTGATGTCCGCCAAATTCTTAAAAACTTCCTTCGAATCGAGCAAATAACGATCAATTTCATCAAAATCGGACAATAAAATACTTCCCCATGATAAAAATTCATCAAATGATGTTTCCGATAACTCAGGGTTTTCTTGAGATCGATACAATTCAACCAATGCCCTCGTTTTATCGATGATTGTGCGCGAAGAAAGTCCTTTTACCCAACGATCAATTGTAATCATTTCTGGAGCAATTAGTGCTTTCCCGTTGACTTCAAATAATGAAGAAGCAATGTATTTTTTTGCTCTTTCAGAAGGCAAAACAATCAACAAATGACTTGTGTCGAGTTTATTTTCGAGTATGTAATGAGCTATTTGGTCTGTAAAATTCATGGTTCACGTTGTTGCTTGAAGTACGATTTACTTTTTTGTTAGAAATCCCCAATACGTCGATCGATTCAAGGAATAAGTTGGAATTTGTGGATAGTACTCTGTAAACAATTTTGGGAATTTGATTTTCTTCTTCTTTTCCCAGGTTGACTTATACGCCGAGAATTGTCCGTTCGATTCTTCTAAAAATTCAATCGTTTGGCGCGTATGTGTTCTCCAAAACCAATATTTCACTTCTTTCTGTTGAATGTTATTCCATTTCACGCGTTCAGCAATCAACCAATTCAACCACAATTCATCTAAATCATTTCTCAACGTATAAGGGTTGAAATTATTGATTAACATGTTGCGAATTCCATTGTCAACAAAGTAAATCATATGACTTTTCTTCAATTCATAGCGATGATCATTGGAATAGGAAGTCAAATTTATCAAGACAAAAGATTTCTCCAATAAATGAATGTAACGTTCAACCGTTTCATTGTCCAAACCACATTTTTCTGCCACTTCATTATAAGAAACAGGTTGACCAATTGAAAAGGCTAAAATTTGCAACATGCGCAACAATTGGTCTTTCTTATTGATGCGATCAGTTACTCCTAAATCGGTGACAACAATGGTTTCTAACAAGTGAACCAATATTTCGTTCGCATTTTCCATTGATTCCGCAACTGGTGGATAACTTCCAAAAATGAGACGCTCTTCCAATAATTTTTCTTCATTTGGCAAGCCATTATTCTGAGCTAATTCATAAAAACTTGGCGGGTAAACTACAATGTACAAACCTTGTGCGAGCAACACTTCTTTTAAAATATCATCCAACAAAGGTTCATAAGAACACGACAAAACGATGGTGCTTTTAATCGTGCCGCTCAAGATTGCTTCAATGATTGTTTGAAGGTTGCTCAAATATTGTGCTTCGTGAATGACAACCAAAGGAAAGTTGCGAAATGTATTTGTCAACTCTGAAAGATCCGCTTCTTCCAAAACCTTTCGCTCTTTTTTATTGCTTAAATTGATTTGCAAACAATCTACACCAATTTCTTGAACAACATGTTGAATGATTTCTTCTTTTCCTGCTAATCTTGGACCAGAAAGAACAGTGACTTTATTCGAACTAATTTGTTGTGTGATTGTTTCAAGTTGGATCCGTTTCATAATTCGTTTTAATGAATCTCAAATATAGAAGAATCATTCAAATTACGATAGATTAGATTGAATTTTGCGAGAAAATTATTCTATCCACACTTTATTGAAAAACGATTGAGGTCGTTTGGAGTTCATGTATTTGTTTCCTCCATACGTTTTTATGATGACCATGTGATTCTCTGCTTCAATAATCCGAATCCACGACAAACCTTCAGGATAAGTATCAGACAAACCTTCAGCGTAATGTGCCCCTTCATCCATTTGTTTGATGCTTATTTTGGATGTTCTTGGACTTCTTATGTAATCTGCAGCAACTGATTCAAGCGTTCCTTCATTTTTTTCGATGACTTCAATTTGATAGGTGTTACCCTGTCCCATTTCCCGATAAATCATTTTCCAAGCGTTTTCCTGAACGTCATAAATGACCGGTTTCCCAGGAAATATAGCGTTTAATCCCAATTCTTGATTGGTATATTTATATTCTTTCGCTTGAAGAAAGCGTTCTTTTTCTTCGGTTGGATAAACGCTAAAAGTGGAAGTTACTTTTCTTACTTTATAGCCTTTCGCTCTCAACAAATTGATAATGCCTTTTTCACCTGCTAGATGTCCAGCACCGACCGCTATGAATAAACTTTTTTGTTTCAACAAGGTATCAATTCCTTGTGCCATCAATTTATTGCGATCTAAAATCAACTCGTCGTACAATCCAGGATAAACCATCAAACTCGTACGCATTAACTTATCCAATCCATAAATATCCCCTTTCAAATAGAGGTCGAGCACTTTTTCCTGAGAAACAACGCGCGATTCCATTTCATTGTATGAAGGAATGTAATCTGATTTTCCTCCCAATAAATCAAGTTGATCTTGAACAGTTTCTAAAGGATGAAAGATTTTTCCCGCATTGAAGCAATATTGATGGAAGTAAGCATCCAAAAACTGAGGCATTCCATCTTCATTCCCGTATAAAGTTTTACTAGCATTCCGACTTGATGTGTAAGGATTTCCGTTCTCATCATAGAATAATTGAACACCGTCTCTACGTGTATCCCATTCTACAAATAATTCTGTGACATCGGTCTCCAAAACAATTGCATCCGCACGATTAATCGCATAATACGTACTATCTGATAATTTAAACACGCGTTTATCATTCGTATGAAAGCTTCCATACAAATAACTTTTTTGTTTCAATCCATTGCCTGATATCTCCCACAACAATTGATTTTCATGAGCTATTTCTTGCCCAAAAGAAAATTGAGTGATAAAAAGAAAGGCCAAATACTTCATCAATTCTGCCATATACAGATTAAATGTAAGGATTTATTTCGACAGAATAACACGTTCAATGTGATGATCACCGAATGCATAAGGAATATAAGCCAAAGAAGGAATTTCTTTTGTGATAAGAATGGGAGATTTTCTTCCCAAGGCAATCTTACCATGAGTTTCAGATAATTCCAGTGCTGCAGCTGCGTTAATTGTCAGTGCATTGAAGGCTTCAGCTGGCGTCATTTTTAATTTCACACAAGCCAGAGACCAAACAAACCCTAAGTTTCCACTTGGAGTTGAGCCTGGATTAAAATCACTCGCCAAAGCCACAGGCAAATCATTTTCAAGCATCAATCGTGCATTTCCAAAAGGAATGGACAAGAAATGAGAGCAACTTGGTAAGATCGTAGGAATCGTTGAGCTTCCTTTAAGCGCAATAATGTCATCTTCTCCGATTTCTTCCAAGTGATCAACAGAAACTGCGTTTAATTCAACTGCTTTTGGAATTCCTCCTAGAACAGAAAACTGGTTGACATGAACTTTTGGTTTTAGGCCAATTTTCAATCCAGCCTTCAAGACTTCTTCCATTTCTTCGACAGAATAATAATTGCGTTCACAAAAACAATCTATGTAATCAGCCAATCCCTCTTTTTCAATCACCGGAAGCATCTCATCGATAATTTGACGTATGTAACCTGCATGATTTTCTTTGAATTCTTTTGGGAAAGCGTGAGCCCCTAAAAAAGTTGCTTTAATTGTAATCGGCATTTCTTCCTTCAATCGACGAATGACGCGTAACATTTTTAATTCGGCTTCAACCGACAGACCATATCCAGATTTTATCTCCAATGCTCCAGTACCGTAAGCAATCAGACGTTCAACTCTCGATTTTGCCAATTCAAACAATTCATCTTCGCTCATTTCTTGTAATCGAGCCGCTGAATTTAAAATTCCACCACCTTTTAATGCAATTTCTTCGTAGCTCAACCCATTGATTCTATCTACAAATTCCTCTTCGCGACTTTTCGCAAACACTGTATGCGTATGCGAATCAACAAATGCGGGCATTACATACTTTCCAGTTGCGTCAATCACTTCTAAATCTCTCCAATCAGTCACACCTTCCCACTCGCTCATTGGGCCATACGCCACTACTTCACCATTTTCCAATGCTAGGAATGCATCTTCAATAATCGGTAAATCATTCATTTTTGTTCCAACAATGCGATTCGGTAAATCTTCGCTTGCTTGCACTAAACCTTTGATGTTTTTAATCAGAATTTTGTTCATCATTTCATTTGAAAGTTGAGCATCAAAGGTAAGTAGAAAGAATAAAAGAAAATAAAAGCAAGAAATTTTAAGATTTGAGTTTGGAATTAATATAAAATTACTAGATTTGCACCCACCAATTTCAATGCCTCGGTGGCGGAACTGGTAGACGCGCTGGATTCAAAATCCTGTGCTTTCGGGCGTGCCGGTTCGATTCCGGCCCGAGGTACTAAAAATCAGAGTGAGAATGAGAGCGAGAGCGAACATTCTGCTCTGATTTTTTTCTTTATTCTCATTCTACTTCTCGCTCTTGAAAAGAATTCTTTCCTTCAATGGAAATCGAATTTATTTTCTATGCTTGAATTCCAACATTTGACAATTTACAAAAAGGCAAAATTGAATCATATCAATTGTAAAAATCCAAATTTCTAGAGTGACTTTTCAATTACATAATTCCAAAAAAAGCCCTTAGAAATTCCAAGAGCTTTCTTCAATTTAGTGAATAGTAATCTATTTTAAGTATACCTGAAATGATTGACCTTCTACATTTAAGATATAAATTCCTGATTCAACAAAAGAAAGATCAATGCTATTACAGTACTTATTTTCTGCCACTTTCTGACCTGAAAGTGAATACACCTCACAATAGCTTGCTTCTTGATTCAATGTGATTTTCTTATTAGAAATGCTTTTAATCCAATTTAATTCATCTGAAGACAGTTCCTCGGAACTAGCAATTTGATGAATTCTCATTTCTTCTGCAACATTAATTGCTAAAGTTAAAACATCGACACTATTCGAATATCCTTCTGTATTATTGATTGCAACGACAACAACATTGTTGTTTGTTTTATCAAGTAACATAGCACTCAGATGATACCAGGAACCTGTATGAAGAATCGCACTAACCCATGTTGTGCTTGTGTTAAACAATCCTAGTCCATATGAGTTCATTGGAGCGCCATAACCCGTGTTTACTCCTGATATCAATGACGAATAAGAGGAAGCGTTTAAGACCGATTGATCAACATGAATTTTTTTAAAAGCTTCTGCCAATGCACGAGGCGTTGACCACAAACCACCTGCCGACCAAGAAAAAGAGCCAGTTGCATTCATTGGTAAACCAGTAATATCACCTGTAATTCCAGTTACTTCACCATTGTCCCAGGCATGAGCCAAGTCTCCAATTATCGGTTCCTTTCCCATTAAAAATAAATTATTCATTGAATTGGGATCAAAAACATGATTGTTCATGGCTTGTAAAAATGTAGTCCCAGTAATTGCTTCAATGACCATTCCAGCCAATAAGTAATTTGTGTTGCAATATTGAAATTGACCGCCAGGTGCAGAACTTGGAGCACCAACAAATTGATCAATAATGTCCTGTGGGTCCCAATCTTGGCTGAAATCCGAGTTCATTGCAGCAAGACCTGAAGCATCGATGTAATCATCCAATCCACTTTTATGTTGCAACAACTGCTTGATCGTAATTTGTCCGCTGATAGTAGGAGGAAGATTGATTAAATATGTTCCGATGGAATCATTCAATGAACACAATCCATTTTCTTCCAATTTCAACAACACTATTGACGTAAACATCTTAGAATTACTCCCAATGGAAAAATTCATATTTGGTTTTATGGTCACAGTATCGTGAGAAATACCCCTACAAAAATCATCAAAAACATCATCATTCTCATAATAGACCGACACCGAAACACCTGGAGTTGTAGAGCCAGAATGATAATGCTGTATAACGCTGTCAATCTTAATACCCATTGTAACTGGAACTTGAGAAAAAACTTGATAATTTAGAAATATAGATAGTATAAATTGTAATGTTTTCATATGAATACTTTTAATAGTTACAATAATAGACAATTCTATACAGGGCATAAAATCTAATTCTCCATTAATGTTGACAATTTATTCAATTTGTCCTAGTAATAACAGTGTAAAAAGTCATATCTCGATTTCCTTTTGTATTTTTGACTTATCTTTATTTTATGATTTCTAAGCGAACAAAATATGGTCTAAAAGCACTCAGCTATCTTGCAAAGCAGGAAAGAAACAAACCTGTGTTGATTGCAACTATGGCTGAATCTGAATCGATATCACTTAAATTTTTAGAATCAATTCTATTGGATTTAAAGAAACAAGGATTCCTAGGGTCTAAAAAAGGAAAAGGTGGTGGCTATTACTTGTTGAAACCAGCGAATGAAATAACTTTGGCTGCAGTGATTAGAGTGCTAGAAGGACCAATCGCATGGTTGCCATGTGTAAGTTTAAATTATTATGAAAAATGCACGGATTGCGTTAGTGAAGAGGAATGTTCTGTTCATCAAATGATGGTAGAAGTGAGGGATAGTATCTTAGATGTTGTCGAAAACAAAACGGTTCAAGATTTATAGTTTTTAAAATAAATCATGTACAACCTCAGTGTTTTTACCCAATTATCAAAGTAATTGCCATTTATTTTATTGAACTTAAATTACTTATCCTTTTTTTCAGTATTTTTCTATTCTCAAAACTATAACTATGAAAAATACTCTTTACTCCTTTCTTCTTGTACTATTCTGTACCAGTGGATTCTCGCAAACATTTAATCCTGGATTCCTTGATGGAAGGATTATGTTTCAATTAAAATCATCTAGTCCACAAACCAAAAATGTTCGACAAACCGACGTTCACGATTTTAGCCTAGAACTGAACATCAATGATTTCCCTGAAATCAAAGCACTTTTCGCTCAAGCTTCAGTAGAACGATTAAGTCTTCCAAGTTATTTCACATACAAACGTGAATTAGCGAATATTTACCGAATCGAATTTTCTGAATATGCAAAAATAGATGAGTTGGTGAAAGCTTTAAACGCAATGCCATCTGTTGAATTTGCTGAAAAAGAACCTATTTATTCGATAGATTTTGTCCCAAATGACACTTACCATACAGGTAACAATAAATGGTATCATACATTAGTTGGTTCTGAAGCCGCATGGGATATAAGCACTGGAAGTAACACAGTTAAAGTTGCAATTGTTGACAATGCCGTTTTTGCCAATCATCAAGATTTAACAACTTTTCTTCAAAGAGACGTTGCTGATAACGACAACAATGCAACTCCTCCATTGGATGCAAATGCTGATTTTGGATGGTCGCATGGTACACATTGTGCTGGACTTGCAACCGTAGACATCAACAACGGAATAGGTATTGCTTCCCTTGGTGGAAACGTTCAATTAATCGGTGTTAAAGCAACTCCTAATTCCGCTGCTTCTGGAAGTGTTTATTACGGTTACGAAGGAGTTCAATGGGCATGTCAAAACGGTGCTGATGTCGTAAGTATGTCTTTTGGAGGTCCAAGTTTCAGCAATGCGATGCAAAATCTAATCAATGCTTATCCAGATGTGGTTTTTCTTGCTGCTGCTGGTAATGATGGGGTTACAACATTAATGTATCCTGGAGCTTATGCCAATGTTATATGCGTTGGTTCTGTTAATTCAAATGGAAATAGATCCAATTTTTCCAATTACAATAGTGCATCAAATCCTTATGTAGATATTGCTTCTCCTGGTGGTTACTCATTTGGAGGATTATATAGTACAGTGTATACAGCTGGAGGAAATAGCTATGCGCAAATGGGTGGAACATCAATGGCAACACCATTCGCTGCTGGTTTGGTAGGTTTAATGTTAAGTGTGAACCCTGCATTGACTCCAAGTGCAATTGAATCTTGTTTGATTTCTACAGGAGTAAATAATACTCAAAACATTGGTCCTAGAATTAATCCATTGGCGGCTTTACAATGTGTGCAATCAACATTGACTGGAGATCCAATTCCTTATTTCACTGGAAGTCCTTTAGCATTATTTGAAGGTGAAACTTCAACATTTGTAGATGCATCTTCAGATGGTGGAACTTTCCCAATTACGAACTGGACATGGAGCTTCCCTGGAGGAACACCAAGTTCATTTGTTGGTCAAACACCTCCAGTAATTCAATACAACACGGCAGGTGTCTATGACGTAACTTTAAGCGTTACGAATAGTCAAAGCACACAATCTTACACACGTACGGGATATGTTTCTGTGAATGAACCTCCTTACGGAGAATGGATTCCTCAAGCATCAGGATTTGCAACAGCAAATTTAGGGATTACAGATATTTCTATCGTTGATGCCAATACAGTTTGGGCAATAGCATATGATGGTTCAGGTGGTGGAGCGAATATCCAACAGTTTACAAAAACAGTAAATGGAGGGAACACTTGGACACCAGGAGCAATTAATTTAGGAAATACAGGGTTGGGAATTGCAATGATTCACGGAATCAGTTCAACGACAGCGTGGGTAGCAGCATATCCAAATGCTGGTGGTCAAACTGGTGGAATCTGGAAAACTACTAACGGCGGTACAACATGGACACGTCAAAATTCTGCTTTGTATAACAACGCTGCCTCATTTACAAATGTTGTACATTTCTGGGACGCCAATGAAGGATTCTGTCAAGGTGATCCAATCAACGGTGAATTTGAATTGTATAGAACAACTAATGGTGGTACAACTTGGACAGCAGTTCCAGGAGCTAACATTCCAAATCCACTGAACGGAAATGAGTTTGGTTATGTGAATCAAATTGAAGTTGTTGGTGACAATGTTTGGTTTACAACAAGCCAAGGAAGAATGTATCATTCCACAAATAGAGGTGTGAATTGGTCAGTTTATACTACACCAGTACCAGATTTCGGAGGAGCAATTGTAAGTACGAGTTCTGCAAGTTTCTCATTTTCATCAGCAACAACAGGATTAATTGTTAATCAAGCTGGTGTCGTTTATAAAACAACGAACTCTGGAGCAACATGGACACAGCTAACAACAACAGGAACTGTTCACACTAATAGTTTGTGTTTTATTGAAGGAACAAATACAGCTTTCACAACTGGAGCTGGTGCAGGAGCTTCTGGATCATCTTACAGTGAAGATGGTGGAGTAACTTGGAATTTAATTGACACAGAGCAACATTTAAATGTTGAATTCATCAATCCTTCAGTTGGATGGTCAGGATGGTTCAACACAAGTTCAAGTAACGCAGGAATGTGGAAATGGAACGATTTGTCTTCTGCCTTGTCTGGAGCATTTTCTGCATCTGCTACAAACACGTGTACGAATTCTACAGTAAATTTCACAGACAATACAACTGGTGGAACGCCAACAACGTGGAACTGGACTTTCACAGGTGGAACGCCATCAACTTCTACTGCTCAAAATCCATCTGTGAGTTATGCAACTCCAGGAGTTTACAATGTTTCATTGACAGTTGGTGATGGAAGTTCACAAACAACTGTGACACAAAATTCATACATTACTGTAGTAGCTCCAACTTCACAACCAAGTGCTATCAATGGGCTCAATGTGATTTGTGAAAATGGAACTGGAACGTATAGTGTTACAAATGTACCAGGAGTATTCTACAATTGGACATTACCATCAGGTTGGTTGGGAACAAGTTCAAGCAACTCGATATTTGTTACAGCAAACGGTACTGGAGGAACAATTTCAGTAACAGCAGACAATGTTTGTGGTGCTAGTGCTCCTTCGACAATTGCAGTAGGAATTACTGTTGATCCAGTTGCTTCATTTACATCTACGAACAATGGACCTAATTATTCATTTACTAGTACTTCTTCGAATGCAACTAGTTGGGATTGGGATTTTGGCGATGGAGGTTCTTCAACAACTGAAAATCCAGCCTATTCTTATGCGTCAAATGGAACTTACACTGTGACATTAATTGTTACAAATCCATGTACATCTGATACAATAACTTCAGACGTAACAATCACCGGAGTTGGAATCAATGAAATTTCGACTACAGAATTGGCAATTTACCCAGTTCCAGCAAGTGAATTCGTTTACTTTAAAGTGTCAGAAGCACTCATTGGTACGTCTTATCAAATAACTGATTTAACAGGGAAAATTGTTAGAACAGGGAAATTTGAGAATGTAACAACGAAATTGGCGATTCAAGAATTATCAAAAGGTGTTTACTTTGTAAACCTGGATAAGCTGAATGAAACGCAAAAATTCATTAAGAAATAAGTAGAAATACTACAATTTAAAAAGCCCGAATCATTCATCTGATTCGGGCTTTTATATTGACTATTGTTTAGCGCATCCATTTTATTAAATACCTCTTTTCACCTTGTTGAATGGTAATCAACAACACTTCACTTGGTGGCAAGCTTGAACAATCGAAAGAATGAAAATCAACTAAGTCCACAATTTTTCTTCCGGATAAGTCTACTACTTGAAGACTCGTTATTTCTTCCGTTGCCTTCCGAATAATTGAATTTTCAACTATTACAATTCCCGCATTGACAAGTTCATTCAATCCAACAGCACTGACGATAAAATGAAACTCTATTGTATCCCTATACTCAGGAAATTCAGGATCAAAAATGTCAAAAAAGACACTTCCTATTGCTGGTTGATCATTCAGTGTAGCACCAATGATTAATTTCTGTGCATACGGTAAGCCTGAAAACAGAGTGAAATCTGCACTGTCTCCATCCTCAATATTTGTGGTGTAAGTGGTTTGATCATCCAACGAAATTTGCCACTCATTCGGTATTGATTGAAAAAATGCTTTCCATCTCAATGTCGAATCGACAGAAATATCCGTAAAAATTTCAATGTACCAATGAGCCGGAGATTGATCTGTGGTTTTTGATAAAGTTGTGCTGTGTTCGTTGAAATGAAATATTTGGCCGAACAGCGTACTTGTAAAACATGATAAAACAATAAAGCATCCAAGAATTTTCATACTACAAAATAGATGAAAAAAAATGATGAAATAAAATCCCTATGCTATTAGAATTGAATTCCTAACGTATCAAGTGGACAACTCCTGTAACTTCACGTCGATCATCTTTCATATTTGTCTTAAATTCTAGCTTCCATGTATAGACACCATCTTGAACTATTTCGCCGCCAACTCCATACGTTCCTGGCCAACCAAATAACACATCCTTAGAAACAAAAACTATCTCTCCCCAACGATTAAATACTGTGAAGGAATAATTGTAAATATCTAATCCAGAAACAAATATTGGTAAGAATGTTTGATTGAACTCATCACCATCAGGCGTAAATGTATTTGGAACAAAGTACAACAATTCCTCTTCGATTGTAATGATTCGCGCAGTTGTATCTCTACAGTCATTCGGACTGATAGCAATCAACTGAATGGAATAACTACCTGGCTCATTTGAGTATGTGAAACTTGGATTTACTTGTGAAGATGTTGATCCATTTTCATCGCCAAAGTCCCATTGATACGTTGTAGCATTGATTGAACTGTTCATACACTGAACCTCTGAGTCTACTGTAGAAAGAACCGAATTTTCAACGTCGAAAGAAGCTACCGGTACAGCATCCACCTGAATAATATTCGCATCGTAAAACATTCCTACACATCCATTTGCCATTGTTTCTGTTTGTAAAGAAGCACCATACGTTCCTGGAGAATTAAAGGTATGCGTGAAAGATTGACAACCATTTACTTGAGTGCCATCATCCAACAACCAAATACAGTTCGTTGTGTTTCCTCCTGTTGTGTTGGTAAAAGTTACTACAACAGGAGCACAGTTTCCGTCTTGCAAGAAATTAAAGCTTACTATCGGCGCAGATTCAACAGTGATTGTTACATTGTCGCTTGAAGAACAACCACCAGCATTCGTTCCAATTACAGTATAATTGACAACTCCTGGTGTTGGAACAAATGAGGCGCCATTTGTAACATTATTATCCCAGACATAGTTGCCTCCAACTCCAGCGCCAGAAGCCGTTAAAACAAAGCTTGTTCCTTCACAACCACTGAGATCATTTCCCGCGTTGATTGTTGGTATAGGGTTGACCGTAACATTCACATCATCCGTATTCTGACAACCATTCTGATCTGTACCAACTACAGTATAAGTAGTAGTACTCATTGGTGTAAAAGCCTGATTATTGACCACTCCATTATCCCAAGCGTAAGTGCCTGAACCAGCTCCTTGTGCTACTAAAGTGACTGGATCTCCTGCACAAATTATCTGATCTTGTCCAGCGTCTATGGTTGGTAAAGCATTTACATTTATGGTAACATCATCCGTAGCTTGACATCCAAAAGTGGATGTTCCTGTTACAGTATATGTCATTGATCCAACAGCTTGATTAAACGCAACACCATTGACAACTCCGTAATTCCATGAATAGGAATTCGCTCCAGTTGCAGTTAGAATTGTTGCCGTTCCGTCGCACACATTTTGATCTACACCAGCATTAATTTGCGGTAATGGGTGAACTACCAAGGTAATAGTAGATGTACTATCGCAACCGCTAGTTGTTGGATTGGTTGCTGAGTAATTTCCTGCAATACTTTCATTGTTTCCGTGAATCATTGCAGTTTGTCCTTCACATATTTCAATCGTTGAAGATGTGGTGATAACAGCACTTTCAGTTAAGTTGACCGGTGCTGATGTTGTTTGACAACCAAAGTTATTCGTTACAGTAACACTGATTGGATTATTTCCTTGATTTCCAACGATTGTTGCACTATTTGATCCTGTTGACCAAGAATAAGTAGTATATGCAACAGAAGTTGAGAGTGTTGGTGGAAAGCCTGTGCAATAATTAAAAGATCCTTGAATGACAGGGGCTGGATTCGGATTTACCGTAACTGTAACTTGATCAGTTCCAGCACATCCGCTTGCTGTCAATCCATTCACAGTATATGTTGTTGTTGAAGATGGAGTAATTGTAAATGAACTGCCATTTCCCAAACCATTATCCCAAGTGTATGTTGCTCCACCAGTTGCTGAAATTGTAGTGGATTGTCCTTCACACAAAGTAACATCTGGACCTGCATTAATTGCCGCACTACCTGATACTGTAACTGTAAAGTTATCCGTTGAACTACAACCACCAGGATCTGTTCCAGTGACAGTATAGTTCGTTGTAACTGTCGGATTTGCATTAACAGTTGCACCTGTAGTTGCCGATAATCCTGTTGGAGGTGACCAAGTATAATTTGTAGCTCCAGTTGCAGTAATCGCAATCGTCTCACCACTACAAATTGTTACATCACCAACTACAACATTCGGTTGAGAATTCACAATAACCTGAACTTGATCCGTCGCTGTACATCCAGCAGCCGTTGTTCCGGTAACCGTATATGTAGTTGTTCCCGTAGCACTTGGTGTAAATGCAACGCCATTGCTAACACCGTTGTTCCATGAAAAAGTCACTCCAACAGTACCTGAGCCAGTAAGCGTTACAGATTGTCCTTGACAAATTGTTTGATCTGGACCAGCATTGACTGTGGGAATTGGATTAACTGTTACAGTAACTTGGTCTGTGTTCGTACATCCCGCTGTTGTGGTTCCAGTAACCGTATAAGTTGTAGTGGAAGCCCCTGAAGCAGTGACAGAAGCTTGATTTGAAGAGGACAAACCAACAGTTGGCGACCAAGAATAGCTGTTTGCACCGGTTGCCAATAAATTCGCCGAACCACCTGCACAATACGCCACATCAGGACCAGCATTCACATTTGGAGTGGCATTAATGGTTATTTGTACAGGAGTTACTGCTTGACATCCAGCAGAAGCTGGTGGCACATAATTGATCGTATAGGTTCCTGGAGTTGAAGCAGAAAGATCAATCACACCAGTAGATGCATTTATTGAGAGTCCAGCAGTTGAACTGAATGTTCCTCCTGTTGCGTTATATCCCACAATGGTTGGAGTAGGATCGGCAGCTGATTGACAATATGCAGGTTGTGGATACGAAAAAGAACAAGGAACTGTGCAATCAATTACAGTAATTGTTTGCTGATCATTATCACTGCACGGAGCTGTTCCAATAGAATATGAAATAATATGAGAACCGATACCAGCAGATGCAGGATCAAACATTCCAGATTGAGAAACACCTGGTCCTGTCCAGTTTCCACCATTATCGACTGCTGTCATTTGAAACGGCGCATCCGTTAAGCAATATGTTCCATTACTAATAATTGTGCCATCAGGAGGACCGGTTTGAGCACCATTTGGTCCTAAGTTGAGAGTATAGGTATTACTTGAAGATGAATAGTCGTGAACAATAACCATTAATACTTGACCAGCCACAACATTAGGAGCAGGCAAAGATGATGTACAAGGAAAATCATTTCCAAATTGTGTACATCCCACAGAAGCAGTTGCATAATTACATCCAATTTCATTGGCCGAATTCATAACTGCATCACACGGAGCCATTCCATTTGGGATATTGTAGACTACTACATCAATAAATCCTGAAGTTGCGTTTCCATCAACTAATAAGTTTAGAGGTCCTGATTGTGTTATGTAGAGTAAAATAAATCCGAAACCATTTGCATTACCGAATAAACCAGTAGAACAACCAACAGGATTTGCAAAGTCAGTTGGAGGTCCAGGAGTATTTTGATCAAATGAAAAAGGTTGTGTCACACCTTGCGTACAAATTGATGCGGCAACATTACAACCAGAACCGCTTCCACCACCACCTGGGTTTTGTGACATACAAGCATCATAATCGGCTTGACATATGCCATCCCATGCTGTGTTACAACAATATGAATCATTGTTGATCACTGTCGTATAACACGAATTATTTGGAACAGGTGCTGGAACACACTGAGCACGAAGTGCGAATTGAACCGTGGTAAGAATTACAATTAAAAACGCACATTGTTTTGTAACTAATTTCATCGTTTCTAGATTATAAGTAACTTCTTACTAAGGTTTCATAATAGAGGACAAAAGCATCAAATTCATTTTCATGCTCTTCTACCCAAATAGTGAGCGCAGCATATTTGTCATCTGGATTATTGGTTAATAACTCCGGATAATTTGGCGCTAATAAAGTTCTGTTTTGATTTATTTCTGGAAGAATTGTAGTTTCAACGTAATTCTTGTCAAAGCCAAGGTTGTATATATCATGTTCTGCTTTAAGCAGTCGAACAACTTTTCTATGTGTCGTGATTTCGCTTTGCGCTGAGCTATTAAAAGCAAAAAATGATGCCATGACAAAAGTCATCATACAAGTTAGTAGTATTTTCATGAATTCTAGTAGTGTTTTATGGTGCACAATATAATCATACTTCAGTAAAAAGACGCAAGAATCCAAAGAACAACAGTCTCTAATCTGTTAAATTTGAATCAATTAGTGCTTCCAGTTATCAAATCAAAGAATTGAATGAATATTTCTAAAAACAAAAAAGTGGAGCTGTATCAACTCCACTTTCTTTCTACGATATGCAACTAAGCCTGTTCCGCAGGTACTTTGGCATCTTTCCCTACTGAGCCAAGCGCTTCTTTAATCTTGTTTTCTAGTTCTTCCATTAACTCAGGATTGTCTAAAATCAAGCCTTTCACCGAATCTCTACCCTGTCCTAGTTTAGTCTCACCGTATGAAAACCAAGAACCGCTTTTCTTAATGATGTTCAAGTCAACACCCAAGTCGATAATTTCACCCACTTTAGAGATTCCTTCTCCATACATAATATCAAACTCTGCTTTTCTAAACGGTGGTGCGACTTTATTTTTCACCACTTTCACTTTGACACGATTTCCAATCACCTCATCACCTTCTTTCAACTGACTTGATTTTCTAATATCGATTCTTACAGAAGAATAAAATTTCAACGCGTTTCCTCCTGTTGTTGTTTCCGGGTTTCCGAACATCACACCAATCTTATCACGTAATTGATTAATGAAAATGCAGCAACATTTTGCTTTATTAATTGAACCTGTCAATTTTCTAAGTGCTTTCGACATTAATCTTGCTTGTAATCCCATTTGAGAATCACCCATTTCACCTTCGATCTCTGCTTTTGGTGTTAAGGCCGCAACAGAATCGACAACAATTAAATCAATTGCTCCTGAGCGAATCAAATTGTCTGCAATTTCCAATGCTTGTTCACCGTTGTCTGGTTGAGAAATAATAAGGTTATCAATGTCGACCCCTAATTTTGCTGCATAAAACTGATCAAAAGCATGCTCAGCATCAATGAATGCAGCAATCCCGCCATTTTTTTGACATTCTGCAATTGCATGAATGGCCAAAGTTGTTTTACCAGATGATTCCGGTCCATATACTTCAATTACTCTTCCCTTTGGGAATCCACCTACACCTAAAGCCAAGTCCAATGTCAATGAACCAGTCGAAATCACTTCAACTTCAACCACTGGTTCGTCACCCATTTTCATTACAGTACCTTTACCGTAAGTTTTGTCCAACTTCTCCATTGTAAGTTGTAACGCTTTCAATTTTTCTTGATTTACTTCTTTCGTTGCCATATCGTATTTTTTTTAAGTCTGTGCAAATATATCTACCGCAGATCGTAAACTATTTACGTTGTAAGTTTATTGATTGATTAGTTCCAAAATTTCTTCTGCATGAAACTTTGTTTTAGGTTTTTCTATGATGCCAATTATTTCTTGTTTTTGATCGATAATAAAGGTTGTTCTATGGATACCGTCGTATTCTCTCCCCATAAACTTTTTCAAGCCCCAAACGCCAAACAAATTCAACATTTCATGATCTACATCCGCAATTAATGGAAAAGGTAAATCATATTTATCGGTGAATTTTCTATGCGACTTCTCATCATCTGCACTTACTCCAATAATTGCCACATTATTTTTTTGTAGTTCAGAATAATGGTCACGTAGATTACATGCTTGAGTTGTGCAACCAGGTGTGTTATCCTTCGGATAAAAATAAATCACCAAATACTGACCTTTAAAGTCATCCAGCGTTATTTCATTTCCGTTCGTATCCTTTCCGATAAATTTTGGTGATTGATCACCGACTTTCAAATGCTTCATTGTTTATTATTTAATCTCTCAATGATGATATTTTAATCAAAAATAGGAATAATTTTTAATTATCCAATATTATCATCAAGATTTTGATTATTATTTCGTCTTTTTAATGCAAAAAGTGCCATTTATACTATTTCTTGAAGATACATAAAAAGTTCAGTTCAACAAAAAAGGCGCCTCATCCGAAGCGCCTCATTCTTATTTTGGGTCATTCTATTTTTCTAACAATGCCTTATAATTGCTTTCCAATTTCTCCCAAGCAGTCAATTGCTTTCTGGCCTGATCAGCATACAAGGCATTTCCTTCTTCCGTATGTTTGTCTATTTCAGCACTAATGCTCGACTTCGTTTTTCCAATAGCGTTGACTAGGTAATCAACATTTTGAGGCAAGAACATTTGAGTATAATAGGTTCCATTCTCCTTTAAGTGAGTGTAGATCGGTAAAGCTTTAGTAAACAATTCCAAATCACCTTTACTCGTAAAGAGACTAAATGTATTCATAGTTCCCAATTGATCGAAGCCGGACAATTTAGATCCCATCAGTACAGACTCAAAGTAGTCAAATTTTGACGCGTCACCATACATTCCATATAGGCTAGCAATTCCCATAATCATTTTTGACGACGATTCACCTTCTAGTGCTTTTGCTTTTTGCATTGCCAAATCTGGGTTTGATTTTCCTAAATTTCTCAAGGCAGAAGCAACAACTAAATAGGAAGAATCACGTTCAATTGCTTGAACATACAATGCTTCTATTTCTTCTCCTCCTTGTGATTCCAAATATGATAATGCCGAAGCTCTAACACTTGAGTTTGGGTCATTCATTGCCAACTTTTTAATAATGACAGTTGCTTTGTCCTTATTTTCATTGCGTAATTTTCCCGCTTTTTCAATAGCCAAAGAACGAATGCTCCAGAACTTGTCATTCAATGCATCTAAGACCAACATTTGTGACAAAGAATCCATTTTCTTTGTTCCCATTCTAACAGCTTTATCACGCGCACCATATGTTTCTCCCAAATAATATTGTTGCACAAATTGACTCTGTGGTTTTTCATCTCTGATTTTTGCCAACATTACTTGTTGATAATCTGGAATTACACACTTCACAACGCCTGAAACTGGAAATTCAAACGTTTGATCTAACTTATCCAATACTACTTTATGTACGTGCTTTCCAGCATCATCAAAAACAGCAATCTCCATTGGCAGTCTAAAAATTGGCGACAACTCCAAGTTTTGTTTCTGTACAACACGCACTTTTACTGAATTTGCCGAAACAACTTGTTCAACATCTAAAATTGGATGTCCTGAACCCAAGAACCATTGGTCAAAGAACCAATTCAAATCTTCACCAGTTACTTCCTCAAATGCCTGACGCAAATGATGAAATTCTGCCGCTTTGAATTTATTCTGTGTCAAATACAATTTTAAAGATGCAAAAAATGCTTCGTCGCCAATATACTTCCGCAACATGTGCAAAATTCTACCTCCTTTATTGTACGAATGGCCATCAAACATTTGTTCTTTCTCGTCATAATCAAACCAAATCAAATCATGGTGTCCTTGCATTTGTGCAGATTGAAAATAACCATCCATTTCCTTTTCTGCATTGAAGTTTGCTTCATCCAAACCATATCTATGCTCATCCCATAAAAACTGAGAATAATTTGCAAACGATTCATTCAATGGCAAGTTTGACCACGATTCACACGTTACGTAATCACCAAACCAATGGTGAAATAACTCATGCGCAATGGTAGATTGGTCATTTTCATCCAACAATTCGCGATCTGTCTTGTACGCATAATCACCAAAAATGACTGCTCCTGTATTTTCCATCGCACCCGATACATAATCTCGCACGACAATTTGACTGTATTTATCCCAAGCATATTCCACTCCCAATAATTTTGAGAAGTAGTCAATCATTTCAGGGGTTTCATCAAAAATGTCATCGGCGAACTGTTCCCATTCTGGCTCAACATAGTAATTGACTTCCATTTTCGTCCCATTTTGGCGTGTATAAAAGTCTTTTACAACTTTAAATTCACCCACCGCCATCATAAATAAATAAGGAGCGTGACGTAATTCTTGTTTCCAGTGATCCGTTCTTGTTCCATCACTGTTCTTTTTACTTCCAATAAATTTCCCATTTGACAATGTCACATACTTATCATCGACTGTCATAAAGATTTCCTGAGAAGTTTTTGAATTTGGTGCATCAATTGTTGGGAACCAAACTGAACTTGCTTCTGTTTCTCCCTGTGTCCAAATTTGTGGCATTTTACTTTTATCTTCTCCCTTCGGATTAATAAAGTACAACCCTTTATCAGAAGTTATCGCACTACTACCTCCAGCTTCTCGCTCTTCTGGTTTAGCCACGTAATCAATAATTACAGTGTATTCGTCATTACGAGTGAATGTTTTGCCCAAATCAATCGTCAATAAATCATCCTTGTATTCAAAGGATAAGGTTTTTCCTTCTCTCTTCACTGAATTTATTTGCATACCCTTCGCCTTTAAAATCAAGGTGTTGGATTCATAGAAATGTGGTTTTGCCGTCAAGGTTTCTATCCCCATTAATTCAGATTTATTCCAATCGAATTTTACTTCCAATTTTGTGTGAATCAAATCAGTTAAGATCGTTTCGGCAGCATGGTACTTTGCTCTTTCAGTCGGCAAGTCACTCACAATTTCATCTGCTGTAGCTTCAGGAACTTCTGTTGTTGTTTCCACAACTTCTTGTGGTGGCTGAGGAGTTTTCACTCCACATGCAACAAACAACAAACCAGCGAATAAGTATAATGTCTTTTTCATAATTATTATTAATCTATCCATCAAAAATCACAAATAAATCTGAATATTGACCAAAATTTTACACCAAGGGACAATGTTTCTATTATTTTTGCAATAAAAGCGGATAAATGGTAACACGTAGTTGGAATTTTGATGGACAAGAAACAGTTTCAAGTGAAGGAGCTGTTGTTAAGTGGGATGATGAAACGTTTTTCACTTTGACCTTTAAAGGAAAACAATTTCATGGTGAAATTTTAATAGAAGATACTGAAAGTAATTTTCTCAAATTAAAAATCAATCATCGCGTCATTGAAGTACGCAAAAAGGGAGCCTTGGATGAATTGATTTCTGCATTGGGAATGGATGTTCCAAAAGTGCGTCAGTTAAAAGAATTACAAGCTCCGATGCCAGGTCGCATTGTTAACATTGCCGTTGAAGTTGGACAAGAACTAAATGTAGGAGACGAAATTCTATCTTTAGAAGCGATGAAAATGGAAAACGTATTAAAGGCTGAAGGAACAGGGACAGTTAAAACAATTTTGGCAAAATCAGATCAAGTTGTTGAAAAAGGAGCTGTATTGATTGAATTCGAATAATCTTAGAATAGAATTGATAAAAAAACCGCATTGGATTCAATGCGGTTTTTTTTTGTGTTTATGCTTTTACTTCGCCTTTTCGATTGACAGTAAAGGCACTTTTAATAATTTGAGGGTATGTGGAACCAAACTCTACGATACACCATTCTTTGAATCGTTGAGCTTCTTCCGCATCGGTAATCCATTTCAACGCTTTGTTTAACTCCTTTTGGAAAAGAACTGAATCAAAGCTTACTTTTTTAAGAATTTTTTTGGTTAGTTCTAACATTTTCCTTGATGTTTGTTTTTACCAATTTAACGAAAATTTTGCGTTAATAGTATCAACAAATATGTTAAATAATGAAAAAAGGGTTGCCTTGAACAAGACAACCCAATGACAATAAGGAAAAACAGATTATTCTATTTTTTGTTTTATCACTTGATAAATTTCATGTGTTGTTTTATCGTATACATAAATCAACAAGTGCATGTTTTCGGCATTAATAACACCCGTTGCTGTTCCGTCTGCCGTTAATTGTGCTGGAATCGCAAAGCTGTAATCCAAGTAGTACTTACCATTCTCATCCTTGAACTCTGGAGTCAAGGTTCTACCCCAAATTTGACCTGAAATATTTTTTCGGTGAATATCACGGTGAACATAATCTGGAACATGTAAACTCGATACATTTTGACTTGCTACCAATGAATCTTCTAATAAATAAACAATCATTCCCAAATTTCCTTCCAACGAGTTGTCCAGCACTTCAACTTCTGTATGTAAATAAGCACCTTGTGTCACTTCATAATAATTGAGATGAGATTTCATGGCTACTTTTAACGTGCTCGCTAAAACTTCAGAAACTTTCGTACTCCAAGCACCGGCAGGGTAAAAAGTGGCAGTTCCCGCCTTCACTCTGTTAACAGAACCTGAGGGATTTCCTGCAAAGCCAGAATTTGCTAAATTCCCAAAATAAATTCCGGTTTCCAACCCAACAGAATTCGTGAAATCTGTCTTATAGGTATTATTCGTAGCTTGAAATGCACTCATTCCTTGTGGCGAAGCATGGATTGATGCAACAAAAACTCTATCCGGATTTCCTTCGTGCAAATTATGTGCAGTTGTAGCTGCTTGTGGACAGTTGGAACAATTGTGCCCTGTAAAATCCTCAATGATAACGTTTCGATCCGAACTTGCGGTTATTGTTCCGAAATCAGGAACCTCATTCGCTAAATAATCACTCCAATTTCCAGGATAAAAAGTAGTGTCCAAATCTGTTTGAAAAGTAGATGTTGGATAAATGTTTTCCACTTTATCACACGAAAACAAAGTGATGATTAAAGCTGAAGCACTAACAAAATTTAAAAATATCTTTTTCATGTTCAAACAATTAAAAACTATGTGTAACAGATAATGTCAAACCGTTGGAAGCTGGAACTGGTCTACAAATCCCTCCAACACAAAACAAACCTGCTCTTTGGCGACCATAATTTGCGGTAACTCTAGTTGCTCCACGAATGTAACCAATAGAGGCATATGGATGATGTGCACGTTTCCCTGAATCTTTGTTTCCATAATTATACTGATCCATTACACTAATAAACCAATTGCTATTTATTGTATATTCCAATACTACTGTCGCCCAATCACCATTGTCAACCACTTTTGTTCCTCTCTCAAAGAAACCAACATTTTGACCTAACGAGTCACGCTTTTTTACAAACATCAACTGCACTTCTGTTCTTAAAGAAGACTTGTTTTTAAATTTAAATCCTGCTTCTAAAACAACAGTTTGAAATTTAATGTCGCCGGTTTCCTTAGTAACTGTTGCTACATCATTATTCAATGTCATGTTGTAATAACTCAAAATCATGTTGAATTTCTTTGTGAATTTCTTTGATATATTGAAGTTGAAATCTCTCCAATACAAACTATCACTCATATCAAATGGTTTTGTAGTATATGTAACTCCTGACGAATCCAATGGGTTAATGGTTGACGTATGTCGCATTGGACGATATGCCGTTGAGTAATTTACCCCAATTGTCGTTCCGTATTTCCCTCCAACTGCAGTTCCTTTGGGTATTGTATAAAGCACATCAGCCTGAAAAGCAATTTCACCAATTGGTTGCGTAGCGTATGGATACAAAGATGAAACTAAATTGTACGTATGAGTTTTATTCATCGATGGCAAATAGTTAATCAAGGCATTTTGCAATTGCTGGTTTCTATCTGAACGATAACTCATATTGTCAACAGACTTGGCCGACAATAAGATTCCTAGCCCCTTTTGAGAATATCCTGCATTAATAATTGTTGCAAAACCAGGATTAAAGTTCTTTCCGTTATCTTGAGAAGGATCTTGTCCTTTTTGAACATATTCACCTTCCAGTGTAAAACGTTGGTAACGCATTAAAATTCGTCCACCATATACACCAACATTTTCCGGTAAAATCAACTCAGGATCATCATTTGCTTGGTATTTACTCACAAAAGATCCACCAATAGTAACATCCAATTTCTTGTCGGCTAATTTCTCAAATGTTTCATTGAAATGAACTTCACCGTCGAAACCACGTACAATTCCTCCACTGTTGACAACTTTACCACCGGCAAATGCCAAACGTTGGTTTCCGTAAACACCTTTAAAGGCAATACCTTTGTAAGGTCTTAACTTGATTTTTACTCCATCCAACATGTTGTCAAAACCCAATGCTCTATCTTCATAAATTCTTAACGACAAACCACTTCCGAATTGCTCATAAAAGTTCCCCAATGTTACATCAATAAAGTCATTGGCATAACCAACATAGCGCATTCCAATTCCTGTTCCGTCAAAACTGTTTGGATACCCTTGAATACGTGGTAAATAGGACTCAAAACGAGCTCCCGCCTTAAAATTTCCATGCGTATAAAACACGTTCATGTATGAGTTTAACAATCCTTTTGATGGAGGTTGTGTTGCACCAATCAAAGAATCTTCATTCAAATATTGGAATGTTGTTTCCATGTTTCCAGAGAAATTTCCTCTATCCAATTGTCCTAACGATGTGAACGTTGACCCGCATAGCAGCGTCAGAAATACTAATTTTTTCATAAGTAAGAAAGCACAGTAAAGCTAGAGTAAAACTTATTTTTTAACCAATTTTTGAATCTCTTCATACAAGTGATCTTCATCACCTGGCGCATAGTTATTGTGAGAATACACAATGTTTCCATTTGTATCAATTAAAAAAGTATGAGGGACGTTGTTCACTCCCATTGCTCTTTTAAAATCACCATTTGGATCCATCAATACCAAATATTCCCATCCTTTCCCATTCACATAAACAGGTACAGAATTTCTTGTTTTTTCATCATCGATTGAAACAGCAACTAAATTAACGCCCGTTTCTTCCTGCCAATCTGTGTATAAATCATGAATTGTATTCAATTCTCTTTTACATGGTGAACACCATGTCGCCCAGAAACTAATTACGATTGGACCATCAAATCCTAATTCTGCTGTATTAATGGTGTTTCCTTCCATGTCCTTCAACACAACACTCGGTAATTGTTTTACACTCATGTTTGAGTTATGGTCTTCTTGAGAAAAAGAAGTAAATACAGTAGTAAAGGCTAAAACTAAAGTTAAAATGTTTTTCATAGTTATTTGAATTTTGTTCGTCATTAGCAGGCAATTATCTTGCCGAATTCCAAATATACTTCAAATAATCAGCACGATTGCAGGTAGATTATAATTTGTTCTTGGAATCCTAAAGCAAAAGTCTAATGATGTTTTGGTATCACATTTACCTTATTTCACATGTTTAGGAATACAAGAGTTTTGAAAACTTCAATTTTCTTATTAACTTGCATTGTTCTAAGTTTGTTGGAACAGTTATTGTAAATACAATTTCGATTAAAACTATAAATATGAAAAAAATATTACTTCTCTCTTTATCAGTATTCACAACTTTGAGCCTTTCCGCTCAAATCTCAATTCATGTCGGATCTGACTTGACTGATGTTTCGGGAACAACAGTGGATATTACTATTGACCCAAATGTCGTTAACGAACAAGGCGACTATTTCTGGACAGAACATTTTATTGTAACAAATAATACAGGTGCTGATGGATTGTGGACAATTACACGTAAAAAAGTAAACGTACCAGCAACTTGGAACGATCAGTTATGTTGGCCTCCAACTTGTTACCCAACTTCAGGCGATGTCTACACTACTCCACACAATCCAGGTGGAGCAAATCCAGCGCCAACAGTGTTGGATGGAACTTCGATTGCCGAGCAGTATCCAGGTGATAATTACATCGCTGAGATTAAACCACAAGTGACACCAGATTTTACAATGTCAGGTGGTGCAACGTATACTTATTATGTTACTGATGCAGTATCTGGAACATATTTGGATTCAATTACAGTGAATTTAAGTTACCCATTAAGCGTTGAAGAAAACAAAACAACAACTTTGTCCATTGCGCCAAATCCAGCAAACGAATATGTTGCTTTGTCATTAGAAGGAGCTCAATCTGCGCAGGTTAAAATTGTTGATGTTCTTGGAAACATCGTTTACTCGAAAAATGTAAATGCTTCAACAAAAATCAATGTCGCTGAATTTAGAAATGGGATCTACTTCGTAACAATTGAAGGAGATAACAAGAAGACAACAACGAAAAAACTCATTGTCAAACATTAATCGTTTGACCATTCATTTGAAAAGATCGCTTCGGCGGTCTTTTTTTTGCTCTTTTTTTTCAAACGAGTACAAATAGATTTGAATCCTTATATTTGAATACAGAATTGAAACATGCGCACATTTCCAGATAACTACATGATCGCTATTAATGCAGGAGTTGAAGCTTCAAAGGAAATAATGCGTATCTATCAACTTCCCATTGAGAAATCAATCAAAGCAGATGGTTCTCCTGTAACAACTGCAGATCTTGCGTCTTCTGCAATTATTGCTGCTCGACTTAAAACAACAGGTATTCCGATCATCGGTGAAGAATTGACTGCCACGCCATATGAAATTCGCAAAAATTGGTCACACTGCTGGATTGTGGATCCTCTCGATGGAACGAAAGAGTTCATTAAAAAAAATGGTGAATTTGCTGTCAACATTGCATTGGTTGAAAATGGCGAACCCATCTTTGGAATCATCACTTCTCCTGTGAACGAAACAATTTTAATTGGTGCCAAAAACCAAGGTGCTTTTATTAGTCATTTTGACGATGTTGACAATGCAGAAAATTGGAAAGAACTTTATCCAAAAGCATTGAACAATCCAATTGTTATGGCTGGTTCAAGAAGTCACCATTCAGGGAAAATTTTAGCTTTAGTAGAAACGCTTCAAGCAAAATACACGGAAGTTAATTTTATCAAAAAAGGTTCATCCTTAAAGTTTTTTGATTTAGCTGAAGGAGATGCTGATATTTATCCGCGTTTTGCCCCAACAATGGAATGGGACATTGCTTCAGGTCAAGCCATTTTAAACGAATTGGGCGGAGTAGTTGTCAATGCTTTAACAAATGAGCCTTTGACGTATAACAAAGAAGATCTCTACAACCCTTACTTCATTGCTAAGACCAAATCATTTATTCTCGATAATGATTAAAAAAATCGGTCTGACATATCTAATGATTATTGTTGGAATTCAATTTTCGCATGCGCAGCAGAATTTCAATGCCATGAATTCATTTTTCAAAGATCGAATGTATCATACTTCAAATCGGTTGGATGCTTATTCAGGAACTTCCTTTTTCCCAATTACGGAGGACGAATACAACTTGACTTATAAAATTGCTGATACTTCCAAACAATACAATTCCTTTTCTTACACTCTCTTTCAAAAACATTTATTGGAATTCAAAGGTGAAAATTACTACTTAACAATTAGTCCAGTTTTTGACTTCACTTTATCTAAAGATTTAGCCGATACAAGCAATAGACGGTTTTTTCAAAATACTCGGGGTTTCCATATTGAAGGAGACTTGATGAAGAATTTTTCATTTTCCACCAGTTTCTATGAAAATCAATCTAGGAATCCCAACTATCAAAGTACTTATTATTCATCATTAGGCGAACTGTATGTCAATCACGCAGATAGTACTTATGTCACTCAAAACGCGGTAATTCCTGGTGCAGCAAGAACTAAACCATTCAAAGTGGACGGATTTGATTATGCTTTTGCCGTTGGTTCCTTGATATACAAGCCGTTCAAGGTGTTGACATTATCAGCTGGGAACAATGCACATTTTATCGGCGATGGATACCGATCTGTTTTACTTTCAGACAATGGTTGTCCGGCTCCCTATTTTCAGGCCAATTACCGATTTTTACCTAAGTGGGAATTCGTGTATATGCGCTCCAAATTGTTGAATTTAACAAGGAAACCAGCAAGTACGTCTGTAGAAGCATATTATCAACCAAAAGGTTTTGCAGTAAACTATTTATCGTTCAAAGCAACGCCAACATTGACATTCTCACTCTTTGAAGGAACCATTTATTCTCGCGGAGATTCTGTTTCAAGTCATCCGGTGAATGCTTTGTATTACAATCCAATTCCTGTCCTTAGTTCATTCCTGGTAAAAACATCTGAAGCAACAAGTCTCTTAGGATTGAACATTGGATTTACGCCCCTTCAAAATTGGCGGTTGTACGGACAGTTTGCCTACAATCTTTCTAGTTCAGGAATTGCAGGACAAATTGGAACTCGCATTTCAGAGCCATTCAAAGTAAACAACTTGTTCATTCAATTGGAAGCCAATTATTCTTCCAATAATGTGTATTCAGCTACCTTGGCACGTTTAAATTATAGTCATTACAATTTGCCGATGGCTCTTGTTAAGGGACAAGGATTTACGGAAGGAGTTTTCCGTATCAACTACGAATGGAAACGCATGTATGCTGATTTAAAAACAATCTTTTACCTTCTTGAGAACTACTCAAGTAGATCATTGTTGCCAACCTCAACCATCGCTCCTCAAGTAAATGCATCTGTCTTCCACAATCAGTTAGAAGTTGGTTATCGATTCAATCGCAAAATGAATTTCTCCATTTTCGCAAGTTGGTTAATCCGTGAAGAAAGTACACCACTGGCCCCTTCTACAAACTTTTTTAGTCTTGGAATAAAAACTGGTTTACTCAATCAATACACCGATTTTTAAATGAAGTTATTGTTCATCATAGTGCTTTTGAATGGTGTGAATTTATTCGCACAAACCGATGTTGGACTCATTTTCGAAGAATTACCATCTGATTCGCTTTATTCAAATTCCATCAAGGAACACACGAGCATTCTTCCTGCTATCCGCCAAGTAAAAGGTTCTGCATTTTCGACAGAAAACGTAACAAAAAACTATTTCAAAGCAGTTCCATTGTCTGATTTGAATGGAGCCTATTCATCGGATTTTACCTATCGAACAGGATTAGGAGTTGGATTGGAAGCTTCGGCAGGAAAATGGTATTTCAGAGCTGCAGCTGTGGGTGGAGTTAGTAGTTTCGATTCCATTTTTCGTACCAATGTATTCTACAAAGAGCCAAAAAACTCCATGTCAATTTACACTGATGTCCGCAGCAGAATTAGTTATACTCCCAATGACATTTTCAATTTTCAAGTTGGGTTAGACAATCAATTCATTGGTCAAGGGAATCGCTCATTGTTTTTAAGTGATTATGCTGTTCCGAATCCATTTGCTCAAATTCGAACACGATTTTGGAGAGTTGAATACACAGTGATGTATCAATTCTTTCGAGAAAAATTTGGTTCCAGTTATCGTTCTAAAAACGGGGCAAGTCACCACATTAGTTTGAATGCGGCAAAATGGTTGAATATTGGGATTTTTGAATCGGTTATTTTCAGGCCAAAAGATACGTTGTTGAATCGTGGATTTGATGCTGAATACTTGAATCCTGTTATTTTCTATCGACCACAAGAATATTCACTTGGATCATCTGACAATGTGCTACTTGGATTTTCAGCTGATGTGCATTGGAAGCAAAATGTTGTGTATTCACAACTCATTTTAGACGAGTTCAACTTAGGAGAAATTCGTGCAAAAACTGGTTGGTGGGCCAATAAATTTGGAATTCAATTAGGATTTAAATCGCATGTTGCAACCAACATTTGTCAATTGTTCTATCGCGTTGAGTACAATTTTGTTCGTCCGTACACCTATGCCCACATTGACGATTTGCACAATTATGGAACACAGGGAACTCCTCTTGCACATCCAATTGGAGCAAATTTTCATGAATTAATAGGTGAATTGAAATGGAAGAAAGAGAAATGGTTGGCAAAAGCGTTTATCAGTTATCGTTTGCAAGGAACCAATAGAGATAGCTTGAACTATGGAAACGACGTGTATTTGCCTTACATTAACAGACCTTCAGATTACGGCCATTACACTGGACAAGGGAAAGGGGTCAATAACCTGCATTGCATTTTGACCATTGACTATGCTTTGGTTCCATCGATTCGCATGCATGCATTTATCGAAAATCATGTAAACTACACAAGTTCAAACAATTCAATCCTCTACTATCCGGTGCTCGGAATAAGAAGTCAGCTTTGGAATGATTACCGCAATTATTGATGAAATTAATGGTCCATTTTAACAACATAATTAAGGAGTCTTTTGTATTTTTGAAAGAAAAATTCAACATGAAACTAAACCATTTACTCTACGCTACAGCTCTTGTAATGAGCTTTTCATTTTCAGCCTGTAAAAAAGAAGGATGCACGGATGCTCTTGCAAGTAATTATGATAATACTGTCGACAAAGACGATCAAAGTTGTACTTTCAGTTCTGATGTTTTATTTTGGTACGATGCCAATCAAGGAACATTTCCACTAGAGGCAAGTGATTTAAATTTTTATTTGGATACAAAGTTACTAGGAAGCTCAACAGGGGAATTAGCGCGACAGGGAATTCCAACCTGTGATTCCATCAACATTGTTAGTTTTCCTTTTGAAATGGACAAGACGAAAAGTGGAATTTACTTTGTTGAAGTAAAGACAAAAGTCAATCCAACTACCGTTTTTTCAGATACAGTGAATATCTTTGCTGGGAAATGTAATACCATCGATTTGGGAAATTAAACAAGAATGGGGGTTCAACGCAAATGTCCGAAATGCAGTACTTGGAACAATGCTGAAAGCAATTGTGTTCAATGCAACGAATTGCTTGACCCTGTTTTAATTGAAGAACAACGTGAAGCCATTCGAGAGGAGATTCGTCAAAACAAGCCTCCTACAAAATTGGATATTTTCATAGATAACTGGAAAAATTCTAAGCATTTCATCGTTCGATTATCTTATAAAATTGTGTACTCCATTGCCGTGATTTTCGCTTCAATAGCTGGATTTTTCGCATGGTTGGCTGCTTCACCTAATGGCTAAGTTTTATTATCATAGTTGGTTTGTTTTGTTGATGCTCTTATATGCAGCGGCAAGATTGATTCGCTGGAACTATCCAGACACTTTCCCACTCTTTTCAAGCTATTTTACTGATTTATTGTTTGTACCAACAATGTGTTGTTTTGCACTCATTTTCACCAGAATGATTAAGCGAGATTCCAACTTAAAGGTGAAATGGCACATCGTTGTGTTGGTAACAGTACTCATTTCTTATTATTTTGAATTTTATCTGCCATTTCAACCAGCAAACGCGTATATTTCAGATACTTTTGATGTTGTATGTTATTTCATTGGAGCCATTCTGTTCCTTCTCCTTCAACATCTTGAACCATCAAAAAAGCACATCAATCAATGACCATTTATTGCTTTTCAGGATTAGGAGCTGACGAAAGAGCGTTTCAATTGCTCGATTTTTCGAATTGGACCGTCATTCATGTCAAATGGATTGATGCACAGCCCAATGAAACACTTGAACACTATGCTCAACGTATTGGTTCAATCATCGATACTTCTCAACCATATGTGCTGCTCGGTCTGTCATTCGGAGGAATGTTGTGTGTAGAACTGGCAAAAACGCTCAATCCTTCCCAGGTTATTCTTTTATCAAGCATAACTGGTCGACATGAAATGCCACTGAGAATGAAAGTTTCTGGGGCGTTCAATTTGTACCGATTGGTTCCCGCCAAATATTTCAATCAACCCTCAAAGATTGCCCACTCGTTGTTTGGAGTAAAAACACAGGAAGAAATACGCCTATTGGACCAAATACTTAAAGATAGTGATGCGAAATTTGTGAAATGGGCTCTCAACGCCATTACTCAATGGAAAAACACCATAGTGCCGAATTGCTTTAGAATTCATGGTACGGAAGACCGCATTTTTCCTTACAAATTACAAACTGTGGATGCAACAATCTCAGGAGGTGGACATTTCATGGTTGTGAGTCACGCAAATGAAGTCAGTGCGTCCATTCACAAGGCAATTTCCACAAAGAACGTTAATTCGTCATGCAATTCGGCTGATAAACAATAGATTTGACATACACTCGTTAGCAACTTATCACTACTTGACATAATGGTTTTCAGAAGATAATGTTTTACATTTGAAAGAACTGAAACAATTTATTGTTACCGCTGGAAAGGAACTGAATGGAATAAAAAGTAAAATGAAATACCTCGTATACATTTCTTTATTGCTGAGTGTTGCTAGTTGTAGTTTATCCAAATTTTCAAAGGGAAAAATGGAAAAAGCAACAAGTGATGTCCATTCATTCCCGATAGAATCCATAGATGGAATCATTGTACTCAACGTGAAGGTAAATGGTGTTGAAGGTCGATTTATCCTAGATAATGGTTTTTCCATTTGCGCACTTGATCAAAACTTTGCTAAAAAAGCTAGTGTTACTTTCCAAAAGATTGGATCGGTGAATGATGCAAACAACAATACAGTAGAACTACTTGAAACAAGGATTGAATCCATTGCAGTTGGAACATTTAATTTAAAAAATTCCATTGTCAATCAATTAGAAACAGCTCTATTTCTACCGTGCGATTCCATTGATGGCGTTCTCGGTGCAACCTTCATCAATAAAGTCAATTGGAAAATCGACTTTGAACAAAAAACAGCTAGTATTTCGAAAGAAGAATTTGAGTCGGTTGGTCAAGTACTTGAATTCTCTACAGGTCGGAATAACATTTCCACCACACAGGTTGAAATCAACGGGAAGTCACTCAAAACAATGATTGATTTTGGGTATCAAGGATACATTCAACTCAATAAAAAGAACTTTTTCACCAATGATATTCGTCAACAGGCCGAAGTGCGAGTGGGCATTCAATCTTTATCTGTATCTGGCTTAGGTAACATTGACACAACGTACTTGCTTACAAAAATTCCTGTTTCACAAAGTGGAAAATCATTTCTCGAAACTTCTGAACTTGTGCTGAAATCCAATTTATGTGAAGAGGCAATCATTGGAATCAACTATTTCGAAAACTACGAAGTCATCATCAACAATTCTTCTCATCAATACATCCTAACACCTCGTAACAACTACATTGCTCCAAGTAAAAATAATTTCAATGTTGGCTTGTACTCTATTGGTGACGGCATTAAAATTGTTCAGTTAAATGTCAATGATCCCATTGCTCAAAACTTAGAATTATTGGAAAATGTTGTTTCAATTGATGGGAAACCTGCGGCAAACTTCATTGATATTTGTGACTTGAAAGCTTACATGAAAAAGAAGCGAATCGACAATGAATCGGTCTTGATTCAAGTAGAAGGTAATACAACTCCTATCGAAATTCATGCTCGAACACCGATAAAGCAATCCATCACATTTCCATAAGTCTCCTTCAAATTCGTATCTTTGCTGAAAATTTTTCACATCATGTTTACAGGAATCATTGAACAAGTTGGAACCGTTAAAAACATCGTTCAAGAAGGAGAAAACATTCATTTTACCGTAGATGCTGCATTTACGCATGAATTAAAGATTGACCAAAGTGTTGCTCACAATGGTTGCTGTTTAACAGTTGTTGCCATCGAGCAATCTGAATATGTTGTGACTGCCATTCAAGAAACATTGAACAAAACCAATTTAGGCAATTGGTCCATTGGAACAAAAGTAAATTTGGAGCGTTGCATGCAAATGGGTGGAAGATTGGACGGACACATTGTTCAAGGGCACGTTGACACAACAGCAGAATGCATCGCAATTGAAGATCAAAATGGTAGTTGGAAATTTACGTTTCGCTATGCATCAAAAGATGTCACAGTAGAAAAAGGATCAGTTACCATTAATGGAACAAGTTTGACAGTCGTTGACTCCAAAATGAACGAGTTTTCTGTTTGCATCATCCCTTATACGTATGAATACACAAACTTTCATCAATTGTCAATTGGCGATAAAGTCAATTTAGAGTTTGATATCATTGGAAAGTACGTTGCACGCTTATTGCAACAACGCGAAGCTTAAAACATTCTTACTTCCAACGTTTGTAAATACGTTTTCCCACTTTTTTATTGAAGCGTTTCAAAACGGATTCGCGGTCAGAGATATTTCCTAATTTCACAACATCTGTTGCTACATATTCACCGTTGCGATAGAACGTAAATTCGAACGTCACGGAAACAGCATCTTGACGGTAAATTTCATACAAACTTCCTTGACTCAGCTTTTCAGCCAATGAATCTCTTCGTGTTGAAGGTTTAAAACGACGATCATATCCTCGAACACTTACAATTAAATACGTGTCGAATCCTTGAGCTTTCAACAATGAAGTTATCGAATCTTCCAATAAAACACCAGAATCTCCTCCAACTTTCACGTAATTCAAAGATGGTGCAGCTTTCACATTGTATTGTGTTAACAATTGAGCTAAATGTCCTTCCAGCGCATAACGTTCTTGTGGCTTGTCCATTTGTCCAACCACTAAGGCATTCGTAAGATCGATTTTTGCCTTTTTTTGTCCAAACCCAACAAGTGAAATGGAAAGAATAGCAAGTGTGATAACTACTTTCATTAAAATATTTCTTTAGCAATCGCCTTTACTGACGATGAGTTTGACATTGTATAGTAGTGAATGCATGGGACTCCATTCGCTTTTAATTCTTTCGATTGGCTGATTCCCCATTCAATTCCAACCTGTTCCGTATCTGCATTTGACTTGCATTTCAACAATTCTTTCGCCAAATCTTCAGGATAATCGATGTGGAAGAATTTTGGCAAAAATGAGATATGCGCCATTGATTTAATTGGTTTCAACCCTGGAATAATTGGCACTGTAATTCCAATTGCTCGACACGCTTCGACAAACGCAAAATACTTAGAATTGTCAAAAAACATTTGTGTTACAATGTATTCGGCTCCAGCATCAACTTTATCTTTCAAGTACTGTAAATCCGTTGTTAAATTCATCGCTTCAAAATGCTTTTCAGGATAACCAGCTGCACCAATACAAAAATTCGTTGGCTCCAAGTTGATATCGTCCATCAAGTATTTTCCTTCATTCATTTCAGTAATCTGATCGATCAATTCTTTGGCGTACGTGTGACCATCTTTGTGTGGTCTAAAGTTCGCTTCTGTTTTAATTGAATCGCCTCGTAAAGCCAGAACGTTGTCAATTCCTAAAAATTGCAAATCAATCAATGCGTTCTCTGTTTCCTCGCGAGAGAAACCTCCACAAATTAAATGAGGCACAGCATCCACATTGTATTTATTCATGATTGCCGCACAAATTCCAACAGTTCCTGGACGCTTGCGAATGGCAATTTTCTCCAACAATCCGTTTTCGCGTTCTTTATAAATAAACTCTTCACGATGATAGGTCACATTCACAAATTTCGGTTTGAATTCCATCAATGGATCAATGCCGTCGTAGATTGATTGAATACTCTTTCCTTTCAGTGGAGGAAGAATTTCAAAAGAAAACAAGGTGTCTTTTGATTGCTTAATGTGATCTGTTACTTTCATTGAATAATTCTAATGCCTGCAAAGATAACTATTTGCCTGAGGTGAACAAGTGAAGGAATGTTAAGAGATTTTTTCTCATTGTCCATGTGGTTTCACTACAATGATTCCAAACCCATCAGGATCTTTGATGTAGGTTCCATTTGTTTTCCAATACGAATTTTTCGGTTCGAAGATGGGTAGTTGAGCCTCATGAATCCTAGCAATAACTGACTCGAATTGTTGTGTGGTTTCTGGGTAGAACACAATCAAATCATCTTCATCACGAGAATGATTCGGTTCACTGCCATCTTCTGTAAACTCAAGTTCCCAATTCTCATTGGCAAAACCCAGAAAAACGCCGTTGTAACCATCATGATTTTTGAATTCCCCCAAAATCTTAAAACCTAAAATTGAAGTATAGAATTGTACAATTTCTCCTAGATTCGATGTATGTTGGGCTCGACGGAATTTCATTTAATTCAATTTTACAGTTGTTTTACTCACTGTTTTGATTTTTTCCTTTTTTGTTGAAATTGTAGTTGTTTCTGTCTCAGTAATAATTTTTGGCCAACCTGAACTCAATTCAAAACTATATCGTGCTTTTGATTTTGAAGTGATTTTAAAATCTCCCAACTCTCCATGTTTCCCTTTTAAACCATAGGTAAATGATTCAAAAATTTGGTTGATGTACTTCTCGAATTCACCTTTCAAAGGAGCCGAATTTATGTTGAGCATAAATGAATCACTGTCTTTACTGATTGAGGTCAAAACAATCGTTCCTTTTCCATTGAGTTCAAACTCATCAAACACCGGATAAACAACTTCAAATTCCTCTTGTTTATCTAATGTAAATTCGTATCCAAAATACCCATGGATGGTAAGAATATCACTCAAGAACAACACCTCAACATTTTCTGGTGTTGTAAAACGCTTCATCATATAATTCATCATTGCGTCAAAGTCTTCTTCAGAAAATTCCTCCGGTAAGTTATCCTTCAAGGATTCGGTAATGCTTTTAATCTGATTTTCTAATTCAAGCGCAAGTTCTGTAAGGTTTAAAATTGTGTCAAATTGTCCCAATTCATTTGTTCTGTAACGTATTTTCATTCCATTTTGAAGGCTAGAAAAATCATCATTAAAGGAATGTTTTTTTGAATTACTTTGCACTTCATAGTTCGAATATATTAATTCCATGATATAGAAACTATCGGCTTCTTCAACAACAGTTACATCAATGTCATATTCAATTGTAACTTGACTTTCAGGTTTGTCCTTGTCGTTTTTAAACTTTTGACTAATCGTTTTAAAGTGATACGATCGTGAATCATTCTCATCCCAATAAGTGACTGCAGTTACTGTCTTAGAATTAACTAAATTAGGGTAGTTCTGTGCATATGTGGTTCCTTGAACTAAAAATAGAATTAGTAACAAACCAGTAATCGATTGTGCAAAAGGCATTTAATATTAAATTGATGTGAATTGAAATTGTTATTTCGTAATCGCGGCAATTCCAGGTAATTCAATTCCTTCCAAGTATTCTAACATCGCTCCACCACCTGTAGAAACATAGGATACTTTTTCGGCTAAATTGAACTTATTGATTGCTGCGACGGAATCTCCTCCTCCAATCAATGAAAATGCTCCTTTCGCTGTAGCTTCAACAATTGCATCGGCAACATCCTTTGTTCCTTGTTGGAAGTTTTCCATTTCAAAAACACCCATTGGACCATTCCACAAAATCAATTTTGAATTGGTGATGATTTCCGTACACGCCTTGGACGTATTAGAACCTGTATCTAATCCCATCCAACCATCTGGAATCTCATTGATTGCTACTTCTTGTCGATTCGCCTCATTGTCGAATTTGTCTGCAATAACCGTATCTGTAGGAATGTATAAATTGACTCCTTTTTGTTTCGCCACATCGATGATTTTTCGAGCAACGTCTAGGTAATCGTCTTCCACTAATGAGTTACCAACGACTCCACCTTGTGCTTTCACAAATGTGTATGCCATTCCTCCACCAACGATTAAGTTGTCTACTTTATCCAACAAACGCTCAATGATCGTGATTTTGGAAGACACTTTCGCTCCTCCAACAATTGCCGTTAATGGCTTTTCATTGCTATTCAATACTTTGTCAACACTTTGGATTTCGCCTTCGAGCAAGAACCCAAACATTTTGTCATTTGGAAAGTAGTTTGCCACGACTGTTGTACTTGCATGCGCTCTGTGCGCTGTACCAAAAGCATCATTCACGTAAACATCTCCATGTCTTGCTAATCCTTCAGCAAAGCTTTCTGTCCCAGCAGTTTCTTGTTTGTAAAAACGCACGTTTTCCAACATCAACACTTCTCCAGCTTTCAAGTTGGCGCTCATTTTTTCAGCATCTTCTCCAATACAATCATCTGAAAATTGAACCGGAACACCCAATACTTTTGATGTGTGTGCAACAATGTGTTTCAATGAATATTTTTCTTCGATTCCGTTTGGTCGGCCTAAATGCGACATCAACACAACACTTCCGCCTTGCTTTAAAATATGTAAAATTGTTGGCGCTGCAGCTCTGATTCGTGTATCATCCGTTATTTCAAAAGTTTCCTTATTCAATGGAACATTAAAATCAACTCTAATTAATGCACGTTTTCCGTTAAAATCGTAAGAATGAATATCAGCCATGGAGGATGTTTTAAAATTTTTTGCAAAGATAGAGAAAAAAGACTAAAGACCTCTGTCAGCTGATAGAACGAAATACTAAATTTTGGAAATAGAAATAATTCTATTCCACCGTTTCAGTACTCTTGTTATGAAATTCAATAATTATCATTATTTTCAACTTTCAAAACTAAACCGAATTAAGATGAAAAAAATCTCCTTTATGATTGTACTTTGTACATTCTTCTCTACAAAAGCTCAAGTTCACAATGATTATGATTCTATCATCCAAAAGGCTTGGAGTGAATATGAAATAAAAGATTATTCAGGATCGGCACTCAATTATTCAAAGGCCTTCTCTCTGAACGGTTTGGGCTATGATGTTGATCGTTACAATGCGGCTTGTTCATGGTCGCAAGCTGGAAACATCGATTCAGCTTTTTACTATTTGAACAAGGTTGCGTTTCGTGAGAACAATAAAGGCTATTCAAACCTTGGTCACGTTACAAAAGATACCGATTTAACACAGTTGCATACAGACCCAAGATGGGAGAAATTCATCGAACAAGTCAAGGCAAACAAGTTTGAACAAGAAAAAAACTTAGATCATTACTTGGTGAATTTATTGGATTCCATTTATCACGAAGATCAATTTTACCGTCATCAAATTGATTCAATTCAAACTCAATTCGGCTGGGAATCGGATGAAATGAAGGCACACTGGAAAATAATTTCAGAAAAAGATTCGCTCAATTTAATCATCATCAAAGGGATTTTGGATGAAAAAGGATGGTTGGGCCCAGATGTAGTTGGAGGAAAAGGAAGTAGCACCTTGTTTTTAGTAATTCAACATGCTGACCTTGAAACTCAATTATTGTACTTACCAATGATGCGCGAAGCTGTTAAATTAGGAAAAGCCAACGGCAGTAGTTTGGCCCTTTTGGAAGACCGCGTAGCTTTGAGAACAGGTCAACCACAAATTTATGGCAGTCAATTGGCAAGTAAAGGTGATGGCGAATATTATGTGTCCGCAATGATCGACCCAGATAACATTGATGTTCGTAGAAAAGAAGTTGGTTTAGGTCCAATAGCTGAATACATTAGTTTTTGGGGATTAGAGTGGAATTTGGAAGAATACAAAAAGAATCTGCCAGAATATCTTGAGCTATTGAAGAAGAATAATTAATTATTCTCCTTATCTTCATTCTCATGTCTGAAGATCGGAACATTTTTTCTCTCAAACAAGTAGTTTCTTCCATCCGAAAAACCATTGAAGATCGCTACCAAAGTACGTATTGGGTAAAAGCTGAGATGCACAAATTGAATTTGTATCCAAGTGGTCATGCGTTTCCAGAATTGGTTCAAAAAGAAGATGGAAAAATTGTAGCTCAAATCAACGGTTCCATTTGGAAACATAATTTTCAGCGCATCAATCAGCGGTTCATTGAAATTGTAAAAGAACCCTTGAAAGAAGGGACGACATTATTACTCAATGTAAAGATTACCTATAACGAAACATTTGGAATGAGCTTGCAAATTCTCGATGTTGATCCAAGTTATTCTTTAGGTGAATTACAACGCGAACGACAAGAAACGTTATTAAGATTGAAAAAAGAAGGCTTGTTGAATCTCAATCAACAATTGGACTTTCCGCTTCTTCCTCAACGTGTTGCTATTATTTCTGCAGATACTAGCAAGGGATTGTCAGATTTCATGAAAGTCTTGAACAACAATAAAGATGGATTCGCATTTTTCACGATGCTTTTTTCAGCATATCTTCAAGGAGATGTTGCAAGTTCATCCATCATTGAACAATTGAATCGCATTCAAAAAGTGAAACATCATTTTGACTTAGTGGTCATTGTTCGAGGTGGTGGTGGCGAAGTTGGTTTGTCGTGTTACAATAATTACAATTTGTGTAAAGCCATCGCTGAATTTGATCTTCCCGTACTGACTGGAATTGGTCACTCCACCAATTTAACGGTTGCCGAAATGATTGCTTTTCGAAATGCCATTACTCCCACTGAATTGGCTGAATTTCTAGTTCAAGCTTTTCAAGAAGTGAATACTCCAGTTCAACAGGCTCCAAGCAAAATCAATCGCGCAACAACTCAACTGTTAGAAAAGGTGACAAAGAATTTCTATTCGGAAACTAAAACATTCAAAAGCAACGTGAAACATGCGATGGTTTTTCACACCAATCTTTTGTTACAAACAAGTCGGAAGTTGCATGCCAAAACTGATTTGTCCATAGATCGAAACCGCGAACGCGTCCATTATCTTCAAAAAGATTTAGTGCATCATCAAAAGCGCTTGTTGAACGATCGAAACACCTATTTATCCGATGCCGAACAGTTTTTATCGCAAAATTCAATGCAATTTATAGATAAGAAAACGAAAAATTTGGAACAATTAGAACGAGCCATTCAATTATTGGATCCTAAAAATGTATTGAAAAGAGGCTATTCCATCAGTCGATTGAATGGAAAAACAATCTCCGAATCCAATGTTCCGAAAGAAAATGATGAATTAGAAATCGAAAGTTTTGAATATACGTTGAAGACGAAAGTGGAAGTAATTACAAATAATAAACAATAATTTTAACATACGGCGAATTAGCACTGTAGGTTTTTGACTGGATTGTGGAAATCGAAAGTTGTCTAAAAGTGATAAGTTGTTTTTTTGTCTGCGTAACTCAGTGTGAAAAATTGAAGTAAAGACAAAGAGCACTCAAAATTTTTCGCAGAGTTACGCAGAGAAACGGATTTAGATTGCTTTAATATTCAAATTATCGAATCTCTAAATATTACCTAATTTTATACCATAATAAAAAACAAGCATGAGTAAACTAGTCAAATACGAAGAGTCTTTTGAAGAATTACAACAAATTGTAGCAGATTTGGAAGACGGTGAAATTTCAGTAGATGAACTTTCTACGAAGATCAAACGTGCTTCAGAACTAATTCAGTTTTGTAAAAAGAAATTGACAAGTACAGAAGAAGATGTAACGAAAATTTTGAAGGAACTAGAAGATTAATGGTCTTCTGAATGCAATAATTGGTCGATGTCATGAATCAATTGATCCACTTCTTCCACGGACGTTCCATCGTAATAACCTCTTATTCGACCTTGCTGATCTACTAATACAAAATTGTTCGTGTGGATAAAATCACTTCCAACATCTCCCAAATTTTTCGCTTCTGCCGGTTTCAAAACGAAAAAAGATTTACGGGCCAATTCATACAACTTTTCCTTAGAGCCAGTTAGAAACCACCATTGTTTAGGATTGGCACCATGAGCATTTGCATAATTGTTCATTTGTTCCACGTCATCCGTTTCAGGATTGACTGTAAAGCTTAAAATGTTGAACTTCTTTTCATCTTTGTATGCTTTCTGAACACGTTGCATCTGAACGTTCATTTGCGGACAAATCGTTCCACACGTTGTGAAAAAATATTCAGCAACGTACACTTTGCCATGCACATCTTTATCTGTAATGGTTTTGTTTTCCTGATTTTTGAATTCGAATGAACCTATTGTGTGCCCCATTCCAACGCGCAATAACTCAGGGTCGACCATTTCTGGTTCCAAATCAACCGGGTTGTATATTTTCAATGGTTTTTCCTTCGGTTGAATCATGAAATAAGTGAAGGTGATTCCTGCCGCACAAAACACTAGAATAAAAAGAAAACGTACCATTTTACAAAGATAATTGAACTAATAAAACAAAGGGTCAATTTCGTTTAAAACCAAATTGACCCTTATTCATTCTTCAAAAATTGATTCTATCCAAAAAACTTCTTTTTCAGTCCTCCCAAAATTCCGCCTTCGTCTTTTTTACCATCATTGTCCATGTCACCATCGAACATGTCTGCTAAATTTCCAAACATACCAGCGATTCCCTCATCGTTGTTTTTACCGTCAGCGGATAATTTCGAAGAAACTGTATTCATAATTCCCGGCAAGGCACCTTTTACCTTGTTGGCCATATCTTCTGATAATCCCACTTTTGAGATCAATCCATTTAAAAAATCATTTTCCACTTCTCCTTTCAAGGATTCATCTTCTGGAGTATTTGGGTTATCTGATAACAAACTCGACATTTGTTTCGGATTGTTTGAAAATTTATTTTGAATCGCGGTGATTGCCTGATTTGCCACTGATTTTGCTTGAGCGTCACTTACTCCTACTTTTTTCAGTAATCCCTTAACGCTTTCATTTTCTAATAGTGAATTAACATCCATTTTAATCTATTTTAGTCATATTTTGTCCACAATTTACTCCTTTTCGCTCAATAATACAATCACTGCATCATTCAAATCTCCTTCAAACTGTTTGAAAGTGACTTATTGTTTTATCACCCAATCGTATTGATCAATATCGCACACACACGCTTTCAATAAGTCAATGCTTCCTCGAATATCGTCTTTGTGTGCCATTTCAATGACTTGATGCAAATGTCGCGTTGGAATCGAAACTGCACCAGCGATTGATCCTCCTTCAGTCATGCGTTGAATTCCAGCCGTATCTGTTCCACCAGCTGTTAAAATTTCAGGCTGCCATTTAATCTTGTGTTTGTCTGCTGTTTTTTTCATGAAATCAACCATTCTGAAATCACAAATTGTGGAAGCATCCATTAATTTAATGGCCGTTCCTTCTCCCAATTTCGTGATCATTTCATGTGCTGCAGCTCCTGGTAAGTCAAAAGCGATGGTAGTATCCAAACCAAATCCAAAATCTGGTTTGATTCGCATCGCAGCGACATTTGCTCCACGAATTCCAACTTCTTCTTGTACTGTGAACACTCCATAAATATCGTATGGAACTTCCTTTCCTTTCAACTCTTTCAATAATTCAATCAAAATATAAACTGCCAATCGATTGTCCAATGATTTTCCATTCACACAGTTCCCCATTTCAATGAATTCTCGCTCACGAGTAATTGAATCACCCACAGTTACCAACTTCTTTACCTCATCGGCACTTAATCCTGTATCAATGAAATAATCACTCAGTTTTGCCACTTTATTTCTCTCGTCGGCCGACATCACATGAATTGGTTTTGACGCCATAACTCCCATCACATTTTGCTTTCCATGAATCAATACGCGTTGAGCAGTCAACGTTTTTGGATCAAATCCACCCAAAGTATGGAATCGAATAAATCCATTGTCATCGATGTGTGTTACAATAAAACCAATTTCATCCATGTGTGCACCAATCATAATCTTCTTTGATGCTTTTCCTCGTTTAATGGCGTAAACATTTCCCATGTTGTCGATTTCCAACTCATCCACTAAAGGTTTTACTTCCTGAATGATCAATTCTCGAATTTCCTTTTCAAATCCTGGAGCACCTGGAGTGGTGCAAATTTTCTTCAATAAGTCTGTATTTATCGCCATTTTTTCAATTTTTTCTAAAATTAAGGAATTCAACCATTGAATGTTCATCGTTTTGGTTTCAACGGCATGAATCCGTGTTAAATTTCTCCTAAATTTGTGCAGTTGGCATAACTATTGATTTTGAATCAAAAACAAACACCATGAAAAATATTACTTTCTTATTCGCACTTTTAATGACCACATTGAGCTTTGCTCAAAAGAATGGTGAATTAGTCATCTTCTCTAACTTAGGCGATCCCTTTTTCGTTTTGCTGAACGGAGAAAAACAAAATTATGAGGCACAAACAAATGTAAAAGTTCAAGAACTTTCTCCTGGATATTATAGTTGCAAAGTGATTTCAAGCAATAATTTGTACTCGTTCGATAAAAATTTCGAAATCAAATCTGGTATGCAAACTACTTACAGAATTGTTGAAAAAAGTGGAACTCCAAAATTTCGATACTTCTCTGAAGTCGCTATAAATGGTTCGGAACAAAACACTGCTGGTCAAACCGTTGTAAGTTATCATGCTCCAGGCAATCACAATCATGGTACCACTCAAACAACGCAAACAACGCAAACGAGTACTACAACGACTGTTGGTTCAACTGGTAACAATGAAGGTGAAACAATCAACGTTGGAATTACAATCAATGAAAACGGCATTGGTACAACAATTTCTGAGAGTGAACTTGGAACAGAAACCGTGACACAAACAACAACGATCACGACTTCAACAACTACGAATACTTCAAGTTCAGGTTTTGAAGATCCGTATTACCAAGAGAACACTGAGACGATTCAGCACAATGCTTATTACAACATGAACAACTGTTTGGTGGATAACAATGGTTTAACGAAAGTTGTAACTATGGTGAAAGCAGAATCATTTTCTGAAGACAAATTAAATGTGGCCAAACAATTCACGAAACACAAATGTTTGACCGTGAATCAAATCAAAGAAATTGGAGCATTGTTTAGCTTTTCAGATGATAAAATGGAATACGTGAAATACGCTTATGATTACTGCTTGAACAAGCAAGATTATTATGAAGTCAATGAAATATTCACTTTCTCTGATGATAAAAACACCTTAAACGGATTTCTTCAATCGAAATAATCCATTTTTCAAACCAGAAAACGAAGGCATTCTCTTATGAGTTTGCCTTTTTTTTGTGATTGTCCTTCCAATGCTAATTTGAGATATGTATATTTGGGAATAGATCATTTTATACACTTATTCATGTCACAACTCGATTCATTTAAACAACACATCACAGATGGTTATACATTTAAGGGCGACTTCATAACCATTGGTGGAGCATTATTAAACGGAACTGGAGTATCCGATGCACACGTTAAAATTCCACTCAAAACATTGAATCGACATGGATTAATTGCTGGAGCAACAGGAACAGGAAAGACTAAAACCTTGCAAGTCATTGCTGAACAACTATCATTGAAAGGAATTCCATCGCTATTGATGGACATCAAAGGAGATTTAAGCGGATTAGCAGCACCTGGAGCAACAAATGATTTCATTGCAAACCGTCATACTGCGATTAATCTGCCGTATGAACCAATGCCAATGCCTGTAGAGTTAATGACATTAACCAAAGGCGATGGAGTTCATTTGAAAGCAACGGTGACAGAGTTTGGGCCCGTTCTACTTTCCAAAATTCTCGGATTAAACGACACCCAAGGAAGTATTCTATCATTGATTTTTGTTTTTTGTGATGAGCAAAAATTACCTCTCATCGACTTGAAAGATTTGAGAAAATCCTTGCAATACGCAATAAATGAAGGCAAAGAAAAAATTGAAGCAGAATACGGTCAGGTTTCGGCAGCTTCCGTGAACACAATCATGCGAAAAGTACTTGAATTGGAGCAGCAAGGAGCAGAAACATTCTTTGGTGAACGCTCTTTTGAACCTCAAGATTTGATCCGAACTGATTCAAACGGCCATGGTATGATTTCCATTATTCGCTTGATGGACATACAGAATAAGCCAAAATTGTTTTCGACTTTTATGTTGAGTTTGTTGGCAGAAATCTATCAATCCTTTCCAGAGCAAGGAGATTCAGATAAACCAAAATTGTGTATTTTCATTGATGAGGCACATTTAGTCTTTGAAGAAGCATCCAAAGCATTGTTAGATCAATTGGAAGTCATCATTAAATTAATCCGCTCAAAAGGAATTGGAATTTATTTCTGTACGCAAAATCCGATTGACATTCCAGAAGACATCTTGGCGCAATTAGGATTAAAAGTACAACACGCGTTGCGTGCATTCACCGCAAAAGACAGAACAGCCATCACCAAAGCAGCTCAAAACTATCCGGAAAGTGAGTTTTACGATACTGAGAATTTAATTACACAATTGGGAACTGGTGAAGCACTCGTGACAGCATTGAATGAAAAAGGAATTCCAACACCACTCGCTGCCACCATTTGTCGTGCACCAATCTCACGCATGAATATTTTATCGGATTTAGAAGTAGCTGGATTGGTTTCCAAGTCACAATTAACTTCGAAGTACAATGAAGATATTGATCGCGAAAGTGCTTATGAAATCTTGACCGGTAAAATTGAAAAAGCATCTGAAGAAGAGCACCAAGAAAAAATTCGTGAAGAACAGCGCAAGGCTGAAGAGTTATTGGATGAAAAACGCGAAAAAGAGCTGAAAGAATTAGAAAAACTTCAGGAAAAACGACAAAAAGAAGAACAGCGAGAAGCTGACAGAATTCGCAAAGAGCAAATTAGAGCAGAAAAAGAAGCTGCAAAAGAACGTGAACGAATGTGGAAAGACATTACTCGATCTGTCACAACAGGCGCTCGGTCCAATCGCGGAGGCGGACTCATCGGTTCCATCACTCGTGGATTGTTAGGAATTCTTGGCGGAAAATAAATCTTATGATTCGCAAACAAATAACATTCATTCTAGCATGCATCATTGCAACAAGTTGTGATGTCAGCACTGAAACCAATCTCCCTGAAGATCCAAATAATATGACGACAAAATCCAATTTAGTATCAATGGACGCTCATCCAATTGTGTTTTACAATGTCGAGAATTTATTCGATACAAAGGATGATCCAACAACCACGGGTGATGATGAATTCTCTCCAGAAGGTGAAAATTTTTGGGACGACGAGCGGTATCAATTAAAACTCAATCACCTTGTTGAAGCAATGCTTTTAGCCAACAATAAAACACCGATGTTTGCAGGCTTTGCTGAAATAGAAAACAGATCCGTACTGGAAGATTTATGTCGAACCTCGGTTTTCAAAAATGTCAATTACCGCATCACACATTTCGATTCAGAAGATCGTCGAGGAGTAGATTGTGGTTTTATCTACGATGCAGATCGATTTGTTCCACTTCTTGAAACACGATTAGCTGTAAGAATGGAGGATGAACCACATTTTAGAACACGTGATATTTTGTACATCAAAGGTCAAGTGAAAGATGGAAAGGAATTGCATGTTTTTGTCAATCATTGGTCATCTCGAAGAGAAGGAGAGGCAATCACTGAACCGAGAAGAATTCAAGCCGCAAAAGTACTTCGAGCGAAAATTGATGAAATTCTTAATCAAAATGCAGCTGCCAATATCATTGTAATGGGCGATTTCAATGATACTCCTGTTGATAAAAGTCTCTATGACGTCGTTCGAGCCAAAGGTCAGCATGAATTGCAATCGGGTGATTTGGTGAACTTGCTCATTGAAGAGCAAAACCGTGAACTGGGAACGAGCGTTCATCGCGGTAATTGGGATGTTTTAGATCAACTGATTGTTTCGCAAGGTTTGTTGCAAGGAAAGTCCGGACTCACAATCTATAAAAACAATGCGTTTATCGTCAGAAATGAGACCCTCCTTTTTACATATCGAAATGGAGATCAAAAACCGAGTGCCACCTATGGCGGAAATCAATACTACGGTGGATATTCAGATCATTTACCCGTTTACTTAATACTTGAATCAATCAACAAATAACACCATGGCTATGTCAAAATTGAAATCCATTTCCACTGAAGCACCAGCTGATTGGGACAAGAAAAAAATTGAAAAGGCGACTGACAAATTACTGGATCAGATATATGAATTTGGTAAAAAAATTGTCGCAGGAAAACAAAGAAGTATCTTACTTGTTTTACAAGGAATGGACGCTTCGGGAAAAGATGGTTTGACGAGAACCTTGTTTCAAAAACTGAGTCCAGCATGGGTAACAGTGCATTCGTTCAAAAAACCATCTGAATTGGAGGCTGCTCATGACTTTTTATGGCGCATTCACCAACGTGTCCCAGAAAAAGGAATGATTACGGTTTTCAATCGCTCGCATTACGAAGACATTTTGGTGCCAAGTGTCTACAAATACATCGATTCAGACACCATTGAGAAAAGGTATGAGCTAATCAATGACTTTGAGACCATGTTGGAGGCAAACGGAACGAAAGTCATTAAGATGTACTTGCATCTCAGTAAAGAAAAACAAGAGATCAAACTCATGGAACGAATCAATACGCTCGAAAAACATTGGAAACATTCCGACGGAGATTGGGAGACTAGACAACACTGGGATGAATTCATGGAAGTGTACGAATCGATTTTAACGAAATGCAACAGGATTCCATGGCACATCATTCCATGCGACAAAAATTGGGTAAAACTGTACTCCGCAGCAACAATTTTAGTCGAAACAATGGCTGCTATGAACTTGGAATATCCTGCATTAGAAAGTGAACAGTTCAAGCCAGATTACGGAAAAGGAAAGATTTCTTATTGATCTTGAAAGAAATAAATTAAAAATAATATAGTGGGGATATGTGAAATAGTGTATTCCAATTGATAGCAGTAATAGACAATGACACCTGAAATACAAAAGCTCGAAGATTCAATAAGAAAGGTTCATCGTGTAGCCTTTACACCAAAGTTTAAGGATTCTTTTCAAACCAAACTTTCAAAATCTGCCTTTATTGCAATTGCATTAAAAGCTATTGAAAAAATTGGTTGGGAAGTTGTTTATTATGATGATTCAAATATAGAAGCCAAAAGAAAAAATGATTGGGATACATGGACAGAAGGAATAGCGATGCACTATGACTTTGGGAAAGTAAATATCCAAAGTACTTCGCTCGGAAATGAAATGTGGGATTTTGGGAGAAACTCGAAAAGGGTAAGGCTATTTCAACTTGTTCTGCATAGTCTTGAGAGTGAATTAAGCGAAGAAGAAATCAAAGGGTTTGAATCCGAACAGAAAAAAGCTGATGAATGGGATGATTATGTGATTCCAGAATCACTTCCTGCTCCATCACCTAGAATGAAGCCCAACATTTATATCCCTTTGATTTGTACCATCGTAATTAGCCTAATAATAGGGTACATTTTGGCATTTAGTATTTCAAATGGCTTCTATATTATCGGCTTGTTCGATGTCGGGGTTGGATTTATCATCGGATTTATCTTATCTCAAACATTAAAACTCGGTAATTACACGGACTTCAAAAAGTTAAGACCAATTCTAATTGCTTCAGTTATTTTATCGTTTATTTCATGTCAAATTTTCATTTATCAGCTTTATATTAGTAAGAATCCATCAGTTGAAATTGATTTTATAACGTTCATAAAACTTCGGCTTGAAGCAGGCCTAACAATCAAAAGTTTAAATACTGGATGGATTGGATTGGTAATTAGTTGGGGACTTCTACTCTTTTTTGGGTATTACATCGGTCTTCTAAAACTTGTCTCAGGAATAATTAAACACCAGCTCAACAGAATACCACCAGAAGTTCTTGATTTTGCAGTTTATCTATTCATCAACGAAAAGAGTGAAGATCAAGTAAAGACAGAACTTTCCAAATTCGGTTGGTCCAATAATGAAGATCAAAATTATGTGATGGAAGCTGTTGGCGCAATCGGTGATGCCCAAGAAATGCGGAGATCCTAGAAAAAACTGATAACATCACCTTATACCGAAAAGTGTTATATTCGAGAAGCGACGCTTCAAACCATTATAAGATATGATATTTAGCACACACAGAAATAAGTTCTGGGGTAATCCGAAAAGGCAAGGTATCTTTATTATTATCTGCTTGCTTGTTGCGTTGCCCGTTATGTTTTACTCGATTTACGATTCAAATCATGAAGAAGTTTGGATTAAAAATGATTTTGAAATAAAAGAAGGTTATACAATCGGAATTGTCGATCTATCAGATTCAACTTTGTATTCATCAATAATTAATTCTTCTGACACGAGTGTCTCAATGGAAAATTTCCATTTGATTCCAGTTTCAACTTTCATGAAAGTTATTGATATCACTCCAGACCAACAATTTTTCAAAGTGAAATGGACGGTGGAAAGAAATCATAAACTTCCCGATGCCCATTATCAATGCTGGATCAGTCATTTATTCGTCAAAAAGAATATGTAAACAAATAATGAATGGAGATTCGAAAAAATTACATTTGTAATTAATTAAAAGTTTTAAAAACTCTCTAAAACTGAAGTCATGAATTGGATTATCTTAACAATAGCTGGACTATTTGAAGTTGCCTTTGCTTTTTGTCTTGGAAAAGCCAAAGAGGCAACAGGTAATGAGTCCTATTTCTGGTACTTAGGATTTCTTATTTGTCTGTGTGTTAGCATGGGCTTACTCATCAAGGCAACTCAATCCTTACCAATCGGAACGGCCTATGCGGTTTGGACAGGTATTGGAGCTGTTGGAACAGTTCTGATAGGAATTTTTGTTTTCAAAGAGCCGACAACGATGCTCCGCCTAATATTTTTAACCACATTGATTTTATCAATCGTAGGGTTGAAAGCTGTATCTCATTAACGCTTTAACTCAGGAGATTCTTCTATTTTAAGCACTTAAAAAAAACTAAACAGTTGTCAACTGTGCCTCATTCTTAATTCGAAATCAAATCAAACAAAGCATTCAAGTTAGGAGAAATGATGATTTCAATTCTTCTATTTTTTGCTTTGTCGTTTGGATCAACAGGAATGAACTCTCCTCGTCCACCTGCCATTAATTGACGTGGATCCATTTTTGAGTTGGCTAACATGATTTCAACTACTGATGTTGAACGCAATACAGACAATTCCCAGTTGTTTTTTGGGTGAGCCGCACTTGCCAATTTATCCGTATCAGTGTGACCTTCCACAATGATTTCCAAGTCTTTTTCACTTTGTAAAACTTTCGCCAATTCAATCAACGCATTCTTTCCTTCTGGCTCCACTTTAGTACTTCCAGATGCAAACAACAATTTTGCTTCTAGGCTCACATATATTTTTCCGTTTTTCTCAATAACTGTCAATCCTTTGTTTTCAAATCCTTTCAAGGCGTTGGCTACTTTCGTTTTCAATTGTGCCACCGCTTCGTCTTTTCTACGAATCATTTCTTCCAATTCATTCACGCGTTCTTCTCGCTCGGAAAGTGCTTTTTGTTTCGATGCCAATTCAGCTTCCAATGCCGCCAATTCATCCTGCTTGCGCTGTAACTCAATGCTTTTCGCATCCAATTCAGATTGCAAGCCAGCAGTGTGTTTTTCACCCGAAAGACGGTATTTGTCAAAAGATGTTTCTAACAACTCATTGCGTTGCGCCATCTTATCATATTGAACCTGCAACTGACGGTATTTATTTCCTAATTCAGACGTATCTTTACGCAATGCAGCTGTTTCTTTGGATAAAATCGCATATTTTGATTCCAAATCAGTTGCTTTTCCTTCAAATGTTAAAGCACGATTCTTGTAACTTTCTAGCTCCTCACTACACAGCTTCTCTTTCTCCACCAATTCATTGTACTTCTTTGCAGGAACGCAAGATGCCAACAATAAACTTCCTATCAACACATATCCAAATCGTTTCATAATCCTCTTATTTTATACAAAGATGTATAGGATTTTGAAGCTATTCTGGAAGAAAACTAGAACTTTTGAACAGCGTATGTTGAATAAGCGACTTATTCGAATAATGGACAATTGGCCGATCCTTTTCTGTCCGGTTTACAGGTGATAAAACCTATGGAAATTTCATGTGTATTACTGCTTACATTTCGCAGTGAAGAAATCGTATAATCATACGAATATTGAATGCTGAATTGCTCTTTAATTTTAAAACCAATCATGGCAATCAAAGCGTCTTGTCGACGGAATCCAACTCCCAAATTTACCGTATTTTGTATGTCTAAATTCAAGTTTATATCAAAGACCATCGGACCAGTAAAAGGAATTTTGACAATTGCAGCTGGAATTAAAGTGAGTTTGTCACTCACATTAAAACGATAACCCGCATTAAACATCATGTGTATTCGCTGTTTGGATGTATTTCCCATCGGCCAACGAGACGGAATCAATTGATTCAATGTCAAACCAAAATAATAGTTCAATCCGTTCCACCATGCTCCAAAATGTGCATCTGGAGAAACAACTGATGCATCTTTCAACACCGCTGGATCAGCTGTTATTGTCGTTGCCGTCGAAGGGTCAAACCCAAATTGCACTATTCCAGCATACATACCCAGTGATAGGCGCGTGTCTTTACTGAAATTAAAATGTCCAGCATACGCCATGTTGAAACGGTTCAATCCAATTTGTCCGATGCGATCATTTTCAAACTTCACGCCCATTCCATGTCGTGCACTCAAATACTTACGCCGCTTGCTGATCAATGGAATACTTGCCGTAACAAATCCACCTCTTGGAGCGCCATCCAAACCAATCCATTGCGCACGATACAACGTTTGTAAGTCTATGCATTTTTTAATTCCAGCATGAGCAGGATTCAACGCAAACTGGTGCGACATCCATTGCGTGTATTGTGGCATTTGTTGCGCAGTAATCGAAAATTTGAGTAAACAACTCAAGCTAAGTAAAAGCAAAAATCCCTTCATCATCGAATCAAGGTTATACTTCCTTTAAGCATGCTTTTATTAGCATCTCTTAAATACATTTCATAATAATATACGCTTTCATTTAGCGGCCCCAATTTTCCTTCACCATTCCATGCTTTGGCTTTTGAATATCCAGTTGCCTCAAAGACGATTTGTCCCCAACGATTAAATATTTTCAGCTGACAATCGGGATAATTTTCAATTCCCAAAACCTCCCATGTGTCATTTTCACCATCACCATTTGGTGAGAACGTATTGGGAAAAAACAATTGGTTTTCAACTGTGATAGTAACATTATCAGTAAACGTACATCCATTCGATGTTGCAGTAAATGTGTAGATAGTCGTTTGATCTGGTTGCACAAATGGATTCAAAATAGTGTCATTGGATACTCCAAAACTCGGCGACCAATAAAATGTATCAGCCGTTGTTTGGGCGTCAAGTTGCACAATATCTCCTTCATTGATGAATTGATCTGGCCCAGCATCAATGGGAAAATCCACTACAGTAATTGGATTTGTTGACACCGTCATAGGTATCGGACAAATTGTATAACAATTCGTTTCCACAGTAATGACATCTCCATTCTCCAATTCTGATGTTAGGTAAAAATTATCGTTCGTAACTGCGACCAAATTTCCATTCAAATACCATCTAAAAGGAATGCTATCTGGGCAATTCACGACATAGACACTTATATCTGTCACCTGATTCCTACAAATTGGCGATGAGGAAGCAACAGAAATTCCTGGAGCAGCTCTATTCACTCCTGCACCAGAGAGAATCAAATCAAACGTACATTCAGCAGCACTGGTAATTCCCGCTCCAGTATTGTCCCCCGATACAACAATGTAATATACTGTATTGGGCAATAAGCCTGCTGCATTTAATGTAAACGGACCTGCACCTGTTGAAACACACGTTCCCAGTTGAGTATAACTTGCTGCATTGCATGGAATTGCTGCCTCCAAGATCGTGGCTTGCAACTCTGCATCTTGACCAGGATTTGTTTCAAACACCAAATTGGAAAAATCGACTTGAACATTGCCGCCAAATTCGTTCGTTGTAAATGTCAGCCATATTGAATTATTGGATGTGAAACAAAAAGTAAAATCATCCTCACAACTAGCACATAATGTTTTGTTCGCACCAATATTGTTTAAGGTAAACGTTGTTTGTGGACAAATTTCGAGGGCTGAATTACACGCATTATAACTTTCCTGGGCTGAAATTTTTCCCCCAAAAAAGAGCATTAACAAAAAAATAACGCCTGTTTTCACCTGTATCATTTTTATTAATTTCTTCAAGGTTTTTGCGTGTTTCACTACACAATATTAAGAAATTTCAACTCTAAACAACTTCAAATTGCTGTAATTCGTTGAAATTTTCTGATTTTTGGCACAGAAATGGAAATCAGACTCATAAATAACGTCTTATGAATAAAATTATTACACTTATCAGCATTTGTTTCATTTTTCTCAGCAATTCTGTCGAAGCGCAAAAATTGGAATATGAAACAACCTCACCTTGGTTCTGGGGAATGAACATAGGTGCAGCATGGAATACTACCGATGTTAAAAACCATACGAATTACGGATGGGGAATAACTTTGGGACGTTCCTTCAACTTTGATTATGGCAATACATTCAGCTTCGATCTTCGAGGTAGATACCTTGGTGGACAGTGGAAAGGACAAGATGTTGATTCTGTTGGGTTCTTGATTCCAAACAAAACCTTGAGTTCTGGTTTTACGAATTACGATAGCCTTTTAGGTTACGGAGTCAACAACTTTGCAGCGAAAGCACACGAGTTAGATTTGGAGCTTGTACTTCATTTCAATCGATTGGTGGCAGCAAAAGGAATTGATCCTTATATTTTCGGAGGCATTGGATTGACGTGGTACAACACACGCGGTAACTTAATTGATGGTAGCAATGAAACATTGTATGACTACAATACCTTGGATAATTTTAGTAAAAGTTCCATCAAAGGACTATTGGATGATTCCTATGAAACGCCATTGGATGGTAGCACCAATCAATTCAATGTTGGCGTGATGCCAAGCTTAGGAGTTGGATTGGGTTATTTCTTCAGCCCTAATTTTTCTATGGGATTTGAACACAAGACTACTTTTAGTTTGGTGGACAATTTCGATGGCTACTTAAAACCTAATGCAAGCGATGCATTGTTTAAAAATGATATTTACCATTATACGAATGTGTACTTCAAATATTACTTCAAACATCGTGGTGACACAAGAGTAGATGATATTCAAGATAATACAGACAACAATAATTTCACCAATGGAAACGGTGATTGCCAAAAACCAATCATTCGAATCAACAACCCTGGAAACAACCTTGTTGTTAAAGATCCGAACTTGGTGTTGAATGCCGACATTGCCCACACGACTAGTCGAGATAACATCACTGTGACTATCAACGGAGTGAACACAACGAATTTCAATTATACTACAACAACGAATAAACTTCAAGGAACAGGTTACTTACAAGTTGGACAAAATACAGTAACAATTACAGCAACCAATTCTTGTGGAAATACATCTGAAACGATCTATGTCACATATGAAATGGATTGTCAAACTCCAATAGTTCGATTTACGAATCCTGCTAATTCTGGAGGAACAGTAAATTCAAATACATTGTACGTAACTGCCGATGTAATGAATTTGACTAAAAATGCAGCTTTAACATTCAATGTGAATGGAATTTCTGTATCAAACTATTCTTTCAATGCATCAACAGGTAAGTTCTCAGCAACAATTAATTTGAAGGAAGGTCAGAACACAATTGAACTTTTTGCGACAAATAGTTGTGGTACAGGTTCAAGTTCTGCTGTGATTAATTATGCAGTGAATTGTCCTGCTCCTATTATTCAATCAATTAATACTACAAGTGGTACAACTGTGAATTCATCGACCTATGTTTTTGAAGCACAATTGAAAAATGTGCCTGCGGCCAACCAAGTGAGTGTAAAAGTCAATGGTGCTTCACAAGGTCTTGGTCAGTACAATGCTGCGAAGGGCTGGTACCAACAAACAATAAGATTGAACCCTGGTCAAAACATCATTGAAATTACTACAACTAACAATTGTGGTACTGCAACTCAAACAGTTGTTATCAACTATGAAATTCCATGTGTTGCACCAACTGCATCAATCGTTAGCCCATCTACGGCTGGACAAAACGTTACAGTTGCCAATTATTCATTTGTTGGACAAGTTGCCAACGTTGCTAATGCATCTGAGATTTCATTGATTGTAAACGGTGTGAATGTCCAAGGATTTAATTTTAACGCGTCTACAGGTAAAGTTACTCGCACAATTACTTTGCAACAAGGAGCAAATACAATTGAATTGAAAGTTGCCAACAGATGTGGAACAGCGTTAGATTATAGCGAAATAAACTATAATTATTCATGCCCAAAACCTACTGTTCAATTCATTGCACCGGTTAACAATCCTACGGTTTCAGACGCAAACTTCATGGTTCAGGCATTTGTTTCAAACATTACTGCTGCAAGTCAAGTGCAGTTAAAGGTCAATGGTTCGATTAAAAATGGTGGGACGTATACTGCGAGCAATTCAATGTATAAAAATACGGTAGCATTACAAGAAGGCAATAATACAATTGAGTTAATCGCTACCAACTCTTGTGGAAATGCAACTTCTATTGCAACTATTGTCCGACGAGTAGCTCCAACAGTAGAAATTGCTCCGGTGATTACGATGACAGGAACATGCGATGCGACAGTTGAAGCAGGACAACATTACATTTCTGGATTTATTTCAAATGTTTCATCAAGCAATCAAGTGTCTGTAAGTGTTAACAATGTTGTAATTCAAAATGTGACATACGCAGCTGTGAATCAAGGATTGAATTTTGGGTTTAATTTGCCTGTTGCATTGAATCCTGATACATATGTGATTGTAATTACTGCGCAAAATACAGGTGGAGTTGTCACTAAAACGTGTGTGATTAAAGTGAACAAACCAGAGGAAAAAATAACGATTTGTCATATTCCTCCTGGAAATAATGGAAATCCACAAACAATTGAAATTCCATTGTCTGCATGGCCAGCACACCAAGCTCATGGCGATCAACTAGGTGCTTGTGTGGAAGTTGTTGATGAAGACATTGAGATTTGTATCAAAGTGAATGGAACGCAAACGACCATGACAATCAAACAATCTCAATGGCCACATTACCAATCATTGGGTGCAACATTAGGGAAATGTCCAGAAGTGGAAGAGAAAATTACGATTTGCCATATTCCTCCTGGAAACAATGGAAACCCGCAAACAATTGAAATTCCTTTGTCTGCATGGCCTGCTCACCAAGCTCATGGAGATCAACTAGGTGCTTGTGTGGAAGTTGTTGACGAAGACATTGAGATTTGTTTTAAAGTAAATGGGAAACCAACAACCATGACAATCAAACAATCGCAATGGCCGCATTACCAGTCACTAGGCGCAACTTTGGGTAAATGTCCAGAAGTGGAAGAGAAAATTACGATTTGCCACATTCCTCCAGGAAACAATGGAAATCCACAAACAATTGAAATTCCATTGTCTGCATGGCCTGCTCACCAAGCACACGGTGATCAACTAGGCGCTTGTGTTGAAGTTGTGGACGAAGACATCGTGATTTGTGTGAAAGTGAACGGAAAGCAAACTACAATGACAATCAAACAATCACAATGGGCGGCTTACCAAGCAAAAGGTGCAACATTAGGGAAGTGTCCTGAAGTGGAAGAAAAAATAACAATTTGCCATATTCCTCCAGGAAACAATGGAAATCCGCAAACAATTGAAATTCCTTTGTCTGCATGGCCTGCACACCAAGCTCACGGAGATCAACTAGGTGCTTGTGTGGAAGTTGTTGATGAAGACATTGTGATATGTCTTGTTGTTGCCGGGAAACCTACTACAATGACAATCAAACAATCACAATGGTCGGCATATCAGGCAAAAGGTGCAACATTAGGGAAATGTCCTGAAGTGGTAGATAACGACATTGAGATTTGTATCAAAGTAAATGGGAAACCAACTACAATGACAATCAAACAATCACAATGGGCGGCTTACCAAGCAAAAGGTGCAACATTAGGGAAGTGTCCTGAAGTGGAAGAAAAAATAACAATTTGCCATATTCCTCCTGGAAACAATGGAAATCCGCAAACAATTGAAATTCCACTGTCTGCATGGCCTGCTCACCAAGCTCATGGCGATCAACTGGGTGCTTGTGTGGAAGTTGTTGATGAAGACATTGTGATTTGTATTAAAGTGAATGGGAAACCAACTACAATGACGATTAAACAATCACAATGGTCGGCATATCAGGCAAAAGGTGCAACACTCGGGTCTTGTCGTGAAGTTGTTGACGAAGACATTGTAATTTGTGTTAAAGTGAATGGAAAACCAACTACAATGACAATTAAACAATCACAATGGGCGGCATATCAAGCGAAGGGAGCAACATTAGGCAAGTGCACTGAGATTGTCGATCGCGACATGGTGATTTGCGCATTAGTAAATCGCGTTGCAACAACAATTATCATCAAAGAGTCTGAGTGGCCGGTATATGAGGCAAAAGGAGCAATCAAAGGTGCTTGTCCAGATGTTGAGAGCGGATCAGAAGAAGACAGTAGCTCAGGAACATTACCTGGACAAATCAATCCTGACATTGCAATTTGCATAGAAGAAAATGATGTTCGCGTAACCAAAATCATTAAAGCAGATGAACTTCCCGCCTATTTAAAATTGGGTGCCACCGAAGGTCCATGCGATAATCAGCGAGGCAAGCAAACACCAGAAAGAGGTGGAGTGGTTAAACCTCGAGGAACCAGAGGAAATTAAATTTTAGCAAGAAAAAAATAGTGAATCCGCAGTCTTCGATTGCGGATTTTTTTTGTTCATTTTTCTCCTGAATGAATGAATCTTACTTAAATCTTTTTCTAAACTTTCAAATGTCAATTCAACTAACTATATTCGCAACCTTGTAATAGAATGACTTTATGGCAATAATTGGAAAAATACGTGAAAAATCGTGGTTACTAGTAATCATTATAGGTTTAGCTTTATTGGCTTTTATCTTAGGAGATTATTATTCAGGACGACGTGGGATGGATGAATCAGAATATGGTTATGGAACCGTATTTGGTGAAAAGGTAGACTATGCATTGTATGATCAAGCGTCTAACAATTTCCAAAATATGGATAAAAATCAATTCGCGCAACAACAAAGAGAATACACTGCAAAGGATTTGATTACATCTGAAAACAAGGCTTGGAATGCCATTGTTGACTCAATCATTTTGCAACGAGAGTTTGATGCGTTGGGAATCAATGTTAGTGATCGTGAGTTTGATGCATATTTGTATGGTACAGATGGATTCGATGTGTTACCAGATATCGCTCAATCATTTACTGATCCTCAAACTGGAGCATTTAACCTTAAAATGTTGCAAAAGCGTGTTGCAGATATGAAGTCATCAACTGATGCAACAGAACAACAAGGTTGGGAAAACACAAAGAAATCATTGTCGATGCGTCGTCAACAAGAAAAATACTTCATGTTGTTGAATCAAGGTGTTTACGCTACAAAGTTGGAAGCGAAAGACAGCTATAAAGCACAAAATGAAATCAAAAGTATTTCATACACATTCAAACGTTTGAATGACATTCCAGATGATGAAATCAAAATTAGCGATGCTGATTTACAAAAATATTACGAAGAGCACAAAGAAGATAAGAAATACGAAATCAGAAATAATTCAAGAGAAATCAAGTATTTCGATGTTATCATCACTCCTTCAAAAGAAGATTCAAATCGTTTCAATGCTGAATTAGACAAAATCAAAACTGAATTTGCCACTAAATCAGGAAACAAAGCCGATTCATTGTTTGTTATGAGAAAAGGTGAAAATCCTTATTTCGTTTCAAAAGTTGGATACAAGGTAGAAGGAGATCCATCTGCACGTCAAGGATTCACATATCCTAAAGTGATGGATACTATTTTCAAAACGGCAGAAGTTGGAACTATCGTTGGACCATATTTTGACAATGGATCAATGAAAATTGCGAAAGTAATTGGAGTTGAAAGACAGTTGCTTTCTGTACGCCACATCTTGATTTCAGCTCAACGTGCTGATAGTGCAGCTGTGAAAAAAGCACAAAAAACGACTGATTCATTGATGTTGATTGTAAACAGCGACAATTTTGAGGAATTAGTGAGCAAACATTCACAAGATCCAGGGTCAAATACAACAGGTGGAAAATACGAAGACTTTATCGCAAGTGAAATGGTTCCAGAATTTAGTGATTTCGCCAAAGCAAATAACATTGGAAAAATCGGATACGTTCAAACAGACTTTGGATTCCACATCATGGAAGTGTTGGACAAAAAAGCTGGACATATTCCAAACCTTGCAGTAGTAACTAAAACATTGGTTCCAAGTCAAAATACAATTGACGACAAAGTTTCTGAAGTTCATAATTTGTTGTACGACATCGATGAGAAAATTTCGAAAGCAAAAGATGCAAAAGCAAAAGTGAGTCAGTTTGACACAATTGCAAATAGAGCAGGTTATTTCTCAAGAACATTGAATTTAGAAGAGAAAAACTTGATGGTCTATGGAATGAATACCACATATGCTGAAGACAAGTTAATTGAGCTAGGATTTGACTCTAAAAACGAGGCTGGAACTTTGTATCCTTCTCCTATTAAAGATGGTAACCGTTACATCATTGCAATGCTTGCCGTGATCCGAGATAAAGGTGTTCCAACTTTCGACGCTGTTGAATTGGCAATGAAGAGAGATTTGATGAACGAGAAAAAAGCCAACAAAATTAAAAGTACAATGACTAAAAAGTCTTTGGATCAATTGGCGAAAGCGAATGGTTCTGAAGTAATGAAAGCAGACATTACATTTGGTTCTCCTCAAATTCCTGGAGGTGGTTATGAGCCAGAGGTTGTTGGAATGTTATTCGGACCTTTAAAAGATGGTCAAACTACGCAACCAATCGTTGGTAAATCGGCTGTGTATGTTATCCGAATTGATAAAACAACGAAGCCTCAAGCAGCAATTAACTATGTGCAAGAACAACAAGCGTTAAGAAGTCAAGCAATGTCAAACATTCAAAATGACGCCTCAACAGCTTTGCGTGAAAGAGCTCAAGTAGTTGACAACAGAAGATTATTCAAAATTGGTGTAAGAAGATAAACATCAATTCGAAAAAATAGCAAGGGACATATTCATTTATGTCCCTTTTTTTATGCCAATTGACATTTATTTCCTGGAATGGATTTGACAATTCCACTCATTTCCAGTTGAAACAAATGAACGCTTAGTTTTGATATTGGCATTTTCAGTTTCAATGCCAAAACATCAATGTTTATCGGATTGATTTCTTGAATGATGTCTACAATTAATTTTTCATCACCAGTCACTACTGGAAAAATACTTTTCTGAATGGGTTTGTTGATCGCTAAATTCCAACCCATTTTAGTCAAAAATTCTTCTCCTCCAGAAAGTAAATGCGCCTTGTTTCCAGCAATAAGTTGGTTGCAACCCAATGAGTTTTCATCGAAAATAGAACCCGGAAATGCAAAAACATCTCTACTATAATCATTTGCTAAATCAGCAGTAATTAGCGAACCTCCTTTCAATTTACTTTCTACAACAATTGTCGCGTCACACATTCCAGCAACAATTCTATTACGCATAGGAAAATTTTCCCTATCGGGATTGGTATAGGGAGGGAATTCCGTAATCAATGCACCGTTTTCAATCATTTGTTTGGCTGTTGTACCATGAACTCTTGGATAAGTCATTTCTAAACCATGTGCTAATACACCAATTGTTGGCACACCATGCTGTAGACAACTCTTATGCGCCGCAATATCTATTCCATAAGCCAATCCGCTCACGACAACAACATTAGTTCCGATAAATGATTCTATCAATTCATTGCAAATGCGTTTTCCATAATCCGTTGCATTTCTTGTTCCAACTATTGCTACAAATTTAGAATCGTTGAAATCGACATTTCCCTTTGTATAGATCATTAACGGGGCATCTGAGCATTGTTTCAATCTTCGTGGATACCTTGGGTCATTGATAAATATTGATTCTATTCCAAATTTATCATTATCGTTTTTTACCTTTTCAGCCCATGAAACGGCCTTAGCACGCTCCATTTTACGCAACGAGCTTTGATTGAAACCGGTTCTTTTTTCAAGTTCCTTGTAACTTAAAGTAAAAATATCACTGGGTGATTCTAGTGATTCTAAGAGAGCTCTTGTCTTGATTGAACCAAATCCAAAGAGCTGTGTTGATGCAATTAAATGCAATTGGTCAGTGTAATTCAAAATATTTGGTATTTTAGGTCTCTTGAAGTTACGAAAATATGTTCGAACAATGAAACGACTACTGATACTTTTTTTATTTAACACTTTAACACTTTCATCCTTTGCTCAAATCACTGGAGTTGTTAAAGACCTTAACTCTAAGGAAGTCATTATTGGTGCAAAACTAATTGCTTCTAATAACTCAAAAGCTTTAAGTTCCATTGATGGTACCTTTCAATTGAATGCACAAGAAAGTGAATTACCAATTACGGTAATCGTTTCCATGATTGGATATGTTACAGACACCATTACGGTTACCAATTTTGATCCCATTACAATTTCCCTATCTGAACCAGTTCAAAACATTGAAACAATCGTTGTTACAGCTGGAAGAAGATCTCAAGACATTGAAGAAGTACCTATATCCATGGAAATTATTCGTCCGGAACTCATTGACAATAAAGGAATTTCTGATCTTGAAGCGGCAGTAAATCAAAGTCCAGGTGTTTATGCCATGGACGGCCAAGTGAGCATACGTGGTGGTTCAGGTTTTTCCTACGGCGCCGGGAGTCGCGTGATGTTATTGTGGAATGGAATGCCTTTATTGTCTGGTGAAGCCGGCGACACAAAGTGGAACTCCGTGCCAATGGAATGTGCTTCTCAGATTGAAATATTAAAAGGTGCATCTTCTGTGCTCTATGGAAGTGGCGCATTGAATGGAATTATATCACTGACAGAAAGAGAACCTGGAACAAAGGGCGAAGTCCGTGCAAAATACCAAATTGGCGTGTATGACAATCCGAAACGTTCGAGCTTAATATGGTGGAACACTAATCCGAAATTCCAACAACTAGAGGCTTATTATGGCAAAATGTATAAAAAAGTTGGATTCACAATTTCAGCGAATGGTTTTACCAATGATGGATATCGTCATGGAGAAACAGAAGATCGAGCGCGACTTTCTGGAACATTTTATTTCAGACCGGCCAATGTGAAACGATTGAAAGCAGGAATTGGATACAATGTGCAATATCAAAAAACGGGGAATTTTGTCATCTGGCAAAGTGATACTTTAGGTTATACACCAAGTGGTGGAGCAGATCCTACCGTTCCTGGTTCAACATTATCTGATTACACGGGACTGCGATTGAGCATTGATCCGTATGTAAAATACATTGATAAATACAACAACAAACACACCTTGAAAACGCGTTATTATAGAACCAATAACACAAACGCTTACAATACACAGCAAAGTAATAGTGGCAAGGTAAGTTATGCTGACTATCAATTTCAACGTACAACAAAATATGGAACATCTCTGACAACTGGGTTGTCTGGAACGCATAACGCCGTTACTTCCAACTTATTTGGAGATCATTATTCTCTCAATGCTGGATTATACGCACAATTGGAACAAAAGCTGTTTAACAAATTAGACATCACTGCAGGTTTGCGTTTTGAATACTTTGAACAAGATAAAATGCAGGGAGATTCTGACTTCTATTTTGGAAAGGATTCAAGCAAAATTCCTGTTTATCCAATTATTCGCGGAGGATTGCACTACCAATTATTTAAATTCACTCATTTACGCGCATCATACGGCCAAGGAATTCGCTATCCTTCAGTCGCAGAGCGATTCACAATGACAAGTGTTGGAGCATTGAATATTTTTCCAAATCAAGCACTTAAACCTGAAAAAGGATGGGCGGCTGAAGTAGGCGTGAAACAAGTAGTGAAAATTGGTAAGAATTGGAAAGGATTAATCGATGTTGCCGGATTCATCAATGAATACAGTAATATGATGGAGTTTGCGTTTGGATTGTACAAACCAGATTCTATCACTTTAAGTATTGACCCAAATGATCCTGGATACGTGAACAAATGGATTGGATTCCAAGCTCAAAATGCCGAGAAAGCAAGAATTACTGGAATTGAGTTTTCTTTCAATTCTACAGGAAAAATTGGAAACGTACAACTCAATTCTTTGATTGGATATACATACATGAATCCAATCAGTTTGAATTCCGACAAAAATTACATTCAAAATTTCTCTTCTTATAGCGATACAGTCATTGCTGGAGATACAGTAATCACATACGATCGAACTTTAAAATACCGTTTCAATCATTTGATTAAAGGAGATGTTGAAGTCATGTGGAAAGGTTTCAGTATTGGATTCTCTGCGCGTTATAATAGCAATATGAACAATATTGATAAAATCTTTGAAGACAAAGTACCTGTTCCAGGACCAGCAATCTATATTTTGCCAGGTTTGAAAAATTACAGAATGGAAAACAACAAAGGTGCTTTGGTATTCGATGCTCGAGTTGGATACAATTTCTTGGAGCATTATAGAATTGGATTCATTGTAAACAATGTATTAAACGTAGAGTACACAACGCGACCTGGAGATATTCAAGCTCCTCGATCATTCATCGTTCAAGTACAAGCGAAATTTTAACTTCTTTCAATGGAATTTAGCAGCATTCTTTTTGTGGTCTATTTCTTACCACTCTTTCTGCTAACCTATTACTTGACTCCAAAAAAATTCAGAAATCATACATTTCTGTTTTGGAGCATTCTATTCTATTCTTGGGGCGGGCCAGTTTTTATTGGTCTCATGCTACTTTTGTGTCTTGCCAACTACTTTATTGTCCAAAAAATGGTTGGAATGAGTAAGGCATCATCCAGAAAAAAATTACTCTGGTTGGCACTTTCATTGAATGTAGGAACATTGATTTATTTCAAATATGCCAACTTTCTTGTGGAAAACATCCAATCCATTCAATCAACCCTTGGAATGGCTCCAAGTACCTGGCAAAATGTAATCTTACCAATAGGAATTTCATTTTTCACCTTTCAATCCATTACTTACATTGTGGATGTTTACAAGGAAAAACATGCTCCTGCAAAAAAACCAATCGACTATTTTTTATACATCTTGAGTTTCCCACAAATGATTGCCGGACCAATCGTTCAATACAATCTCATCGCTGACGAATTAACAAATAGAAAGGAAAGCACAGATGATTTCTTAGATGGTTTTCTGCGATTTGCAATTGGACTAGGAAAAAAAGTGCTCATTGCGAACATATTGGCAGAAGATGTTGATCTCATTCTTGGTGATTATGCTGATACTTCAACAACTACAATGTGGTTTGTAATGGTTGCTTATAGCTTTCAAATTTACTTCGATTTTTCAGGGTATTCTGACATGGCAGTTGGTTTAGGAAAAATGGTTGGCTTTCATTTTCCAGAGAATTTCAACAACCCTTATACTTCCAAAAACATTTCAGAATTTTGGCGCAAATGGCACATTACTCTGGGATCATGGATGAAAAACTACATTTACATTCCGCTCGGTGGAAATCGTGTTGGTTCAAAGTACAGAAGTTACATCAATCTTTCCATCGTCTTTTTCATTTCTGGGTTGTGGCACGGAGCATCATGGAATTTTGTGCTTTGGGGAATCTTTCATGGAGCCTTCCTCATTTTGGATCGACTATTTTTAGTGAACGTATTAAAAAAACTTGGTCAACCATTTTCAATACTATTTACATTCCTAGTTGTTACTTTGGCTTGGGTACTATTTAGAATGGAAACCTTGCCCGAAGCACTCGATGTCTATAAAATTCTTTTCGGATTCACTGAAAACATTCAAAACATACCATTCAGTAATTCTGCTATTACCATTTTTGGGATTGCCCTATTTTTTGCAGGATTTACACTATTGCCATTTGGGAAAAGAATTCAAGACTACTTTTTCGGAGGGAACACGCGCACACTTGGTGCTACACTAGCTTTAGCGACATTGACTGTTTTATTATTGCTTTTATCCATCGCTTTTCTTTCACCAGGCGGAATTAATCCGTTTATTTATACAAGATTCTGATGCAAGAAAGAGTGAAACAAATAGCAGCAATTGGCATGGTGAGTTTATTAGCCATGTTTGCCCTCCTATTTTTCAAAGATCATCGCTGGAGAGGAAGATTGGTTGGCGACATTGAATACCAAGAAAAGCCACAATTTTCACTCAAAAATTGGTTCAACGGTCACTTTCAGGAAGAATCACAAGCCTATTTAGAAGAAAACATTGGGTTACGCAATTACTTTGTCCGCTCGAGAAATCAAGTTTATTTTTCACTTTTTAATGAGGCAAGCGCTCGAGACGTTGTTATTGGACAACACAATTATTTCTACGAAGTCAATTATTTGAAAGAATTGATTGGCGAAAACGCCATAGATGAAGATGAGTTGCTTGAGTTTTCTCAACGCGCAAAGGTTGTTCAAGATAGCTTAAATGCTCACGGCAAAGAGCTATTAATTGTCATTGCACCAGGGAAAGCATCCTACTTCCCAGAAAACATACCAGATCAATGGCTCCAAAAACCTCGATTGGCGCGCAATCATGACCGGGTTGTTCGTCATTTGGACCAACAGCATGTTTCCATCTTTGATGCTAGTAGTTGGTTTGTTCAAATGAAAGCTACGACAAATTATCCGTTGTATTCAGAAACTGGAATTCACTGGACACATTATGGGGAAGCACTATTTCTAGATTCACTTTCCAATTACTTGAATTCAAAAAACATTCATGTTCCAGCAATTTCATTTTCAAACATCCACACGTCCATGGTGCCAAAATTTCCGGATGACGATATCGAGCAAGGAATGAATTTATTGTTTGATGTTCCCAACAAAGCACTAGCATATCCTCAACTGGTATATTCAACGTTGGAAAGAAAAAACAATGCATTGCTGATTGGCGATAGCTACTTATGGAACATGTATGTTGAAAAGTCTTATTCCAATTTATTCGATCAATTCTACTATTATTTTTACAATGAAAATCGCTTTACTTACAAGTACAACAAGGATATGAAAGTCACACCTTCTCTATTGAAACACGATCTGAATCAATCGAATTGCGTAATTTTACTTTCAACTGAGGCAAATTTGCATCGTTTGTATTTTAACAGTATCAACGACTTGTACACACTTGTAACAAACAATTCTTTAAAACAATGAAAGTAGTTGGAATCATCCCTTCTCGTTATGCATCTTCCCGATTTCCTGGAAAACCATTGATTGATTTGAAAGGTAAGTCCATGATACAACGCGTTTATGAAGGAGCCTTGAAAGCAAAAAACTTAGATCAAGTAATTGTTGCAACGGATGATCAGCGCATTTTTGACCATGTGAAGAGTTTTGGCGGCAATGTACAAATGACACGCTCGGAACATCCAAGCGGAACAGATCGTTGTGGTGAAATTGCTACCAACATTGATGCAGATGTTATCATCAACATTCAAGGTGATGAACCATTGATTGATGCAAGACAAATTGATCAAGTAATCACTGCATTTGAGGAAGAATCTGTACAAATTGCAACATTGGGAACACATTCCATTTCGCGGGAAGATGTGCACAACGCCAACCGCATTAAAATTGTCACCGATGCTCAGAACAATGCCTTGTACTTTTCACGAAGTGCTATTCCAAATGCTGCGAACTACAAAGGAGTACCAGAGGAGTTTTATCCCTTTTACAAACACATAGGTTTATACGCATTCAGAAAAGCATGTCTTCTTGAATTAATTGAATTAGAGCCTACTAAATTGGAACAAATTGAATCCTTGGAACAATTGCGCTGGTTATACAATGGCTATTCCATCCGTGTCATCACAACCGACATCGAAACACCAAATATTGACGTGCCAGAAGATGTAGAAAAAGTACTGCCCTTTTTGTAACCAAATGACGCGTTTCTCGTATTTTGAATGGTACTAAAAATTTAGTAAATTTGCAGGGTATGTTGACGATTGAAGAAATTATTGGAAATTTATTGTTGCGACACAATTGTGTTGTGATTCCTACGTTTGGTGGATTTGTAGCCAAGCAAATTTCTGCTCAGATCGACTACACAAGTGGAATCATGTTGCCTCCAAAAAAATCCTTGTTGTTCAACCGACAATTGATTAACAATGACGGCCTATTGATTTCAGAATTTGCAAAAAATGAAAACTGTTCGTTTGAACAAGCTGAAAATGCAGTCAAACAAAAAATAAGTGAATGGAATCAATCACTACGCAATGGTGAACGTGTTTCCATTGACAAAGTTGGTTACTTGTTTTTTGACCAAGAAAAGAACATTTGTTTTGAGCAAGATCGTTTTTTCAACCTTCTTTTATCATCATACGGACTTGGAAAAGTTCATTTCTTAAGTGATACTGAAGTAGCAATTGCTCAGCATGAAGCAAAAATTCACCCTGTAAAAGCGGCAGAAGTTGAAACGATTGTTCCAAAAATGGCCGTTGTTGAGCAAAATGTTGCTAAAACAATCCAACCTGAAACGGAAACTAGAGTAATTCCTATTGCATCAGAAAAAGGATCGAAAAGTCATCGTAAAGTTTGGAAATATGTAGCTGCAGCTTGCTTGTTGCCAATTGCGTTCTATTCTGTGTGGATTCCTATGAAAACGGATGTACTAGAATCTGGTGTGATTTCAATCAAAGATTTTAATCCGTTTAAAACAGAAGTTCCTGCAGCATATACTCAACAAGATTTGCACATTCAACCACATACCAAAAATGACGTGAAATCGCTGGAAGAACAATTGGAGGATGTTGAAAACGAAACGGAAACATACCAATACAACTTTTCAACTGATCTGTTTGTTACTGTGAAAGTAGCTGAACCAACACAGGAAAATGTCGCTCCAGCTACAACTGAAGTGGTGAAGTCGCAAAAAGTAACAAAGCAAAACCTCAATTACATCGTTGGTTGTTTCTCAGATGAGTCCAATGCCAACAACCTTGTTTCAACCTTGCAATCGGCTGGTTTGAACGCATACATTGTTGATGTTAAAAATGGTCTTCACCGTGTAAGTGCTGGTGGCGCTAGCAATGAAGTAGATTTTGCAAAAATCATTTCCGTTTCAGAGAGCAAAGGCTTTCAAGGTTGGGTGTTAAAATAATATTCATCCAATTATTTCAATTCGTATAAATAATACGAACCTTTCAACACATTTCTCGGAATCATTCTTTCGCTTATTGTTATCTTTAAAGACCAAAATAAAGATTACATGAAGAAAACGATATTATCCATTGTGGCAATTGGATTTATTTTTGCCGCGAAAGCACAATTTGGTTTTTCAGAACCAGTTAAAAATGCAGAAGACAGTGAGTACTTGTTTACAAAAATCGCTAAGTTGGATGCAACTCCAGTAGAAAGTCAAGGAATTACCGGTACATGTTGGAGTTTTTCAGCTCTTTCATTCTTTGAATCAGAATTGATGCGCATGGGTACAAAAAACCCGGATCTTTTAGCTGAAATGTACATTGTTCGCAAAGCATACGAAAGCAAAATTGAAAAATACATTCGCATGGATGGAAAAATCAATTTTTCTGAAGGTGGAGCATTTCATGATATTCCTTACGTGATTCGTCGTTTTGGAATTGTTCCTCAAGGTGTTTATTCTGGGTTGAATTACGGTAGTGAAACACACAATCACAGTGAACTATTTGCGGTATTAAATGGAGCGGTAAAAGGTGTAATGGAAAGTATGGGCAACTTGCATGGAAAAAACATGAGTTCTTCATGGAAAACTGCAACGTTCAGTATTTTGGATGCTTACCTTGGTGAAGACGTTAAAGAGTTCGAATGGAAAGGGAAGAAATACACTCCACAATCCTATGCAAAAGCAATTGGTTTGAACATGGATGACTATGTTTCGTTGACATCATTCACCAACCACGAACCTTGGAAAAGATGTATGTTGGCCATTCCAGATAACTGGGCTTGGGGTGAAAGCTATAATTTGCCATTGAATGACTTGTATGCGGCGTGTGAATATGCGTTGAAAAACGGATTTACTGTCGCTTGGGGTGCAGACGTTTCAGAAAAAGGATTCTCATTCAGCAATGGATTAGGAATTGTTCCAGAAGATCCATCTACTATCCAAGTGGCTGGAAAAGACAACAAAAATTTCTCTGATGGTGGTGCTGAACGTAAATCAAATGCCTTTAAAGCGCCTGTGAAGGAGTTGACAATTACTCCAGAATTGCGTCAAGAAGCCTATGATGGAAAAACAACAACAGATGATCACGGAATGCACATTGTTGGATTGTATAAAGATCAAAATGGAACAAAATACTTTCTAGTGAAAAACTCTTGGGGAACAAGTAACTATCCACAAGGATTCTTATATGTTTCTGAAAATTATTTCAAATACAAAACGATCAATATTTATTTACACAAAGATGGTATTGAATCTGGAATGAAAAAGAAACTGGGCTTGTAAGAACAAGTTTTGTTTTGAGTTGAAAAGGATGATGGCTTAAGGTTATCATCCTTTTTTTTGTTGAAGGAACAATTGAAATCAACGATTAAACCATTCAATCGCTTCACCATTTAAAAATTGAAATCTACTTAATAATTTTTTGAATCTTTGAACCTTTGAATCTTTGAGTTTTCAAACCTTTATTCCAATGACTAAGTTATCATCAATTTGGTCCTCATTTCCTTGCCACAGTTCGATGGCATCACGTAATAACTCATGCTGAACAGACATTGGATGATTGTGAATCGACAACAACAATTTGCACAATTGCTTACTCATAAATTTCTTGCCATCTGGACCTCCAAACTGATCTACTACTCCATCTGTGAAAATGTACAAACAATCGTCTTTTTGAAGCTCAATACTGTGATTTACGAAGATTTTTTCACCTTCATTTTGCATGCCCCCAATCGTATATTTACTTGGCTTGTATTCGATCAATTGATTGTTTCGAATGATCCACAACGGACGATGAGCGCCAGCATATTCAACCATGTTTTCATCTACAAAGCGTAAGATTGCAACATCCATTCCATCTTTACTATGAGTAGATTGATCGTTTTGACGAAGGGCTTTTTTTATTTCCCGGTTCAATGTATCCAACACCTCATTTGGTGAAGTTATTCCCTTTTCATTGATGATATGATTCAACATATTGGTTCCAATCATACTCATTAAAGCACCAGGAACTCCATGACCTGTACAATCGCAAGCTGCAATGATTCTACTTCCATTCTTTTCTGCATACCAATAAAAGTCTCCGCTCACTATATCTTTTGGCTGGAAATAAATGAAAATGTCATTGAATAATTCATCTTTCAAATGATCCAATGGTAGCATCGCTTCTTGAATTTTTTTAGAATACGTGATACTATCTGTAATGTCTTTATTCTTAATTTCAATCTCTTTATAAGCATCCGAAAGTGAGGCTGTTACTTTTTTTCTTTGCAACATGGTGCGGTAAAGAAATAATAAAAAAGCAACTACAACTGCACAAAACACAATGAGGTACACCTTAAAAGTTTGTTCTTGTTCGAGCTTCACTTCATTTAATTTCTTGTCATCTCTTAGCGATTTAATCAGCAACTCACTCTTTTCAAACTCATATTTGGCTGACATTTCACCAATTAATTCTGCATTTTTCTCATTGAAAGTAGAATCTTTGACATTCGTATAGAGCATCAAATTTGTATAAGCCTTATCGTATTGTTTCACTTTTGCAAACGCCAGCGACAAGTTGTGATAAGCATCAGCAACCAGTAAATTATAATCGTATTTCAATGCAATTGCTAATGCTTCTTTTGAAGATTGGATGCACAAATCATACTTCTTTTTTTCCAAATAGCACTTCGCAATTCCATTGTATCCATCAGCCATGTTGTAGAAGTCGTTGATTTCTTTGAATTTATCAATCGCCAACTGGTAATTTTCAATGGCTTCATCAATTTTTCCTAAAGCTAACAATACGCCTGCTAAATTTGCATGACCAGTAGCCAAACCACTTCTATAATTATGCTCTTTCGCATAAGCAATGGTTTTATTACAATACAACTCAGCCTTTGGGTAATCTTCTTTCAAAAAATAAGCAATACTTAAATCATCGTAGTTGGATAATACACGTCTTTCCTTGCCCAGTTTTTTGTTCAGCGACAATGATTTATAGAAATAGGTTAGTGTTAATTCATAATTCTTTTGTCCCTGATAAATCCAACCAATGTTCCGATAGCACACAGCACGACCATTGTCATCATCTAATTCATCATAAATACTCAGCGCTTCAAAATAGTAATCAGAACAAGTTGCATAATCTCCAGAGTACCAATACAAATCACCTAAGAAGTTGAGGTATTCACCTACTTGAAGCTGAGAATTATGCGCGCGTGCAATGTTCAATGCTTTTTTCCCGTAATCAAACGACTTTAAACGATCTATTTTTTGAAAACGATTGGCAATTTTGAAGTACACAACTGCTTTAGCTGTGTCTGATTTTGTTGTTTTGAGTAATTGGAATAAAGAGTCTAACTGCGGAGTTTGAGCCAATACCATGAGTCTTGAACAGCAAATTAGGATAAAAATGAGCAGTAGTTTCATTTTTCAATTGTTTTAGCGCAGTGAGTAATTGCTACTCAAATATACCAAACCAATTGATACAAATGAAGTTAAGTGACATTTATTCTACAGGAACAACTTTTTTCACTTTCTTTCTTTCCAGTAAAGCATAAGCAGCAAAAGAAGCCAACCAATGTTCACCCATATAGTTTCCATCAATGATGCTCGGAAGTGAATGAGCAACATGTTCGTCGGCCAAAATTCTCAAATGTGCATACCTTGGATACTTTCTAGAAATACTGTAAAGTGCCCAAGCGCGACTAAAATTCAGTCCATCAAGGTGAACCAGTTTTCCATCCGTTCGATCACCAACTTCTGCTACTTTTAAGCTGAAATTTGTCGACATCACATTGGGAAGAAATGCTTCAAACCATTCCATAAACTCATCTTGAGGAAGAATCTTACACATTAAATTTGCCTCGCACAAGGAAGGAGAAAGGAAATCATAACCACTTGGTTCCCATGAAATGGGCGATTTTCTGTCTTCCAAATAAAACTTACGTGCTGTCGAGTCAATCAAATCTTTTAAATCAAAATCATACATGGCAACCGCATAATCGTAGGCCAAACTCATTCCGAAGGCCGAATTTGTGTGCTCTCCAGAGCGAATTGGGTATTTTAATTTTGGTAGAAACTCTTGGTACTTCAAAATGATCATATTGGAAAGCGGTTGTAAATTTTCAGCCCACATTTTCGCTTCTTTGTTGTCTTCCCAGGTATTCAATTCCAGTTGCAAGCGCAACAACCACGCCCATCCATACGTTCGTTCAAAAGATCCATTCAATGCTGTTTCAAAGAATTTCATTTCCGTTTGAACATTTTCTGCTGTCAACCCACGTCTTAATTTTCCAAAAATTCGCTCTTTGGAATTCAGCGTTGGATATTCTTTCACCATTTTCACCATCAACCAATAACCGTGAACGGAAGAATGCCAATCAAAACAACCATAAAAAGTGGGATGCAATGCTTTCGGACTCAACAATTCCGTCGAATCATTCAGTACTTGACCAAGCTTATTTGGGAATTCCTTTTCAACACATTTTAGTGGTAATAACACCAATTGTTCTGCTTTCTCTTGATCCATTTCCAATGAAAATTCCTTTCCATTGATGTTCATCTTTAACTCTTCCTCTTGATACACACATTGCGTAAAAGAAAAGCCAATGACCAAGAAAAGCAGTAGTTTCATCATAGTGTTAAGATCCAATCTTGAGCAAAAGTACGACTTTCCGAATCAATTGCGACATAATCTTCCAATGTTGGTTGTTGTACCAAGCGCATTCCCTTAACAACAGCCTCATTCAATTCTCCAATTTGTAGAAATGTAATTTTATCCTTTAGGAAAGCATCTACCGCTACTTCATTCGCAGCATTCAAGGCACAAGCTGCTGTTCCGCCCATTTCCATTGCTTTGTATGCCAAGTCCAAATTTTTAAAATTCGCGCGATCCGCTTGCTCAAAAGTCAATTGAGGATAATCCATGAAATTGAAGCGTGGGAAATCCGTTTTCCAGCGATCAGGATATGTTAGCGCAAATTGAATCGGCAACTTCATGTCTGGCAATCCCATTTGTGCTTTCATGCTTCCATCTTCAAACTGTACCAAGGAATGGACAATTGATTGTGGATGCACAATGACATCAATTTGATCGGGACGCAAACCAAACAACCATTTCGCTTCAATCACTTCTAAACCTTTGTTCATCAAAGAAGCTGAATCAATGGTAATCTTAGCTCCCATGTCCCAATTCGGATGTTTCAAGGCTTGTTCTTTGCTTACATTTTGCAACTGCTCAAAACTAAATCCTCGAAAAGGACCACCCGAAGCCGTCAAGTATATTTTTTCAATTTTATTGTGAAATTCACCGACCAAACATTGGAAAATAGCTGAATGTTCAGAATCAACTGGATAAATGTTTACTCCATTTTTTTGCGCTTCAGAAGTCACCAATTCACCAGCAACAACCAATGTTTCTTTGTTTGCTAATGCAATGTTCTTTTTTGCCCAAATGGCGCGCAATGTTGGTTTTAGTCCAGCGTAACCTACTAAAGCCGTCAAAACTGTATCAATTTCGGTTCCTTCAACCACTTGGCACAATGCATCCTCTCCAGCATAAACATGAATGTCTGTATCGACTAACGCATCTTTGACTTTATCGTAGAGCGTCTCCTCTGAAATCACGACTACATTTGGTTCAAATTTCAGGGCTTGTTCAATCAACAAATCGGCATTTTTTCCAGCAGTGATGACTTGTAAATCGAATTGATCAGGATAAGCAGCAATAACTTCTAAAGCTTGAGTTCCAATTGAACCTGTTGAACCCAAAATTGCGATGCCTTTCTTTTTTTCCATTCCGTAAAAGTACCGAATATTCAATTATTGCAGACTGACAACGAAAGAATTTATTGATCGATGTGTAACCAAACTAGTTCCTTCCACTTATGTCATAAAAAAACTACATACAATGAAACTTACTTGCGTTCTCTTTCTATCGTTTACAACGACGCTTTTTGCTCAGATGAACTCCAATTCACAAAATCAATATTATTTAAACCGCATTCGATTCAATGCCGACGATCCATTTTACTATGAAAAAACACTGTTGGAACAAGCAGAAAAGTTCAATGCGAAAAGTATTACAAAAACGACCATTTACAAGAAAAACAAGCCTGCAACTGTTCGCTATTCATTCAATGAATTCGGAAAAATTAGTGAGAAGCAAATGCCAAAAAGTACTTTGACAATCAATTACACTCAAGATACATTGATTTCAAGCTTGGCAGTAACAGGTAAACATGAACGTTTCACAACAATGCGTTATTTGGGCACCAAGAAAGTGCTCGAAGAAACGTTTGGTCCGAAAAAATTGATTAGTCGAACAATCATCCAATACAACGCCAACGACCAACTTATTTTTTCCAGTGTGACAGCCAAAAAAACCTATTCAATGACTTATGAATACGAAGGTGAAAAACTGAGTAATCAGCGCTTCATGAAGAGCACCAAAATCATCAAAGAATGGGATTACCAATGCAAGCCAGAAGGCCAAACAATTGAAGAAAAAAACCTCAGTACTGTTTGCAATTATGTCGAAGAAAGCAATGATGGTTCCTACATTAAATTCACGCGCAGCGAAGAGAAAGGAAAAGTAATTTTAACGAAAGTATATTACTCGAAGGATTCTGTTTGGTACAAATCTGAATCTTTTAAAAATGACTCCATTTTGATTCATAGTAGCACAAAAACAGCGACAAATTACCAATACACCAATTACGATTCAAAAGGAAAGATAAGTTCACAAAACACCATGTACTACGACAATCAAAATCGTTTAATTAAAACAGAGTATGCAAATGGAAGAAAGTTGAAAATGACTCATGCCAATGAATATACTTACAACGACAAAGGTCAATTAGTTGCTGAAAAAACCTTTTTTAAAGGCAAATTATTGCGCCAAGTAAGCTATGAATTTGACTCGTGATAAAATTCCTAATTTACCTTTTACAACAAATAAAGGGAATATTCTGATGAGAATATTCCCTTTTTGTTTTGGATGGATTCACTAATTTTGCACCATGAAATACCGCATACTAACAAATGAGGAATTGATCCCTTTGGAGGAAGATTTAAAAGCATTTTTAATTGTCAATGGAATTGACGGTTCTGAATGGGAGAAAATCAATCAACAAAATCCAGATAAGGCCATTGAATTGGTAGAATTGTTCTCTGATGTTGTTCTTCAAAAAGTGTATGAAAAGATCAAGTTCTTGGAGTACCGTTCAACTACAAGTTGCATGGTGTTTAAATGTGGAGAGGAAACCATTGAATTAATTTCCATTCAAACCACTGATTCCAGCGATGATTTGTCTACTGCAGAAAGTTTGCACGAAGCTTTGAAAAAAGAAAATTCTTCATTGACATTCTTCAAATCATCTAAGAATTACTCGAACACCAGAGAACTCGAGATCCACCAAATGATCGAATCTGGTTGTTTATTATCAAATGAAGCGTTTTGGCTTTTATTGATGAAATCACTATAACATTATTATTAAATAAAAAATTAATAAAGTAAAAACTTCAAATCACTCCTATAAATTCAATCGATTACAACAATCCGTATTGATTTAGAGAAGTGAGGAAGACGAAAATTATCATTGAATTAATGATTCAGAAAAGGCGTTTATCGTCTGAATTCTCTCCTTTTTCAGGAAGAATTCACTACTTTTTTAGAATCATTTCAATGACAATTTTCGCCGAACGGCTTAAATCAATACTAGATTTTTTGGTTCTTTTTGATCAATGCAAAAAGAACTTAATTTTATTAATAGACAAGTTTGATTTACTACCTTTACCTAAAAACAAAAACATGAAAAATTTAATCTTAGGAATTACCCTTTTTAGTTCTGTTGCAACATTTGCACAAATAAAAACACCACAACCAAGTTCGGCAGCTACTTTTGAAGAAACTGTAGGTTTAACAACTGTGAAAGTCGAGTATTCTCGTCCAAGTGCACGCGGAAGAAAAGTGTTTACAGATGTAGTACCATTTGACGAAATTTGGAGAACTGGTGCCAATAAAAACACGATCATTACAACAAGCGATGCGCTAGTATTTGGTAAAGACACTTTGAAAGCTGGTACATATGCCATTTTCACGAAACCTTCTCGCACGGATTGGGAGTTGTATTTCTACACTTCAACAGAAAACTGGGGAACACCAGAAAAATGGGAAGCTGAAAAAGTTGCCTTAACAGTGAAAGCAAAAGCATTGGCTGCTGCAACTCCAGTGGAAACATTTACATTGGCTATCACAGATATTTCAATTAATGGAGCTACATTGAACCTTTCTTGGGGAGCAATGGTTGTGAACTTCCCGTTTACAGTTCTAACTGATTCAGCTGTTGAAAAGAGCATTGCTCAAGTTATGAGCGGTCCAAGTGCAAGTGATTATTACAGAGCGGCAGATTACTATTTAGCTGCTGGTAAAGATCCAAAGAAAGCATTGGAATGGATCAACAAATCTGTTGAGTTAATGGGTGACGCACCGTTTTATGTGTTGCGCAAGAAATCATTGATTCAAGCTGCAAACAACGATTTCAAAGGAGCTGTCGCTACAGCAAAAATTTCTTTGGAGAAATCAAAAGCAGCAGGGAACAACGATTACGTGAAAATGAACGAAGCTTCGATTGCGGAGTGGAGTAAGAAATAGACTTTAGGACTTTAGGACTTTAGGACTTTAGGACAAAAAAGAAAAAAGACTTTTAGACAAAAGAGTAAAGACAGATTTTTTTATCTACTCTGCTCTTTTGTCTTGTTTTAAATAATATAGTATCCAATCATAGGTAAATGACTCCATTACAAACAGAATTGATTAACAGATTTGGTGCGCATCGTGTATCGGAATTAAACGTTGTCGATGGTGAAGTTCCTTTGTTGGCATTGACCATTGAATCTCGTTCACCCGTTACAGTTGTAATGACCAATGGATTGTCTGATTACACAATGAATGTCCCTGAAGTATTGAAAGGCTTGGAGCACAATGAACTGTATTTCTGTCTGCCTAGTTATTGGGATTTAGAAGACGGCGAAAATCCAACCATGAATTGGGTCATTCCATGGATTCAGCGATTGACCAATTATGTGATTGAAAAAGAATCGTGGTTTGGACATGGACATACCATGCCTTGCGGGAAAGAAATGAATTCGCTTTCACCAACTATGCATCAAAATCACTTCTTTTTATCCAATCCAATTTTGTTGGAAAAGGAGTTGGCACCGGTGAAAATCGGTGACAAATCAGTCCAATTCTTAGGAATTATTCCGATTTTCCCAGATGAAATGGATTACAAACAAGGAAAAGGAACCTTGAAATTAATGCGTAAATTTTTAGCGCATGGAGTAACAGAATTGCTGGATGACTACAGAAAAACCGTTTTGAGTACGAAATGGCGATTAACGCGAATGAGGAAATAAACGAAATTGCTCTTTTTTGTACACATTGTTTATCAGAACATAAAATTAAGGCATACTCAATTGATTTACTGAAACTTAAACTATTTCATTGCTTCTCCGAACAAATTAACAATATTGTTAACGCGTTAATTATATTGTTAACAAGATTCAATATCAAATTTCGATCTTTGTTACTCAAAAATTTTCATTACAATTTCTCGAAAACCTCTATTCGGACAATAGAACTGTACAGTCACATAATTTTCCTAATTTTACTCCCAAAATATAGCATATGCTCATGTCCATGACAGGTTTCGGAAAAGCTTCCGGAACGTATGAATCAAAAAAAATATCAGTCGAAGTACGTTCACTGAATAGTAAATCTGCGGATATCAACATTCGCACGCACCACTCATACCGTGAACTTGAGCCTGCAATACGCAAAGAAGTGACTCAAGCTTTGGAACGAGGTAAAATTGACGTGAATGTCAACATTGATAGTACAGGAGATACAAAATCATTTTCTGTGAATACCGACTTAGCAAAAGCGTATTACAAAGATTTGAAAGAAATCAATGCTACAATCAATGAAACTTCGGTCGATTATTTGTCGCTCATTTTAAGAATGCCCGATATTTATATCAATGAAAAAGCTGAGTTATCAGCAGAGGAAAATGCTTTTGTCATTGCCTTGGTTGTTGAAGCATGTGGAAAGTTGAATGAATTCCGTCGACAAGAAGGAATCGCCTTGGAATCAGAATTCAATGAGCGCATTGAAGACATTCGACGATTATTGAATGATGTCCCAAAATACGAGCAAGAGCGCATTGAAACAGTTCGTGAACGCATTCGTAAGGGATTGGAAGACATTGCAGCAAAAGGAAACTTCGATCAAAATCGATTGGAACAAGAATTGATTTTCTACATTGAAAAGTTAGACGTGTCCGAAGAAAAAATGCGTTTGGCCAATCATTTGGATTATTACTTGGAGACAATGAAAACTGAAGCTGCAGGTAAAAAGCTTGGGTTTATTTCGCAAGAGATTGGAAGAGAAATCAACACATTAGGAAGTAAAAGCAACCACGCAGAAATGCAAAAATTAGTGGTTGATATGAAAGATAATTTAGAGAAAATCAAAGAACAGATTTTGAATACGCTCTAACAAAGTATGTATGAATTCAATTGCAAAAAGCGGTAAATGTGTCATCTTTTCAGCACCATCAGGAGCTGGTAAAACAACGATTGTACACCATTTACTCAATCAAAACATAGGTTTAGAATTTTCAGTTTCGGCTTGTAGCAGAGACCCGCGACCAAACGAAGTCGATGGTAAAGATTATCACTTCTTAGGTGTTGAAGGCTTCAAAAAAAACATTGAAGCAGATGCATTTGTGGAATGGGAAGAAGTGTACACCAACAATTTTTACGGCACGTTAAAATCAGAAGTTGAGCGCATTTGGTCGCATGGAAAAGCTGTCATCTTTGATGTTGATGTAATTGGTGGGCTGAACATTAAACGCATTTTTGGAGATCAAGCGATCGCCATTTTCGTGCAACCGCCAAGTTACGATGAATTGGAAAGTCGCTTGCGAGGTCGTTCAACCGAAACAGAAGAAAAAATTCAACAGCGCATGGCGAAAGCCAAAAATGAATTGGCCTTTGCTAAAGATTTTGATTGTATCTTAGTGAATGATAACTTAGAAGATGCATGCGAAAACGCGAAGCAACTGGTTACAAAATTTCTAGCTGAATGAAAATAGGATTGTATTTTGGCTCATTTAACCCCATTCATGTGGGACATTTAGTGATTGCCAACTACATTGTGAATCATCAAAACTTAGATCAAGTTTGGTTTGTTGTTTCACCTCATAATCCACATAAAATCAAAAGTAGTTTGTTGGAAGATTACCATCGCTTGGCTTTGGTGAAAGAAGCCATTGATTCCAATCCTAAATTACGTGCTTCGGACATTGAATTTGGTTTGGATCAACCGAATTACACTGCGAAAACGCTCGCCCATTTAAAAGAAAAATATCCTGATAATAACTTCTCATTGATTATGGGTGAAGACAATTTACGCACTTTTCATAAGTGGTACAATTACGAAGCGATTTTAGAGAATCATTCTATTCTCGTTTACCCAAGAGTTTATACTGTTCAGGAACTGGAGTCCGCAACGAGTGATAATAATGAACTTGTCGATCACAAGAACGTGACAATTTGCACGGATGCACCAATGATGGTTGTTTCTTCTAGTTACATTCGCAAGGCAATCAAACAAAGACAAGATGTGCGTTATTTACTTACACCTGAAGTACTCAAGTACGTAGAGGAAATGGGATTTTATAAATAATTATTGCACTTTTGGATAGCTAATTTTACGTACTTTACACTGCATTAATGCAATTTTAGCTTGCGTTTTTCTAGGGTTCCAAACATACAACTTTGATTCACCTAATGCTGGTATGTGAAACGTTAAATTCAACGAATCATTTGGCTCAACTTTTTCGGAATAATACTCTTCAATTATACCATTGTCAAACACAAGATCAACTTCGCTTGTGCTGGAGAAAAAAGTCAATTCCAACTCAAGATTTTCATTCTTGTATGGGAGTTCTGGCAGTACATTAGTGAATTCATCAGCTTTCGTAATTTCTAATTGAACATTCGGTAAATCAATGAATGCATTTACATTGTTTTTAAGCTGATCGCGAAGAGGAATGTATTGAAAAACCTTTACAGATTCCAAGCCTGATACAAACTCATTGACCAATACGAGTTCTTTGTGTTCCTCTATTAATTCTAAACTCATTCCCATTTCCTTTGGCCCAAAGTGACTATCCCAAACAATTAAATCCCCTTTTTTGACCAAACGCTTTAAATCTGATTCAAGATCATTTGACGCAAATGTCTTTGTAACGCTTTCGTCATCTAGTGTATGAGGATTTTCATTCATTAAATATCCAAAGAAAGGGAAATAATAAAACACCTTTCTGTCCTTTTTCAAGTGAGGTTCAATGAAATGTTTAGCCGATATTAATTGTTTCTCTATAACATTTGGCAATTGCGGATAACGATTAGTTGAAAATGCTGATATTCCAAGTATCACGCAAATTATCATTGAAGGAACGTAAAAAAATTGATGCTTCGACCAATTCCATCTTCCAATCAATGCAAGGTTGATCAATAAAAACAATGGCATTCCTTGAGTTGCAAGTCGTGTTAAACCAATCGAACCATTCTGACCGGTTGCCCAAAAATAGGAATGCGAAGCTACTACTCCAATGAAAATTCCTGTGGCATAAAAACAGAGTTCCAATTGGACATATTCCCATTTGCGTTTGGCTAAAAAGTAAATCATCGTTAAAGTACCCGCAATTACAACTATCAAACCGCTATGGCCAATGTAATTTTCATAAAGTAACAAATAATGATTCCAAGTACCGACTCCGTAAATTGAATTATCCATCTTGTATGGACTACTATTAAAATACCACCAAAAATCGCTTACTAGAATACTTCCGATGAATCCGTAGAGAATAAAACCAAGTGCTAAAAATGGTATTGCTTTGTATTGTTTGGAATACAGCAGTAGCATCAATCCAAGAATGATCGGTAATTGACCCTCACTTCTAGCGAAAGGTAAAAATGAGACTACGATTGCAAACAAGATCCATTTTTTACGCACAAGCAACAATGCTGAAAGAAGCACTAACAAATTAAAAAATGGTTCCGTGAGTCCCGCTAAAATCGTCATGGAGTAATCCTCGATTGTCAACAACAGCAAAGGAAACAACAATTGAAGAGCATTGGGAACATTCAAGTGATTCATCAACAATCTTGCTATACAGCAGGATGAAATAAATACACCAATATTGAACAAAACGATTCCATTTAATCCAAATTGAGCAAATGGTGACGCGAAAAAGCTAAAAAGTGGTTTCCCCCAATGATGAATGAAATAGATGGGGTCTGTCCATGTGGCTTGTGCAATAAAAAAATGTTCTAGTCCGTCCCCAGAATCGACTGGAACAACATTGGAAAACATGCAGAACGTTAGCCAACTTCCACAAAATAGAACACAAATCGTATAAAGTAGTGAGTCAAAATAGTTTGAACCCAGCATGCATTAGAATTTCATTTCAGGAACGAAATCTGGCACCACTAAATCGCCTTCAGTTTTAGCAATGATTTCTTCTACACTCACTCCAGGAGCGCGTTCTATCAAATGAAATTTATTGTCTTTGATTTCCATTACAGCTAATTCTGTCACAACCTTTTTAACACAACCAACACCTGTTAATGGCAAGGTACATTTTTTTAAGATCTTAGAAACTCCTTCACGGTTACTGTGCAACATGGCAACAATGATGTTTTCTGCTGACGCCACTAAGTCCATTGCTCCACCCATTCCTTTTACCATTTTACCTGGAATTTTCCAGTTGGCAATGTCGCCATTTTGTGCAACTTCCATTGCTCCCAAAACAGTTAATTGAACGTGTTGACCACGAATCATAGCAAATGAAGTAGCAGAATCAAAAAATGAAGCACCATTTCTTGCCGTAATTGTTTGCTTTCCCGCATTGATTAAGTCGGCATCTTCTTCTCCTTCAAATGGAAAGGCACCCATTCCAAGAATTCCATTTTCAGATTGAAATTCTACTTCAATTCCTTCCGGGATGTAGTTTGCAACCAAGGTTGGGATTCCAATTCCTAAGTTTACATACCAACCATCTCTTAATTCTTGTGCAATTCGTTGTGCAATTCCGTTTTTATCTAGTGCCATTTCATGGATTTTTTACTGTGTAAAGATAACATTTTCCATTTTTTATATCCAATGGATCCTTGCCTTTATTCCAAATATATACTTTTAGTGATTTTGTTTCCTTCGATATTTTATCGATTACAAAATGGTGTAGCAAATGCTCGTTCATCAATTCATTGCGGTAAACAAAAGCAATAGGATAAAACATGCGTTCAATTGTTTCTCCGTTTTCATTTAATGTTTGCACGACAAGTTCCAAATAATGCTTTTTGGAATGCGACAAAAGCGTAAAATCAACCGAAATTTGAATGAGTTGGTCGATTCTAAATTGTTCAAGAGAGTCCGTTTCATAAAGTGAAACAAATTCCCAATCAGCCCAAGTCGAAATGGTTTGCGTTTCAAGTAACAACTCTTTTTTCAAAGGATATTTGCGGACAAAAGCAACATCGTGTGTCGCTTCATCAAATGCCAATGTATCGTAGAATTCAAAAATTTTAGGATTATGAATTGTATTTTTCTTTCCTAAAATGACATCGTAAAATGGTTCGTCAGAATGATTAAAAAGTAAGGTACTTGATTGCTTTTCTGTTTTGGAATCCATTAAATTCCACGTCCAAAAATTCATGTGATAAGAACCCAATGAATGTGATGGTTTTAAATACGCTTTTACTTTCTTAAAGAACGATTCTGACATCCGCTGATCGGGCGAATAAATAGACGAATGAATCGACAAGTGAAAACAAAATGAAATTGGGAAAAAGAGCAATGTCCATTTTAGGTGTTTGAACCAAGATGTTGTATCCATCATAAAAATTAAGGACAGCATGAAGAGTGGAATCAGGTACATTCCTGTTCTATCTTCCGGATAATTCACATTCAAAATAAGGGCTAAACCTAGAATTAAACCAATACAAGAAAACAACAAATAATTGATGATAAAAGCTGGACTTTTCAATTTCTCTTTCCAATCTTGTTTTAGCATGAAAAAGATCCAATTCAATAGAATCACCAAAAGTAGAGCTGTCAGCAACGTACCAACAATCAAAGATCCCGAGAAAAAAACCATTTCGGATAATGACTTTCCTGTTACATCCCACAAACCATCCAAAGAACCGTAGTACAACGCCCCAGCTTGTTTCAATTTGAAGGCAAAAAAGATGAATGGAGACAATCCAACAGCAAACAAAGCAATCCAAACAACAATCGCTTTCCCTTTCCTACGGTTCGCAAGCAACCATAACAGAAGGAAAACAATGATCAATAACCCTGCATTGATAAATATCATGTTTGCGAATACGGCTATCCAAGCACTTCCAAAGGAAAAAACCAAGAGTTTCGTCTTTTCTGATTGAACAAATTGTATCAAAAAATGAATGGATAAGGCAAAGAATGCCATGCCAATTCCGTACCCACGACAATAGGCAAAATACTCCAGAACAAATGGAATACAAACCAACGCAATTAATCCCAAGGTTCTCAGTGATTGACTATTCACATACCTCATCATTTGATACAAGGCGTAGAAATAGATCGGAAAAGAAAGAAGATTCGAAAGGCGAAAGACAAAGAAGTGTTCTCCAAAAATGCGATAAAGTACAAAACCCAATGCTGAATTCAGTAAATGATTATTGGCATCAAATACTAAATCACGACCAACAAAATCACCATGATAAATGTAAAAATAAAACGTTGCGATTTCATCGTGTAAAGGTTCTGTGAACAGTGAGCGAACAATCAAGTAACAAAAAACAAAAAGGAATAACACGAATGCTATTCCTTTGAAATATGAATCTTGTTTGATCATGGACTATTTTTGACGCACCGTGCGTTGCTCAATTCTCTTTTCAAATTTTTCACCCTTAAAAATGCGCTGAACGAAAATTCCTGGAGTATGAATTTCATTTGGATCCAGTGCTCCGGCTGGAAGTAATTCTTCTACCTCAGCAATGGTAATTTTTCCGGCCATTGCCATCATAGGATTAAAGTTTCTTGCCGTTGCTTTGAATACTAAGTTTCCTTCGGTATCTCCCTTCCACGCTTTCACAATAGCGAAATCTGCTGTCAAAGCTGATTCTAAAATGTGTGGTTTTCCGTTGAACTCACGCACCTCTTTACCTTCAGCCACTTCAGTTCCGTAGCCCGCTGGTGTAAAAAATGCAGGGATTCCAGCACCACCAGCTCTGCATCTTTCAGCCAAACTACCTTGCGGAATCAAATCAACTTCTAATTCACCCGACAACATTTGACGTTCAAACTCATCGTTTTCACCTACGTAAGAACTAATCATTTTCTTGATTTGTTTTCCTTGTAATAACAATCCCAAACCAAAATTATCAACTCCTGCGTTGTTTGATATACATGTTAAATCGTTCACGCCCATTTTCACTAACTGTCCAATGGAGTTTTCTGGAATTCCACAAAGGCCAAATCCACCTAACATCAATGTCATTCCATTCTCAATACCTTCTAACGCTTTTTCTACGTCTGCTACAACTTTATTCATCTCTTTTATTTAAAAAAATCAGGTGCTGGTCCGTCATCCAATGAACCCTCACAACTAAACATGGTTGGATCATAAGTAACGGGAACTGTAAATTCGCCCGTTGAAATTCCGAGTTTTTTGTCTTTGTATACCTGTTGCATGTAATAACCAAATATTGGCAATGCCATACGCGCTCCTTGTCCAAAAGCCATCGACTGAAAACGCACTTGTTTGTCTTCAGCTCCAACCCAAACTCCTGTGACCAATTCTGGTGTTAAGCCCATGTACCAACCATCGGCATTTCCTTGTGTTGTACCCGTTTTTCCAGCCATTGGTGCTGTTAATCCTCCGTAAGGTCGCCACGATTGGCGCAAAGAATTACCTGTTCCGTATGCTACAACCCCTTTCATCATTTGAAGTGTTTCATAGGCAACGTTTTCATTCATCACTTCTTTCGAATAACCGTCAGCACTGTAAATTACATTTCCGTTTCTATCTTCTATGCGAATAATGGCTGTTGGTCGATTGTAAATTCCGTTGTTCACCCACATTGATTGCGCACCTGTCATTTCGAATAAAGACAAATCCATTGGCCCCAAACACATTGCTGGAACTTCCATTGATGGATCCAAATTAATTTCTAGATCACGCAATAATTTTGAAATGGTTTTCGGTCCAGAATATCCGCCCATCATTGACATTACAGCAACGGTAGCAGGGTTATTTGAATTCGCCAATCCCCAAGCCACATTTTTTCCAGATGGCACTTTTCCGGCTGGACACCATCTACCAGTGATGTTTCCATTTCCATCTTCAAGGTTGACACAGTATTCCATGTCTTCAAAAGGAGTACATGGTTTCACAACGCCCATCGCTAAGGCAGTTCCATAAACAAATGGTTTAATTGTTGAACCAACTTGTCTTCTCCCTTGTTTCACATGGTCGTATGCAAAATGACCGATGTCTGCTCCACCAACCCACGCTTTGATAAATCCCGTTTGGGGTTCAATTGAAATCAAACCAGCATGCAAGAATCCTTTATAATAACGAATGGAATCGTTTGGAGTCATGATTGTATCAATATCACCTTTCCAAGAAAAAACACGCATTGGAGTCGCTTTTTCAAACGATTTTAAGATGTCTTTCTCTGAAATTCCTTGCTCTTTCATCGCAAGGTAGCGCTCACTTCCTTTTCGTGCACGCTTCATGATATTCGCAATCTGCTCGTCGGTGATTTTCTGACCATTGTATGTTTCAGCAAATGGAAAACGTTTACGTGTTTTATTGTTTTTATCAAACTCTGGTTGTAAATCTTCACGCAAATGTTTTGCCAATGCATCCTCTGCATATGTTTGCATGGAAACATTGATTGATGTATAAATTTTCAATCCATCAGCGTAAATATTATAAGGTGTTCCATCCTTTTTGGCATACAGTAATTTGCCCGTTTTTTCATCTTTTTGTTGAAACAAATCAGTTAATTCTTTTCTCAATGATTCACGGAAATAAGGTGCAATTCCTTCTTTGTGATCTACCGCCTGATAATCAACAACTATTGGCGTGATTTTTAACTTGTCGTATTCTTCTCGCGTGATTTTTTCGTGCAATGCATCATTTCCTTTTTCGCTATTTTTCAACCATTGCATCAACACTTGGTCGCGTCGTTGGTGAATCATCAAACTATCAGCCGATCTCGCTTCATCAATGTCAACTTTTGCCACTTCTTCTGGGCGAATGCCTTTTTTCAGCGCGATGCTTGAACGATAATCTCTAATTTGATACGAACGAGGATTGTACAAAGAAGGGTTTTTTACCATTCCGACCAAGCATGCTGCTTCGCTTTTTGACAAATCTTTCGGCGATTTATTGAAATAGACTTTTGCGGCGTTTTCAATACCCACGGCATTGTACAAGAAATCAAATTGATTCAAATACATTGTGATGATTTCTTCCTTCGTATAGCGTTTTTCAAGACGAGTGGCGATGATGTTCTCTTGGGCTTTTTCATCCACACGACCTAAAATTCCTCCTCGTCGCTCAGGCACATCTTCACCAGCTGCTCGCGCTGCATTTTCGCGTTCTCTGTTCTGAAGTGTAAACAATAATTTAGCCAACTGTTGCGTAATCGTCGAAGCTCCTCCGTTCTTACCCATTTTCACGATTGCTCTTCCCAAACCTGGGAAATCCACTCCTGAGTGCTCCATAAAACGCTCGTCTTCAGTAGAAATCAATGCATCAATAACATAGGGAGAAATATCTTCATAGTTCACCGTTGTACGATTCACTTTCCAATAACGACCTAATTCAGATTCGCTATCATCAGCATAAATCACCGAAGCCAATAATTCTGGCGGGTTGTCAAGCATTTCAACTGCTGGCAACTCATCGTCGGATTGCATCAAAAGCAAGGATACGATGACAATAAAAGGAGAAAGAGCTCCAAGCCACAAAAGAATAAAAATGTTTCTTTTGGCGCGGTCACTGAATGCTTCGGTATCTTTTTTCGTAGCCATAGTTCAACTAAATTTTACGTAAAATTAAGAAAAGCACCGGATAGATTGATGATGAGTCGTTAAGAAAATATAAAAGTAAGAGTAATACAGTAGTTCTTGCGCAGAAAAATATTTTTCAAGTATGCTATACGAAAACAGAATCGAACACGTTAAAACAAAAACTTTATTCCCTATGAAACAAATAATGATCCTTCTGCTACTTGCCAATTCTCTGGTGGCACAATCTCAACGTGATAGTACAAAGAGAGTCTATTTCTCTGAATTTCAACTTCAGCCTGGTTTTAATGGATATCAAGTGAATCAAATAACAGAAAGTGAGTTCATGCAATTTACTCCTAACTCTGAATTACTCATGGGTGATTATTCATCCTTTGATCAAAGTCATTCTATGCAGAACACAACGAACGGATATTTCTCCATTTTATTAGGATTAGGGTTCAAAGCTACTCCCAATCAGAAGTTTAGAATCGGTGTAACTTCATTCTCTACTGAATCATATTCTAGTAGGTACTACTTAGCTGAAACCAACACGTATGATACATTAACTTCTTCACAAACTGGTGAGCAAACTTTTATTGATACGACTAACACTACTACCTTGGAAATGGGACAATACGCGCAAAATTTTACACTTAACGCTGACTACCTCTTTTTCCTTAGAACAAATAAAATCATCTCCTTTTATGCTGGAATTGGCATTGCTGGTGGAATAGCATTCAATCGTAAAAGCACTGTGACATACTCAAAATGGTCAGACTATTATGACTATGAGCCTGAGGCAGAAAATAAAGATATTACTAAACAAGAAGAGTATTTAAATTCAAATTACTTTGTTGGTTCAGCATATGTCCCATTGGGGGTTCGACTCAAACTCGGGAAAAAGAATGAGTTCTGGAAGCATGTGAGCCTTGCTGCTGAGTATAAACCATTGATCAATTTTTCTACTATTGTTTCATCGCGCACAATTGTTGGATTTGGGAATAGATTTGGAGTTGGATTTATTGTGCATTGGTAATAAAAAGTTTGAATCAATATTAATTTGTCGCCTATCGTATTACGCAAGCATTTAGCAACACGTCCAACCTAGGATTCGATGATAAAATTGCATTTCAAATAACACCATTTCGTCTGAATCAAACTTTTTGCAAATCCGATTTTTGCTACATTTGTACCACATAACGCAACAAAAAATGGCAGAATTTTTATACCAAGATCCTTATCCTATTCAAAAGGATTCAACAGAATACAGAAAAATATCTTCAGACTTCGTAAAAGTCGAAAAAATCGGTAACCGTGAAATTTTATTCGTTGACCCGAAAGCGCTTGAAGTATTAGCGCAACAAGCATTGGCGGATGTTTCATTCTATTTGCGTCCTGCACATTTGCAAAAATTGAATAACATTTTGCAAGACCCAGAAGCAACAGATAATGATCGATTTGTGGCATACAATTTATTGCAAAATGCAACAGTTGCAGCAGAAGGTCAATTGCCATCTTGTCAAGATACTGGGACAGCAATTGTAATGGCAAAGAAGGGTGAAGATGTCTATACTGGGGCAAACGATGCCGAGTATTTGTCAAAGGGAATTTTCAACACCTACCAAGAGCGTAATTTACGTTATTCTCAAGTGGTTCCATTGGACATGTTTGAAGAGAAAAATTCTGGTTCAAATCTTCCAGCTCAAATTGATATTTACGCGAAACAAGGAATGAAATATGAATTCTTGTTTTTAGCTAAAGGAGGAGGTTCTGCCAACAAAACATTTTTGTATCAAAAGACAAAGTCGCTCTTGAATGAAGAAGCCTTGACACAATTTGTTCGTGAAAAAATAAAGGATTTAGGAACTGCCGCTTGTCCGCCTTACCATTTGGCTCTCGTTATCGGTGGAACTTCAGCAGAAGCAAATTTAGCAGCAGTGAAAAAAGCATCAGCAGGATATTTTGATGAATTACCTACTGAAGGAAACATGGGTGGTCAAGCTTTCCGTGATTTGGAATGGGAAGCAAAAGTTCACCGCATTTGTCAAGAAAGTATGATCGGTGCGCAATTCGGAGGAAAATATTTCACACATGATGTTCGCGTCATTCGTTTGCCTCGTCACGCTGCTTCTTGTCCAGTTGGACTTGGAGTTTCATGCTCTGCAGATAGAAACATTAAAGCGAAAATTACCAAAGAGGGACTTTTCGTTGAGCAATTGGAGCAAAATCCACGCAGGTTTTTACCAGAAACAGCACCGCATTTGGAAGCACCGGTAGAAATTGATTTGGATCGACCAATGGCTGAAGTTTTGGCGGAGTTGACAAAATACCCTATCAAAACACGTTTGAAATTAAATGGAACCTTGATTGTTGCACGTGACATGGCGCACGCGAAAATCAAAGAAATTATCGATTCAGGAAAACCGATGCCAGAATACTTTAAAAATCATCCTATTTATTATGCTGGTCCGGCAAAAACTCCAGAAGGAATGCCATCGGGAAGTTTCGGTCCAACAACAGCAGGAAGAATGGATTCGTATGTTGGGGACTTCCAAGCCGTTGGAGGAAGTATGATTATGTTGGCAAAAGGAAACCGTTCAAAACAAGTAATGGAATCGTGTAAACAGCACGGTGGATTTTACTTAGGATCAATTGGAGGTCCTGCAGCCATTCTTGCGAAAGAAAACATTGAATCTGTTGAAGTTGTCGACTTTGAAGAGTTAGGAATGGAAGCTATCCGTAAAATTAAAGTGAAAAATTTCCCTGCATTTATCATTACGGATGATAAAGGAAATGACTTTTTTGAGGGATTGTAGAACAACATTTACAAAACAAATTGAAACGGATTTCGAAAGTTATCCGTTTTTTTTATTCCATTTTTTATGATTTATTGGGCCTGGTAAACTAGGAATTCGCGTTGACATTGCGTAAATTGTATGAGAGTCGGATATTCCGGTTTATAACTAAAACCATGAATTATGATTTTCGCAAATACAGATAAGGAAATTACGATCATTTATTCTTCGGAAGATCGTACAGGAAAGCAAATACTGGCATATGCTCAATCAGAACGACTGCCAATCCACGAAGTGAACGTCCACAAAACAAAGATTCCAAGTTCACATTGGGCAGAATTAGCCAACAGAATGGGCGTAAATGTAAAAGAACTGGTCAACGTTGAAAGCTCAGCATACAAACAAAAATTTGGTGCAGATTCCGATTTCAACGATCACGACTGGTTGAGTTTACTGGAAAAAAATCCAGATGTATTGCGCGCACCTATTGTAATGAAAGGAAAAAAGATTGTTTTTATGAGCAGTCCACAAGAAATGTTTCAATTCATTAAATAAAAAAAGCCCTGAAAATTCAATTCAGGGCTTTTTCATGTTTATCGTAGCAATTACTCTACAGTGATGCAACCATCCTTAATTGTAATTTTCGCTCCATCTTTTACTTTTACCCATCCACAAGAGGTTTTGATTTCTACTTCAGAAGCACTTGTTTGAATCGAAGTTGAACCAGAAGTTGAACTTCTAAATTCTACCTTTTGAGTTGAACCATTCGACTTCACTTCCATCGTATAGTTTTTAGAATCTTTGTTGTAATACTTGATTGTGTAAGCACTTGCAACATTTGCTAAGAAAAAGAATCCTAGCGTTAAAAACAACATTTTTAGTTTCATAGTAATATGTATTCGTTAATTAATTGAAAGTAAATATAACGATTTTCAGCTTGAATTGAACTGTAATAAAACTTCTTTCAATCTTCCTTAAAAAGGATGACTATTAGAATGCATGTCCCATAATTCGTCTTGAACAATCACAAAAAATTCCAACACAAACAATCTCTGTTCTTTTCACGTATCTTTGACTCAACTTTTAAGTCCATTTCGTGAAAGACATTCTTCTCATTACTCCTCCATTTACGCAGTTAAATACTCCGTATCCGGCAACGGCATATCTGAAAGGATTCTTGAACACAAAAAACATTTCCTCCTTCCAAATTGATTTAGGAATTGAAGTTCTGTTGAAGTTATTCTCGTCAATAACGCTCTCCAGATTCTTCGATTTTGCAGCAACTAACAATCAAATTGTGTCCGAGAACTGTAAGCGTATTCATGCTTTGAAGAGTGACTACATTCAAACGATTAACCCTGTCATTTCATTTTTACAAGGCAACAATCCAACCTTGGCGCGACAAATTTGCAGTGGACATTTTTTGCCTCAAGGAAGTCGTTTTAATCAACTAGAAGAATTGGAATATGCATTTGGAAACATGGGAATGCAAGACAAAGCTAAGCACCTTGCAACACTTTACTTAGAAGATTTGTCCGACTTTATCGTTGAGTGCATAGATGATCATTTCGGGTTTAGTCGTTACGCAGAAAAATTGGGGAGAAGCGCCAATGATTTCAATGAGTTGCATACATCTTTGTTAAGCAAACCAACACTGATTGATGAAATTACACTTGAGGTTCTGCAGCAACATATAGTAGCTGTTCAACCAAAATTGATTTGTTTCTCCATTCCATTTCCTGGTAATTTATACAGTGCTTTTCGCTGTGCACAGTATTTGAAAACTCATCATCCTGCCATTAAAATTGCCATGGGCGGTGGATTTCCCAATACTGAGTTGCGTTCAATCACTGACAAAAGAGTGTTTGAGTTTTTTGACTTCATCACACTTGACGATGGTGAATTACCGGTTGAGTTATTACACAAAGCTCTTTTTGAAAACGAATCAAATTCATTCAAACGCACTTTTTTATTGGAGGACGGAGTGGTTGTTTACAAGAATGATTCAACGCAAAACGATTACAAACAAAGCGAAGTTGGAACACCTGATTATTCCAATTTACTTTTAACGAAATACATTTCAGTCATTGAAATTGCCAACCCAATGCACAGTTTATGGAGTGATGGCCGTTGGAACAAATTGACAATGGCGCATGGATGCTACTGGGGAAAATGTACATTTTGCGACATCTCACTTGATTATATCAAGATTTACGAACCAGTTGCGGCCAAACTCTTGGTTGATAGAATGGAGGAACTAATTGCTCAAACAGGAGAAACAGGTTTTCATTTTGTGGATGAAGCCGCACCACCTTCCTTGATGAAAGCACTCGCTTTAGAAATTCTAAAACGCCACTTAATTGTCACTTGGTGGACGAATATTCGTTTCGAGAAAAACTTCACCAAGGATTTATGTGTGCTACTAAAAGCTTCAGGTTGTATTGCAGTTTCCGGAGGATTGGAAGTCGCTTCTGATCGTTTATTGCGACTAATAGATAAAGGTGTAACTGTTGAACAAGTTGCGCAAGTGACGCGCAATTTTACAGAATCAAACATCATGGTTCACTCCTATTTAATGTATGGTTATCCAACCCAAACCGTTCAAGAAACAATTGATAGTTTGGAAATGGTGCGCCAATTATTTGAATTGGGAATTATTCAATCTGGATTTTGGCATCAGTTTGCATTAACGGCACATAGTCCAATTGGAATCAACCCGAACGAATATGGAATTACTCCAAAACTCAAGGAAATTTCATTTGCCAATAATGACATCGATTTTGAAGATACAACTGGTATTGACCATTCCAAATTCTATTTTGGGTTAAAAAAATCACTGTTTAACTTCATGCATGGAATTGGATTCGAATTGCCATTGCAAGATTGGTTTGACTTTAAAGTGCCAAAAACAACTATTCATCCAGATTATATCTATGACTGTCTTGAAAACGAAGTACAATTCCTGCCAAAACCTAGTGCCAAAATCGTTTGGTTGGGGAATCAACCAACAATCAACCATTTCACAAAATCAAAGCGAGGAGAAACATGGGAATTGATTGGATTGACTTTCCACGATAAAATTGAAACCACCGAAATAACATTAAATAAAGACCATGGTGAATGGCTAGTTACACAATTGCCTAAATTAGTACCTCAACAAGAAAAAGCAATAACCTTTGCTCAACTAAAAACAGATTTCGAGCACCGTTTTGAAGATTTTGAATTGTTCTGGTTTTCAAAACCTGTTTTGTCATTGAGAAATTTTGGTTTGTTGGAATTGTAAAAGTGAATCTTATTCTGTTGGTGTCCCCACTCTTTTACTTAAATGCGTCATTACAACCCTAAATCCAATTGCTGGATGGGCATCGATTACATCATCATAACTATCCGGACCATAAATCTTTATTTCTTCAACAGTGTTCATCCAACTTCCTCCTGCTGTTCCGTTTCCATCCCAAACCATTTGTAATCCCATTTCATTTATCTTAGAATTATAGACCATTTCTGCGACATTACCACACATGTTATACAGTCCATAAGCGTTTGGAAAATAAGATCGTACTGGGGCGATGATATCCGAAGCATTGGCTTTCATATCCACACTCAAAGTAGTATCTAATTGTGCATATTCTTCCGCTGACATCTTATAATTCGCCAAATAGATTCCTTCACTATTTCGCGTTAATGGTTCATTCCAAGCATATGGTAGTTGTTTTCCTTCATTACTCGCTGCTTTCACCCATTCTATGCGTGTTGGTATTCGCAAGTCATTGATTTTTTCACTCTCTTTTAACGTTGCATTTGCTTCTTTCGTTAACCACTCACAGTACATTTCTGCACCTTTACGACTAATGTTTACGACCGGATAATTATCATATGCAGGGTGTGAGAAATAGTAATCTTCGTAAGGATTTTTATCAGGTGCGGTTAAGGTTGACCATTGCGTTTGATCTGGCTGTGCAATTAAAAACTCATCTTTGCGCCCTTGAATCAAAAGATCAAACAAAAACGTGCGGTATTCCAAATTGGACACTTCATTTTGTTGCATGAAATAGGATTGTACAGAAACTTTTTGACCATTATAATCAAAACTTCCGGCTGGAATGTAAGAATATGTTTTATTATCCAACTTTGTTAAGGCCTTTATCATTTTCTTTTTTTGTTTGTAATTTGCAGCTATCTCATCTTCAGTGAGCTTAGGGAAATAAACTCTTTCTGGAAGTGCAACGTTGTCCTTTAATTGTTTTAAAGGTGGAAGTTGAATTCCAGCCCTCATGTTATCCTCAAACTGCTGAATGGTGATTGAAGCAACAGGTAAATTGAAATTTATTTCCTGCTTTTTCTTTTTAATACGAGCAACTGACTGTTGATTTTGAGAAGGCTCAACAGACTGTTTTTCTTGTTGAAGAATATTCTCCTTCACATCTATTGATTCTGATTTGGTCAGGGAATTGCCTGGCTCATTACCAACAAACATCCAAATACTGATACCGATAATACTTGCTATACTTAACATAATCATTCCGTTTTTAAGGTTAAACAATGCCTTTAGTTTAGAAGACAATGAAACAGTGCCTCCTGTCCCTAAGGATTGTAAAAATTTGTCTTTCGTCTGTTCAAATGAAACACTTGCCGGAGCAGATGCAGCTCGAGCAAAAAGATCATTTAACTGCTGTTCTTTACTCATAACTTACCTCCTTTGTTTTTTTGGTAGAATCAAAATTCATCCATTCGATGAGTTTTTCTCTCCCCCGTTTTAAACGTTGTTTCACTGCCGACTCTGAAGCATTTTGTAATTCTGCAATCTCTTTGATGCTAAATCCTGATAAGTCGAAAAGAATAATGCATTCTCGCTGATCGTTGTTTAATTGCGACAAGCATTCATACAAATGGTGGATATCAGCAGCATTTTCTGAAGTGGAATGATCGCGAACATTCTGCAATTGCATAGCGTCCGTCATTCGCTCCTCGCGCATCTTTTGATTTTTTGTTCCCAAAATCCGAATACTTATTCCGATCAAAAATGAAAGAAAAGCTGATTCTGATTTCAATGTGTCGAACTTCTCAAATGCAACGAGTAAGGTCTCATTCATCAAATCACAATATTCCATTTCGCCATAAACTCTTGCCCTGCAGAAGCGTTCGAACCTATCATGAATTGGTTCGTAGAGTTGTAGAAAATGATTTTGTTTTGACTTCATTCAATTGCAATTTATCTGCTCCTACTATAGAAGTTTGATGAAACTACAAAAAGTGACAAGGAATTTGAAAATAATAGAAACATTTATCCATGAACGAACATGAAAATACGTTAAATTGAACTTTTTAGTCCGAAATCAGACCCTTTCATGAAGAATAAAAAAGTTATCGCAAAAACACGATAATGCCCTTAACAACCAATGAAAAATTTATTTTCCTCCATTATTTTGAAGGTCATTGATGCAATTTTGATCGAGTGAAGGCACTTGTGAATTTCCTAATAATGCATTGACAGCTCCACCCGTTTCTGCTTGCCAGTTCATTAAACAATTAGAATTTGAACAGTGTGCGCCATGAGCGGAATCTTGGTGAGATGTTTGCATGGCTGTACCCAAATTCACTAACCCTAAAATATGTCCAAATTCATGATTGATCACCGTGGCTTCTAATTTATTAGTAGATGGTTCTCCCAATCCACCAGATAAATCAAGAATGGTTTTTTGAAAAATGACCATACTCGTATTGTAGTACGCTGCGCCTAAAACTTTCGAATTTTCTGTGTTCTCCACGAAGTCGCCATCCACAAACAAAAAATAAGCAGCAATTTCTTTCTTATGGGTAAACTCACTTCTGAAATCATCTTCAATTTTTACGATGTCGGCAATTGAGTAAGTGCCCTTTCCTTGTGCCCCTATTTCACTATAAACTATTTCAATTCCATCGCTTTTGTTCAAGCGTTCATTCAAAAATGTTGTTAGTCGAGCAATGGCATCATTCGTAGGTTTGAATCCCGTCATGTACTGAATTTGAACCACCAAACTTTTGTATTTATCGCTTGAAAGCAAATCGTTTGCCGATGCTCCAGTTTGTTTTCTATGATTATTTTCAATGTTCTTATCTGAGTCTTTTTTACACGCTTGCGTTAACAACACTCCAATTCCAACCAATAAAGACGCTAAAAATATTTTTTTCATTTTGAGTAGTTTCATTGGTACATCTTTTTCAAAAAAGTACTACCAAAATCCATTTTTCTTTCTTCTTTGACGTTTACACTTTAGCGATGGTTGGCGATATTTCAAGTGAATTGCAGTCTTTCGCTCGAAAAAATTGAAAAGAAAAATTTTCTCATTCAAGAAATTGATGCTTTCGAATTGGATTATTCTTAACTTGCAAGAAATAACAAAAGCGTATGAAATTCAGAATTGAAAAAGATACGATAGGAGAAATTCAAGTCCCCGCAGACTGCTATTGGGGACCACAAACAGAGCGATCTAGAAAAAATTTCGAAATTGGCTCTCCAGCATCCATGCCCATCGAAATCATTCATGCATTCGCTTATTTAAAAAAAGCTGCCGCTCACACAAATCATGAACTAAAGGTGTTGAGTCGCGAAAAACGAGATGCCATTTCTCAGGTCTGTGATGAAATTTTGAATGGAAAACTCGATGATCAATTTCCATTGGTCATCTGGCAAACAGGCTCTGGAACACAGAGTAACATGAACGTGAATGAAGTCATTGCTCATCGAGCACATGTTATAGCAGGAAAAGAAATAGGTAAAGGAGAAAAAACATTGTCGCCGAATGATGACGTCAACAAATCACAATCATCAAACGATACTTTTCCAACAGCGATGCACATTGCTTGTTATAAATTATTGATTGAAAACACGATGCCCTCCATAGAACAACTGCGTGATACTTTGCGCAACAAATCGGACGAGTTTAAAGAAATAGTAAAGATTGGTCGAACCCACTTGATGGATGCAACACCTTTGACTCTTGGACAAGAGTTTTCCGGATATGTTTCTCAATTGACACATGGAATCACAGCTCTTAAAAACACGTTGGCACATTTGTCAGAATTAGCTTTAGGTGGGACGGCCGTTGGAACAGGATTGAATACTCCCAAGGGATATGACACGCTAGTTGCTCAAAAAATTGCCGAATTTACTGGATTGCCTTTCATTACAGCTTCCAATAAATTTGAAGCATTGGCCGCTCATGATGCTCTTGTAGAATCACATGGAGCATTGAAACAATTAGCGGTATCCTTGAATAAAATTGCCAACGATATTCGATTAATGGCATCTGGACCTCGGTCTGGAATTGGGGAAATTACGCTTCCAGCCAATGAACCTGGCTCATCTATTATGCCTGGGAAAGTAAACCCAACACAATGTGAAGCCTTAACGATGGTCTGTGCTCAAGTGATGGGCAATGATGTGGCAATTAGCGTTGGTGGAATGCAAGGTCATTATGAGTTAAACGTTTTCAAGCCAATGATTGCTGCAAACTTTATACAATCCGCTCGACTATTGGGCGATGCATGTCGATCTTTTGATGAACACTGTGCACAAGGAATAGAAGCAAACGAAAAACGGATAAAAGAACTCGTTAATAATTCATTGATGTTAGTTACCGCATTGAATACCAAAATTGGATACTACAAGGCGGCAGAAATTGCCAATTCAGCGCATCAAAATGGAACAACATTACGAGAAGAAGCACTGCGATCTGGCTACATTACAGAAGAAGAATACGATGAAATTGTCGATCCAAAAAAAATGATTTAAACTCATAATGGGAGATCAGAATTGCACAATCTCCCATTACTTATGAAAGGATGGTTAAAAACCAAGCATATAATACACAAACTTAAATACGTTACACGTGGCAAAATTGACCCAAACTATTACTACAGACATTATTGAATGGGATATTGTAAACTGGAAGCAAGCACTGCTTTTTTGGAATACACATCTCCAAAACGAAACAAAATCGCTTGAATGCTTAGAACTTGGTGGACGAAGAGGCGGACCATCTTTGTGGCTTGCATTGAACAAGCATTCAGTCATTTGCTCTGATTACGAGAATCCGAAAGAAATTGCTTCTCAGCTGCATAAAAAATACCTCTTTCAAAAACCCATTCAATATGAGGCAATTGACGGATTGAACATTCCGTATGAAGCCAAATTCGACTTAATTATTTTTAAATCAATACTTGGCGGAATTAGTAGATCAGGGAAAAACGAAAACAAACAGAAAGTAGTTGACGAATGCTATAAAGCACTTGTTCCCGGAGGAAAACTTTATTTTTCAGAAAATTTGGAAGCATCTTGGCTTCATCGATTTGCACGAAAAAAGTTCACCAAATGGGGCGGCGATTGGAATTATTTAAAACATTCTGAAGTAAACGACTTATTTTCAAATTTTTCATCTGTAAGTTATGCCACTTATGGTTTCTTCGGAGCGTTTGGAAGAACCGAAAAACAAAGAGGTTTCTTAGGTAGAATTGACTCATTGATAATGCCAATCATTCCAAAGTCAAAACGATATATTGTTTACGGAGTCGCAACAAAATAATGCTGTGTGAAAAACTGTTAACGCTAAAATAAATGCGCTATTTGTTTGTTATGAACTCAAATAGCAATAAATTTGTTTCTTATTCATGAATATGTCGCATTATAAACCAGGATCACACCTTGAAAAAATTGTAATTCCACAGGACTTACGTGATAATTTTACTTTGGAAGACTTGCCACAAGTTTCTGATGAAGTGCGACAATACATCGTTGATGTCATTTCTGAAATTGGTAACAGTCATTTTGGTGCGAGCCTTGGTGTCGTTGAATTGACAGTTGCTTTGCATTATGTTTTCAATACACCTTACGATCAATTGGTTTGGGATGTTGGACATCAGGCATATGGTCATAAAATCTTGACTGGTAGAAGAGATGTTTTTCATACAAATCGCATCAAAGGAGGAATTTCTGGTTTTCCTAAAAGATCTGAAAGTGAATACGATACATTTGGAGTAGGTCATTCATCTACATCTATATCTGCTGCACTTGGAATGGCAGTAGCAAATAATTACAAGGGAGAAAAAAACCGTCAACACATCGCTGTAATAGGTGATGGAGCAATGACTGCTGGTTTGGCATTTGAAGGAATGAACCATGCTGGATTTGAAAAAGATGCCAACTTATTGGTGATTTTGAACGACAACTGTATGTCGATTGACCCGAATGTTGGTGCATTAAAAGAATATTTGACCGATATCACAACATCTCACACTTACAACAAAGTGAAAGATGAAGTATGGAAGTTGCTTGGAAAAGTTTCCAAATTCGGACCAGATGCACAATCTGTTGCCTCGAAAATTTCAACTGCCTTGAAAGGGTCATTGTTGAAGCAAAGCAATTTATTTGAATCTCTTAACTTTCGCTATTTCGGTCCGGTGGATGGACACGATGTCATTGGTTTAGCCAAAGTCATGGAAGATTTGAAAGATATTCCTGGTCCAAAAATCTTGCATTGCATTACTCGAAAAGGAGCAAAATATAAGTTTTCTGAGGAAGGAAATCCAACGAAATGGCATGCCCCTGGTGTTTTCAATAAAGACACTGGCGAAATAGTCAAAGTTGTTCCTAAATCTCCACAACCACCAAAATACCAAGACGTATTTGGTCATACAATTGTGGAATTAGCAGAGAAGAATGATAAAATTATGGGAGTTACGCCTGCAATGCCTTCAGGTTGTTCCTTGAACATCATGATGGAAGCAATGCCAGATCGTTCGTTCGACGTAGGAATTGCTGAGCAACATGCAGTAACATTCTCTGCAGGATTGGCGACACAAGGAATGGTTCCTTTTTGCAATATTTATTCTTCGTTCATGCAACGTGCTTATGATCAAGTACTGCACGATGTTGCCATCCAAAATTTGAATGTCGTTTTCTGCCTAGATCGTGGAGGATTGGTTGGAGCCGATGGTGCAACGCATCATGGTGCATACGACCTTGCTTATATGCGAAGCATTCCAAACATGACGGTGGCAGCGCCAATGAATGAAGCTGAATTGCGTGATTTGATGTATACGGCTCAACTTGAAAACATGGGACCTTTCTCCATTCGCTATCCGAGAGGAAATGGTGTGATGTTGGAATGGAAAACTCCAATGAAAGCAATCAAAGTTGGAACAGGAAGAAAAGTAACAAGTGGAAATGACGTGGCAATTTTAACCATTGGTCATCCAGGTAACTTTGCACAAGAAGCAATTGAAACATTGAAAACAGATGGAGTTTCTGTAGCACATTACGATATGCGTTTCGTGAAACCGATTGATGAAATCATGTTACACGAAGTGTTTTCAAAGTTCAAAAAAATCATTACCGTTGAAGATGGTTGTTTGATGGGAGGATTTGGTTCAGCTGTGATTGAATTCATGGCAGACAACACCTACAATGCACAGGTTGTGCGATTAGGAATTCCAGATCAATACATTCATCATGGAACACAAAAAGAATTATGGGCAGATTGTGGATTTGACACAAGTGGCATTGTAGCAACTGTGCATAAAATGATGGGAATATCCAATTCAATCAAAACAGTTGACTCCAAAATAAAAATTGGCTAATCTTTTCTTTTTATTCAAAAGTTTCTTGAGTGTTGGTAAGAGTTGAACATCAATCTCTGTAAAAACGAATATTTATCCTATTTTTAGTCCAACTAAAATGAACTTATGTCAACTTCTTTGGACAATTCTAGCATTCAAACAGATAAAAAAGCGACGAATTACAGCGCGCTTTCAACACTAACAACCGTTTTCTTCTTTTGGGGATTCATTGCGGCTGGAAACAGTGTTTTTATCCCATTTTGTAAGAGTTATTTCAACTTAGACCAGTTTCAAAGTCAGTTAATTGATTTTGCATTCTATGGTGCTTATTACTTAGGTGCATTAGGATTGTTTATGTTTAGTACAGCCAAAGGAAAAGACTTAGTTGGTACTTGGGGATACAAAAAAAGCATTGTTTATGGATTATTGTTTTCAGCACTTGGAGCAGTTGCCATGATCATTTCCGTGTACTTAAATGTATTCGCAGGAATGTTGTTCGGTTTGTTCATTGTTGCACTTGGATTTTCCTTGCAGCAAACATCTGCTAATCCATTCATGATTATCTTGGGTGATGAAGCAACAGGAAGTACACGTATCAATTTGGGTGGAGCAATCAACAGTTTTGGAACAACCATCGGTCCATTAATTGTCTCCTTGGCTTTATTTGGTTCAGCTTCAGCAATCAGTGAGGAAATGATTCAAAGTTTGAGCTTGAATAAAGTCAACATCTTATATGCGTGTGTTGGTGGATTGTTTTTAGGTATTGCCTTGCTTTTTGCCTTTTCAAAAAAGTTGCCAAGTGGAAAAGTTGAAGAGGCAATTGAAAATAACCTTTTGGACCAATCTTCTGAAAGCATTGCTTCCATCTCAAGTAGAAAAGCTGTTGCTACTTTATTAGCAATTACAGGTTTACTTGTGATTTGTTTTGCTCCAGTTTTCTATAGTTACAGAGAAGGATTAGATTGGAATGAAGCAGATGCTGAAAATGTGCGAATCATAGGATGGACAGGTGGATTGATTGTAACAATTGTTGGATTATTATTTGCTCATGTAAAAGGAAGTGCTCAAAAAGTGGGTTGGGGAGCAATGCAATATCCGCAATTAACATTGGGAATGCTCGCCATCTTTGTGTATGTCGGCGTTGAAGTCGCTATAGGAAGTAATCTAGGTGAATTGTTAAAACAAGATAATTTTGGTGGATATGAATCATCACAAATTGCTCCATTTGTTGCGATGTATTGGGGAAGTTTAATGATTGGCCGATGGACAGGTGCTGTGAGTGCCTTTGATTTGAGTCAATCAACAAAACAACTCTTGCGATTTATTGTTCCTTTCATCGCTTTTGGAATCGTTTTAGTCGTTTCAAAAGCTTCAGGATACGATGTACAAGCACTGTATTGGTACGTAATCTGTGTTGCACTGCAAATCATTGCCTTCTATTTAACCAAAGATAAGCCAGCATTAACATTAGGAGTTTTCGGATTGTTAGGCGCAGTAGCAATGATCATTGGATTACTGAGCTCTGGTACTGTGGCTATCTACGCATTTTTAAGTGGCGGCTTGTTCTGCTCCATTATGTGGCCATGTATATTCTCTTTGAGTTTAGGAGGATTAGGAAAGTATCAAACACAAGGATCAGCATTTTTAGTCATGATGATTTTGGGTGGAGCAATCATTCCACCGTTACAAGGAAAACTATCAGATTTAATGGGAATCCAACCTTCCTTTATTGTTGGAGTTTTGTGCTTCCTGTTTTTAGCATTTTTCGCATTCTACACAAAATCATTGTTGAAAAAGCAAAACGTTCATTTCGAATAATAATAAAGGAGGTTATCTATAAAATATTGGTTACTTGCTACTTGTATTCATTTTTTCTGTATATTTAGTTGAGAATCACTAACTTCAACTAGTATGGATCTTCTGCTGGAAATCAATGAAATCGCTAAGATTCATCCCATGGATCGCGACGACTTCGATACGATAATGCTTGATTTTGCAAAGCGTATTACGAAAACACTTAAAATTGAGCGCATGAGTGTTTGGCTTCTCAATGAGAACAATACACAACTTACATCCGCAGCAGAATACGATGAACGAAATGGTTGTTTTGTTCAAAATTCTGAATTGTTTGCACGTGATTTTCCAAATTACTTTAAAGCAATTAATGAGAATCAAATTATCCTTGCTCCAGAAATAAAAACTCATCCTCACACAAATGAATTAACAGAAAAATATTCTATTCCAAATGATGTGATTTCACTATTAGATGTTCCACTTCGAATTGAAGGTGAGCTCATCGGTGTAATGTGCTTTGAAAAAACTGGAACAGAAGTCCGGCATTTTTCTGAAAGTGAGCAAGTATTTGCTCTCAGTATTGGAATAGTTTTTGCCTCCAACCTAGAAGCTCGTCATCGTCGCCGATTACAGCGCTTGTTAGAGAAAGAGCTCGAACAAAAATCAACCTTAATCAAAGAAATTCATCACCGTGTGAAAAACAATTTTGCCGTTGTTTCTGGATTAATTGGCCTTCAAAAGCAAAAAGCGAAAGACATCTACCATGAAGAATTATTGAATGAATTGCGTACCAAAATCATTTCCATTGCTGGAGTCCATGAAATTGTCTACAACAACCGTTCGTATTCAGAAGTGGATGCACATCAATACATTGTGAAATTGACCGATCAATTGAAAGAATTCTATCAAACAGACAAACAAGAGATTAAATTATCAGTTCGAGTGGATGAATTTGAATTGGAGGTTGAAACAATGATTCCAATTGCGCTTATCATTAATGAAGTGTTGACGAATTGCTACAAACATGCATTCAAAGAAAGTACACAAGGAGTCATTAACTTGACTATGACCAACAATAATGGAATGATGAAATTGACCATATCAGATGAAGGAGTTGGTTTTCAGCCTGAAACAAAATCGGAAGATGAAATGCTCGGATTAGAAATCATCAAGTCACTTGTGGAACAACTCAACGGAAGTTATTCATACGAAGGAGACAACGGAACGACATTTACAATGACATTAGAAAATAACGTTACTGATTAGTTTTTTCTTTTTGAACCAGTGCTGAATTTCCAAAAGCACAACTATCGCATTGTGTGTTTTTCTGTATAAAACGACTGTAAAATTGCCATCCCAAATAACTGAGAGCAGCAATCAATAAAAGAAGTGACAAAACTACTTGCATTAGCTAAAGAGTGTAAATGTGATGTATGCACCAATATACGCTAAAACGCCCATATATCCAATTTGGATCAATGGCCATTTCCAGCTTTTTGTTTCGCGTTTCACCACTGCAAGTGTCGCCATGCACTGCATAGCAAATACATAAAACACCATTAATGATAATCCCGACGCTAAATTGTATACTGGTTTTCCTTCTGCAGTTTGTTCGTTCCTCAATTTTTCAATCAGCGGTTGATTTTCTTCTCCATCATCGTGAACTGCGTAAATTGTCGCCAAGGTTCCAACAAACACTTCTCGTGCAGCAAAAGAAGTAATCAACGAAATTCCCATTTTCCAATCATATCCTAATGGCTGAATCACTGGTTCAATGGTTTTACCCATGATTCCAATGTAGGATTTTTCCAATTTCACGCTAGAAACCAAATCATTCGTCGCATCTTCATCTAAGTTCAATTCAATTGCGAATTTTTCTGCATTCTTACTCGCTTCTTCCATCGAGTTTGACGGACCGTAACTCGCCAAGAACCAAAGTACGATGGAAATTGCCAAAATGATTTTACCAGCATCTAGCACAAAAACTTTCACTTTTTCAAGTACAGTAATACCAACATTTCCCCATCTAGGAGTTTTATAAGACGGCAATTCCAACAACAAAAACCCTTTCTCTTTTGTGCGAATGAGCCATTTCAAAATAATTGCAATGAACAAAGCCGCAATTACACCCAAACTATATAAAGCAAAGAGAACCAATCCTTGTAAATTGAAAATTCCACCAACCGTAGTTTCTGGTATAACTAATGCGATTAATAATGTATAAACTGGAATACGGGCGCTACAACTCATCAATGGAGCGACCAATATTGTAATCATACGTTCCTTCCAATCTGCAATCGTTCTTGTAGCCATGACACCTGGAATTGCACAGGCAACACTTGACATCAGCGGAACAACACTTTTACCGTTTAGTCCAAAAGGTCGCATCAAGCGATCCATAATGAAAACAACTCGAGCCAAATAACCACTTTCTTCCAAAATGGCTATAAAGAAAAACAACAAGGCAATTTGAGGAATAAAAATGACCACTCCACCAATTCCCGAAATGATTCCTTCACTTAACAATTCAGTGAATACTCCTGAAGGTAGCGTTGCTGAAGTCCAATCTGCCAATTGTGCAAACGCACCATCAATCAAGTCCATTGGAATGGTAGCAAACGAAAAGATAAATTGAAATATCACCAAAAGAATCGCGGCGAAAATCAAGTACCCAAAAATTGGATGAATTAATATGCGATCTAATTTATTCGTAAAGCTGTCTTCTGTTTTAACTTTTCGCTCCACCTCAACAACTTTCACCAACTCATTGATTTTCGCATAACGCTGTTCTGCTTCTGCTTCTTGACTTGCAATATCTGTACTATCAGCCAATCCTGCATTTAGCAAAAATGTATCATGCTCAATCAGTTCCTTTTCCTTTATTGCTTCTAAAATGCGCTCTTTTCCGAGGCCGACACGTGCATTGGATGAAACGATTGTAGCCGCTGGAAACGCATTTTGCAATTGTTCTTGATTCAATGAAATTCCTTTTCGTGTGGCAACATCCGACATGTTCATCACCATGATTGTTGGAATTCCCAAATCATAAACCTGAGAAAAAAGGAATAAATTTCGACGCAAATTACTTGCATCAACTACAACCAATGCTAAATCTGGATAATCTTTATGATTCTTATCTGAAAGAATTGAATAAACAACTTCTTCATCCTTAGAGTGCGGATAAATGCTGTAAGTTCCAGGGAAATCGATCAATTCATGCTGAACAGAATCAATTGTTAGTGACCCCGTCTTTTTATCGACTGTAACGCCTGGGAAATTTCCCACATGTTGTCGCAAACCTGTCAATAAATTGAAGATGGAACTTTTACCCGTATTTGGATTTCCAAGGAGTGCGATTTTCATGACTGCAAAAATAACGATTTTCCCTAAGCAGGTATTTTCATAACTGTAATCAACTCAGCTTCTGATTTTCTTAGCGATAACACAAAACCTTCCATGTCCACAGCAATTGGATCACCAAAAGGAGCGTGAAACAACACAGTCAATTCACGTCCAGCAATGATTCCGAGCTCCATTAATTTGGATTTCAAATCAGATGCCAGAATCGAAGACACAATTACTTGTTCTCCTTTATTTGCTTGCGCCAAGGTTGTTACCATCATTGCGGTAAAATTACAATTCTTTAGTACGAAAGTGAATACCTCTTTTAAGGTATTCTCAAATTCGATTATCAACGTGCGGATTGTGTGACCACAGTTCAAAAACTCCAAGGTTTCCAATTGTTTAATCTTGGAAACCGCAGATTTTCAGCATTATGCCTTATTTTTCATGACTATTCTTGCCGTTTGTCGCGCTTTTTGCTCCAACACCATTTCTTTGTCAACCATAACACGCTCAATTGTAGCCTCATCATAATGACGAATGGTTACCAATTCCAAGTTTTCATTGAAACGCACATCGTATTCATCACTAAATGCTGCCACTACTTTTTCTGGGCTCATTTTACTTTGATCAACCAACACTGAAAAACTCAATGCTGAATTTTGCATCAAATTGATTTTTGCACCAATGGCTGAAAGTCGTCTAAAAATATCGCTCAAATGAGATTCAACGATGAACGAAAAATCCTTCGTTTTGAACGAATACAAGGTTTGCTCAATCTTAAAAATAAATGATGGAATTAAGTGATCACTATCTGTTGATGCTTGAATTATCGTTCCATCAGCATGTGGGTCAACAAATGATTTCACATACAAAGGAATGTTTTTATTTTGAAGTGGCTTCACCGTTTTAGGGTGAATGACAGAAGCACCATAGTACGAAAGCTCAATTGCCTCTGCAAATGAAATCTTATCCAATTTAATTGTATTGTCGAACCATTTTGGGTCGGCATTCAACATTCCTGGCACGTCTTTCCAAATAGTAACATCTGATGCGTTCAAACAATAAGCAAAAATTCCTGCCGTAAAATCGGATCCTTCTCTACCCAAAGTTGTTGTCATAGCCTCTGCTGTATGACCAACGAAACCTTGTGTAATTTGAATCGAAGAGTGTTCAAAATTAGGTAAGAAGCGTGTTGTAATCAACTCTTGCGTTCTTGTCCAGTCAATTTCAGCTTCGCGATATGAATGATTGGTGCGAATTAGTTTTCGAGCATCCGCCCAATGAGAGCTCAACCCTTTCTCGCGTACAAAAGCGTTGACAATTTTTGTGGAAATTACTTCTCCTAAAGATACAATTTGGTCGTATTCAAAATCAAAGTTGTCTGGAACTTGCTCGTCATATTTTTCGTTTAACTCGTCAAATATGTCTTCAATTTCTGCATATATTTTATGCGTTCTTTCAGGGAATAATTCCACCATGATATCCAAATGAAATGCATGCAAATCTTCCACTTGCTTGTCAAAATCCAACTTTCGGCGTTCGCATAGAGATTTAACGATATCTTCCAGCGCATTCGTTGTTTTTCCCATAGCTGAGATTACAACAACCAATTGTTGACCTTCAAATAACTCTAAAATACTTACTACATTTCTTACTGCTTCTGGGTTTCGAACGGAAGCCCCACCAAATTTGAATACTTTCATTAGAATAGTTTTTTGCAAATGTACTCAATCAATTAAGATACTTGCAATCAAATAACAAAAAGTTAAAAAATTAACTTAATTTATCGGTTAGGATGCGCATTTCAATTACTGGTGAAATTTTTTCATACAAAATATTGTACACTGCTTCCACAATTGGCATCTCAACTTCAAATTTTTTGTTGATTTCAACGACACTCTTCACAGCATAATATCCTTCAGCAATCATGTCCATTTCTAATTGGGCAGATTTCACGGAATATCCTTTCCCAATCATAAAACCGAAGGTTCGATTACGAGAAAATTTGGAATACGCTGTTACCAACAAATCGCCAAGGTAAGCGCTGGATTTTACATCTCGGTGAATGGGACTCACCTCATCGATGAAGTTTTCTATTTCTTGAATGGCACTTGAAATGAGTACTGCTTGGAAGTTATCTCCATAACCCAAACCTGCACAAATTCCCGATGCAATGGAATAAACATTCTTTAATACCGCCGACAATTCTGTTCCAAACAAATCATCGGAAGTGGTAGTTTTAATGTAGCGACAAGATAAAAGTTCTGCCATTTCATCAGCAAACTCTTCTTCTTGGCAAGCAATTGTCAAATAAGAAAGTCGTTCTAAAGCAACTTCTTCTGCGTGACAAGGTCCACAAATAATTCCTATATTATCATATGGAGTTCCAAATGTTTTATGAATAAAACGAGCAGGAATGGCATGGTATTCAGGGATGATTCCCTTGACAGCCGAATACACAATTTTATTGGCTAATAATTCCTTTGGAAAAGTCTCAAATGTCTTCACTAAAAAGGCAGAAGGCGATGCAATGATCACGATGTCGGCTGGCTCAATAATTTCAATCAAGTCTGTACTTACGTTGATTTTTTTCAAATCAAACTCAACAGACTGTAAATAATTTGGATTGTGGCGGTACTTTAATATATGTCCAACAGCGCCTTCATTTCTCATCCACCAATTGACAGATTCAACATTGTTGCACAAAATCTTCACAAGAGCCGTTGCCCAGCTTCCTCCTCCTATGACTGCTATTTTTCTTTTACTTTCCATTCCTTGCATCACAAAATTAGCGAATAATTTGACTATTGCTCATTATTCACAAGGTGACTTTCAAAAATGTAGACAATAAAGCCAGAAATAGCTGATTTCTATCAGTTTTTAAGCTCATTCAAATCATTTTTAAATTAAAAAGAAGGTCGGAACTTTGATTAAAAGAAAAAACATGGAAACTTTAGTAAAAAAATCAATGATCGCACGCTTCTTTGACGAAGCAGAATTCAACCGTTTTGGCATCAATAGTGCCATACTAATCATTGTCGGCTGTTTAGGTGGAACGGCCGTTGGACTTGGAGCAGTTGCAAATACACTTGCCTTAATATTTGTTGTTTTTCCTACAATGGCAACCTTAAGTTCAATATTAGGACTAGCCCCAATGAAAGTCATCATTTGGATTGGAATTATCGCTACACTCATTGATAGCTTTTTGATTACTTACTTTGCGTTTCAGTAATTGGAAGATCAATAAAGAAGGTAGTTCCAACTGTTGGTGTTGAATCAAAATAAATGGTTCCACGGTGATTCAAAATAATTTGTTTCACCATGGCCAACCCAATTCCGGTTCCAGTACTTTTAGTGGTGAAATAAGGCGTGAATATCTGTGAGCGTTGCTCTTCTGAAATTCCAACACCATTGTCTTCGATTTCAATCTGTAGCTTCTCATTTTCCACTCTAATACGTACAACTATCAAACCTTGTGTTTCTTCCGAAATAGCTTGAATGGCATTTTTTATTAAATTGTTGAACACACGAATCATTTGGTCTTTATCCAGTTGAATCATAAAATGTTCAATTCCTTCCAATTGAATGTCTACACCATCTGACTGTTGGAACACTTCAATAACATTGGAAATCACCTCAACGATATCCACCAATTCTTCATTGGGACGAGGCATTTTTGCAAAACTTGAAAACTCGTTGGCAATTTTCGTCAAAGCATCAATTTGTTCCACCAATGAATTAGAAACTTTTGTCAATTTTGCTTGAGCATTTGGATCCGATGGGTCGAAAGAGCGCAACAATTGTTGAACCGACAGCTTCATCGGTGTCAAGGGGTTTTTAATTTCATGCGCTACTTGCTTTGCCATATCTCTCCACGCAGATTCACGTTCACTTTGAGCCAATTGTTGCGCAGCAAATTCCAATTCCTCCAATTTCGTGTTGTAATCAGAAACAAGTGCACCAATTTCATCGTCTTTGTTATACGAAATTTGTTGGTTATACTTTCCAAATCGCACCTTGGCAAAGCTTTCTTGTAAAATTCTCAAAGGTGCTGTAACCCAATTTGAGACAAAGATGGCGATGACAATTGAAATGGCTAAGAGCAACATGAAGACATTGATGATAGCCACAAGAAAGCGCTGAATCTGATGTTCAAATTCTTCTTGCTGACCAAAGTGTTGTAAGTTGATAAAGCCCAATAATCGTCCTTCATTATTGTAAAATGGCATATATGCAGATGAATAATCCAAGTCTCCAATTTGTTCTTGATGGATGAACTCACTTTTGTCTAAGTATGCCAATTGACGCTTGGCAACTGAATTAATTTGCTCACTCAATAATCCCATATTGAATACTTTTGGACGAGATGTCGCCAAAAGGAATCCATGTGTGTCATAGAAGTTGATGTCCGTAACAAAAACCTTCGCAAAATTTTGAAGCAACAATCCAGCGTATGGTCCGTCTTCAGAAATACTCAATGATCTAGATTTCCCTAATTTCGATTTTAATTCAGTTTCAATGGAAATCAATTTTTCACGAATGACATCATTGGTGTATTCATTGTATTGATTTTGAACAAAGACACCACTTCCCCAACCAAATCCAAGCAAGGATACAAACACCAAGCTGATTAAAACCAATTGAATTTTAGCTGACAAAGTGAGAGATTGTCGGAAAAAAGAATTGGAATAGAATCGGAAAAAGATTGGAAGAATAAGGATTCCATAAAAACTAAAGAGGTATGAAAAAGAAGTCAATATATCTACCCACGTAATGTTCTTTCCAGATAAAACGATCACATCATTTCCCGATTTATAGAGCATGAAATGATTGTGTCCTTGAAAATCAAAATTGTTGTAGCCTTTAGGATTGGCATTTTTCAAAGCCGTTACAGAAGTTGGATAATTGAATCGTCCGTATTTGGAAACCAAACGATTCTTGTGGTATTTTGCAACAGAATAATTGTTCAGATGGTCAAAAACACTGGCTTTTTCAGAAATCAATAAACGTGGAAAACCAATTTCTTCAGGAATTTTTTTCGATTTCAACATGCAAAAAAGTGTTCCCGAAATGGAATCCTTTCCAAACAAAGGCTGTTTGATGATGTAACTGTATTGTCCTGTGTAATCACTGATAAAGAAAATGGTGGAATCAATTTCCGAAACTTTTCCGTGCTTATCAATGATTTCATTCATATCCGCATACAAATCACTTTGATCTCCTTGAAACTTCAACAAGGAACGATTTCGGTAATCGAACAAGTGAAAGCTGATTTCATATCTTTCCCAATATCCATTGAAATGACGGTGTTCAATTCCATCTTCAAAATCACGAGGATCGAATTTTTTATCAGACGACAATGCTTTTTGTATGAATCGGTCGTCTTGAATAGCAGGTTTCAATGCCGCATATTCAACTTCTGTTACAATGTCTTTTTCGGTCACCAATTGATTGGCATACAATTCACGTTCACTTCGGTCTTTTCTTCGATTGAATTCGCTCAAGTTTACAGCCGTCACCATCGAAAATACAGCCAACAAGCAAATTCCAAGAACGAGGTGTTTGCGTTTGATTTCACGGTACTCTAAATAAAGGATTAAACCGTAAAAAATAATGGGGAAGATTCCAGCGAACAATAACTGATATCCAAAGTTGATTTCCCACAAGAAATACACAACTCCTAAAACAAATGAGAATACAGACAATGTTGATCCAGCCAAATCTTGAATTTTCGCATATCGAGCTACCGTTCTCACATATAAAAAGAGTGAATAACCAAGCACTCCAATACTGATGATAGCCAACACAGAATAAAAATTCAGTGAAAACAACCCTTCAATGGCTAAAGAAATGGATGAGTTTTCAATCAATCCTTGGTACAAATACAACAATTGCGACCAGAACAAAAAAGCAAGAACAAACAAAGCAATGGCGATTGCTTTTCCATACTTGTGTGGTCCAATGACCTTTTGTTTATAAACAAGGTATTGGATGATTGCCAAAATGACTAAAACATTCACCAAATACTCAAAAAAGTTGGGGAAAAACTGGTTTGTTCCGTACAAGCTTGCTTGAAAACCTTCAGTATCGTGCATGAATCCAAACCAAACAAATTGGATGGAAGCAAATCGAATTACAACAAGCACAATTGGAAGTATCCAAGCCCACTTATTGCCAGATCGAATGGCCAGTTGAATGAAACCAAAAATCAAAAATGCTACAGCGAACAACAAGAAAATCATCAAATTGATGGATTCAACATGATTGGCAGGTTGATATTCGTTGGGAACAATTGAGAACAAATAATTTTTATTCTCATTGTACACTGGAAAACCGTTCTCTTGGTCAAGCGAAATATAGGAACTGAAGCTAATGTTGAACTTCGAACTATAACTATTGACCAAGTCAGCATTTTCATACGGGTAATCGTGTTTGATTAAAAACGATCCACACAATGTGCTTTTTCCCTCTTGGATTGTAGAAACATAATACCAGCCATTTTGGGCATGAATAATCCCAGTTGTTGGAAAATGAATGTCCGCATATTTGGAAACTGGTAATTGGTTTGTGTTCCAATAAACCAAGGAATCTTTTTGATACAAATGAAAAAAGAAGAGGTCTTCGGTTGGAACCTCGGAATCAGAATAAACGTTGTTGTTTTGCAAAAGTGTTGTTCTCTTCTGACTCAAGAATTGTTGTAATAAACTTTCTTGTTTTAAAAACGCTTCCTTGAATTTTCGAATTTCAGGTTTGTAGCTTGTAGAAAAAACGTGTTGATAATAGCCAATAAAAAGAACACTAGAAAGAACAAATAGGATCCATAAGTAATATTTCCTTACAAAACCTTTTAACATACTTTCTCTTGTGCCATTAACTGGTTAATTTCTAGTGCAAGTTTTTGGAAATCCTCGTCAGCATGTGAATCATTGCGGTAACAAAAATCAGAAGAGTCCTTAAAAGGTAAAAGGAAATTATTAAAGCAAGGAGTTACATGGTTTTCCCATTGATACAAGATTGATTCTCGTGTATATCCTCTTGTTTCTTGGTCGCGATATAACCTTCTATCCAACTGAACATTTTGATCTACATCAATGAAAATAGAATAATCCAACATTTCACTCACTTCCTTGTATTCAAACAAGAATAATCCTTCTACGATTACCAATTCTGACGGATTGATTGTAATCAAAACATTTTTATCTGGAGGTGCATTGAAATGGTATTCTTTCACTTCTATTGGTTTTCCTTGCGTTAAGTCGCGCAAATCACTCACCAACCGGTCTTTGTCTAATGCTGTAGGCAAATCAAAATTAATTTCCCCATTAGCATCAATGGTCTGATCTTCAATCGGCAAATAATAATTGTCCATTGAAAACACTGATGGATTCAAATGTTCAAAAGACTTCGCTATTCGTTTCAATAACGTTGTTTTTCCAGATCCACTACCCCCACAAATTCCTATAATCATTTTGCCTTAAATTCAAATTCTACGCTTCCGTCCTTTTTCAATTCATCTAAATTAAAAAACAAGATCCCTTCTGGCAAAGTTACGGCAAATAATGTTTTGTTTTCAGCCACTAGAATTCTACTTGGGTTGTACACTGTTTTTTCAGTGAACGGATTCACAACTGCGGCAGACTTATCAAACTTCAATACTGTTGTTGTGTTGTTTCCTCCAGTAATGATGTGGTAGCCCAATCCTTCATTTAGGGGATAAATTCCCAATTGAATTCCTTTTTTACCAATCACTGTCTCTACAACCGTTTTGTTCAATTCATGCCATTCACCTTCTTTTAATTCAAACAAATGAAGGACAGATTGATTGTTATCATTCATCACACCACTTGCATAAAAAGTATTGTTGTGAAAAGTCAACAATGCCTGATTGGCATCTTCGTTATTGTTTAAGTGATAGGCTCCTGTAGTTCCAAAACCGATGTTCGTAATTCCCATGAATTTGTTTCCTGGAGATTTCACTGTTTTCCCCTCCAACAACGCACCTTTTGATGAATAAATGTTGACAGTCCAAGACGCTGCTTTGTTATTACTTTCGTGGGTAGCAAACGCAATTTTATCACCATCAAATCCAATGTATCGCCAGTGACTTGCTTTTTCCAACTTCAATAGTTCTTCGCTAATTGTTCCCAACTCTACTGCATATACCAACATGTTGTGATGTGTGATAAATGTGGCAATCTCTGTATATGATTTCTCTTTTTTATTGTGGTATCTAAACTGATGAACCAATGCTTTGTCTGTTACAACAACATTGCGCAATTCCAATTCGTCGATGTTATAATCTCCTAATTTTTTAATTGCTGAAGACAAAGAAACCGATGTTGCTTTCACGTTTCCTGCTGAATTCAACTGTGCAAAATATATTTTTCCCAATTCTGGATTCAAATTGTGCAAGAAATAAACATAACGTGCATTTTCGCTCGAAATGAAATAATAATCCTCGTTTCTTGGTGTAAACTTTTGATCCCAAATAGATGTTGACTGACTTCCAACCAGTGTCATATTGATTTGTTTGCTATTTCCTGCAGGATCTTTACTCAGCAAAATTCCACCCATTCCTTTCCATTCAAAAATGTCGTAATAAGGGTATTCTGTTTTTTCGATAGTCACAGTTTGCGAATTTGCCGTCAAACCAACGAATACTGCACCAATTAATAGGAGTTTTTTCATGTTTTTTGTAATTTGCGTGTTCATTTCAGCATGCAATTATTATGCTAAAAATACTCATTTAACTAAAAAGTCAAACTATGAAAAGAATCATTCAATTAGCACCACTTGTTATTGGCGCACTATTATTTTTCTCTTTTGCAGGAGATAAGGGACAAAAATCCATCAAAATTGGAGCGAAAGCGCCTCTTGCTGATGTCAAAATGAAAAACATTGACGGAAATGAACTTTCGCTCAACGATGCAAAATTGAAAAACGGATTGGTTGTTGTCTTTTCTTGCAACACGTGTCCATTTGTTGTTGGAATGGATGACTTTCCAGGTTGGGAAAAAGATTACAATGATTTAAACAAAATTGCGAAAGCCAACGATTTGGGTTTTGTACTCGTTAATTCTAATGAAGCAAAACGCGAAGGAGATGATTCGCTTGAAAAGATGATTGAAAAAGCAAAAAAAGCAAGTTACACTATGCCTTATTTAGTAGATGTTAACTCTGCATTGGCGAATGCTTTTGGTGCGAAAACAACACCTCATGTTTACTTATTCAATGCTGACATGAAATTGGTTTACATGGGTTCAATTGACAATTCTTGGGATTCAAAACGCAGTTCGGATGAAGCTTATTTAAGCAATGCCATCTCTCAGATGAGTACTGGAAAAATTGCCGTTTCTGAAAGCGATCCGCGTGGTTGTAGTATTAAAAGAGTGAAAGTAGATTAAAAAATATATGAAGAACATTGTTGTATGTGGAGTTGTTTGGATACTAGGAACAGTTGCTTTTAGTCAAATCCAAGGTGATGGTGGAATGCCAATTTCTTCTCAATTTTCAGTTGCTTATTCACCCACAAAAGTGGTGTTTCAGCAGCCAGACATTAAAAAATTACGCGCAGAAGACGAGTTAAACGATGCCAAAGGTGAAGGACCTTGGCGCTTTGGATTCAACAATATTGTTGATTTAAACATGGATAACAGTGGAGATTGGACCAATCTGGCCAATGGCGGTAAAATTTGGACCATTCAATTGGAATGTTTGAATGCATTAACGGTTAATTTGACACTTGAAAATGTTGTGATTCCCGAAGGAAATGAACTCTTTGTTTACAATGAAGACAAGTCTTTTGTGCTCGGAAAGTTCACAGCATACCACACATACAAAGGTCGACTTGGAACGGAGCTCGTTCCCGGAAGTAGTGCCATTGTAGAATACTATGTTGCTCCAGAAAATACAGCTGCTGATCATTCTTTAACCATACAAAAAGTAACACATGGTTACAGAACAGGCGATGAGTTTCAGGCAAAAGCGTTTGGTTCTTCTGGCGCTTGTAACATGAATGTGAATTGTCCAGATGGACTTCCATGGGAACAACAAAAACGAAGTGCCGTGATGTTGGTCAACTCTGGAGGAAATGGCTTTTGTTCTGGAGCCATTGTCAACAACACATTGAATGATGGAAAGCCCTATGTGCTAACAGCCAACCATTGCTATAGCGATCCAACAACATGGGTTTTTCGCTTTAATTGGGAAGCCGCTGGCTGTACTAATCCAGGAACTTCACCTGCATTTAATTCTCTTTCAGGTTCCGTTCTGCGCGCACGAAGAACTCTCACTGATTTCTGTTTGGTTGAAATAACCGGCGGATTGATTGGTGGAACGATTCCTGCATCTTATAATGCCTATTTTTCTGGTTGGGACAATTCTGGTGTGAATCCAACTTCTATGGTCAGCATTCACCATCCAAAAGGCGACATAAAAAAGATTTCATTCAACGATGAACCTTCTTATCCTGTTCAATCAACGATTGGCGGAGTTCAAAGTGAAGTAGAAGGATCATGGGAAGTAGAATGGGATCGCGGAACAACCACAGAATCGGCTTCATCAGGTTCACCGTTGTTCGACCAAAACCACCGAATTATTGGACAATTGTGGGGAGGTGGTGCTTCCTGTTTATCCTTAGATGCCAATGACTATTATGGACGATTCTCAAAATCGTGGGAACCTACTGCAAGTACGAGTGTGAACCAACTGAAATTTTGGTTGGATCCAACAAATATTGGTGCTGTCATGATTGATGGATACGACCCAGCAGTAGGTGCAACAACCTTATTGGATGCAACGATTGCCGTTCCACAAGGAATCACTGAAACATACTGTATTGAAGATGTGACGCCACAAGTGACACTTATCAATCTTGGAAGTAATCCATTAACGAGTGCTACAATTAGTTATGGATTCGATGGAGCGCAAAACTTAACGTTTAATTGGACAGGCTCCATTCCTCAATATGGAACTGAAATTGTTACCTTGCCAAGTGCAACAATGACAGGTGGTGCGCATACGTTCATCGCTTCAACAACGAATCCAAATGGTGGATTGGATGAAAACACCCAAAACGACACAATTCAAACAAGTTTCTATACAGTTATCAATGGAGAAGACGTGACTTTGAACTTAACATTGGATTGCTATGCGTCTGAAACAAGTTGGACATTGGCTTCACCATCAGGGACAATTCTTTATAGCAGTCCTGGATACTCGAATAACACAGAAGGACTAGTCACATACAATTTCTGTTTGGCTGATTCATGTTACATCTTTACTTTGAACGATCAGTACGGCGATGGAATGTCGGGTTGTGCTTCCGGAGATGGAAGTTATGAAATACTGAATGAAAGCATGGAAGTTGTTGCCAATTTGCTAGAAGCAGATGCAGATTTTGGATTGAACTATGTTCAACCAGTTTGCATTGGAACAAGTGGCATTGAAACTTTGTCAAAGGAAGCGTTATTCACAGCTTTTCCGAATCCAACAAATGGTACAATGACCGTACAAGCCGATAAAATAATGACAGAAATTCAACTTACTTCCTTGACTGGAGAACACGTCTTGCAAACATCAGCACACTCTAAGAACCTTACAATTGATTTATCTGCTTTGAGTCAAGGTGTTTATTTATTGCAAGTTCAAACAGAAGACGGGTTGAGCGTGATGCGAGTGGTGAAGGAATGATGCCAATTATTCTAATGATATCAAAAAGGAGGTTGATCCAATATTCAAGATTGTGGATTATTGGTGTGGTCATTTTTTCGTCTTGCTCAGAACCAATCAATCCAACTGAAAATAGAATATTAACAGAGGTGAAAGTTTCTGATGACAAAAAGCTGCAACATTCACTTGATGATTTTGATTTGTTTCTTGCTAAATTCAATACAGATTGTACTTTCCAAAAGAAACATGTTACATTTCCATTGCCAAGTATTTCCAATATGGATTGGGAAATCAATGATTATGACACTTCTTATATTTCAATTAAGGAATATGAATGCATTGAATTAACTTCTCCAAAAAGCAATATTATGCAAGGATTGTCAACCTTGAAAACCATCAAAACAAATAAAAATCTCGTTATTTTAACTTTTGGAATTGATGACACAGGTGTGCATATCGAATACTCATTTCAGAAAAATGAAAACAATTGGCAATTGATTAAAATTGTAGATGAGTCAACATGAATGAATTACTTCTGTCACGCGCCTTCTGCGTCTTTGCGGTTACTACCCAAACAACATATCACTTCTCTGACTATCCAATTTCAGTAAAATGAAAAACAGAACAGAAAAGGACATCATCGATGAACCACCGTAACTAAAGAAAGGCAAAGGAATTCCTATGACCGGCACAAAGCCGATATTCATCCCAATGTTGATGGCAAAGTGATAGAACAAAATCATTGCAACCGTATAGGCATAAACTCTGTTGTAGCGAGAACGTTGTCGCTCAGCAATGGCTATGATGCGCAATAACATAAACATGTACAATCCGACCAAAAATAAGGAACCAAAAAATCCCCATTCTTCAGCAAAAGGACAAAAGATAAAGTCTGTTTCACTTTCTGGAACGTGATTGGCTTCTACCGTTGACAATGTTGCATCACCATAACCTTTTCCAGATAAACCTCCGGAACCAACTGCTGCCATGGCACGATTTCGATTGTAGTCTTCATCATCTCGTTGATCATCTTCGTTCAAACCAAGTAGCAATTCGATGCGCACTTTTTGGTGTGGAAGCAAAGAACTAAATCCTTTGTGAACAACAAATGAAACACTCGACATTGTGATGAAACCAATAATGACAATGAGTAAAATGCGTCGTTTGTTGCGTTGACCAGCTATCATTGTTCCAATAAAATAGAACAACAAGCAAATAACAAACAAGGCTATGAAAACGCCTACAACACCTGGAATATCATACAGTCCTAAAAATCCAAAAGCGAAGGTGGTTTTACTCAACAATAAAGTAATAACCGACAAAAATATGACCACAAACAAAATCGGAATAAAGTGAGTTCCAACCCAAGTATGTTTAAATTTTACTCCTGGAATTAAATTCACTACGGAAAGAATCAGTGGATCGAACGTAATTCCTTCTCGGTACATGACGAATAAAAATGCGGTAAACACTAAAAAAGTTCCAGCGTCAGGTTGCAATAAAATCAAAGCCATTGGAATCAAAATAATTGCCAATGAAATCAATACCGTCTTAATGCTTTGCTGTTTGATGTTGACATTACTAATAAAGCTAGCAAGCAACAATGCCGTTCCAATTTTGGCAAACTCGGCAGGTTGAATTCCCATTGAACCAAATCCCAACCAAGCTCTCGCACCATTTTTTGCTGGCAAGAACAAGACAATTGTCAGCAATAAAATGGTAACTAAATAAATTGGCACCGCAAATTTTCGGTAAATCTCAGAATCAATTAAGAATACGATTAAACCCAAAAACAAGGAAACACCAACCCACATAATTTGCTTTCCATAGAACATTGACATGTCAAACAAATTTGGATGATCTGCATTGTGAGCTGTTGCATAAATGGTCATAACACCACAAATAACAATGGCAAAATAAGCCAATAGAAGTAGCCAGTCCATATGTGTTGTCAATGAATCTCCTTTTCTCATCCTTTGATTACTGCTTCTAAGATTCGTTGTTCTTTTGCTTTATCCGAAATGGTTCCACGAATGTATTTCTCAATCATCAAGCTTGCAATTGGCGCTGCCCAGGTTCCACCGAACCCTGCGTTTTCAATAAATACTGCAACAGCAATTTTTGGATTATCCATCGGGGCAAAACAAATAAATACAGAATGGTCTTCACCATGTGGATTTTGTGCTGTACCTGTTTTACCACACACAATCATTCCATCGATTCGCGCTCGACGTGCAGTTCCACCACCTTCGTTCACCGCCATTCTCATTCCTTCTACAACAGGAGCAAAATGATGTGCGTCAATCATCGTTTTGTGCTTCACTTTAAACTGATCCAGCGGACCTTTATCGCCAATTGATTTTACAATGTGAGGAGTAATGTACCATCCTCGATTCGCCATAATTGCAGCTACATTAGCCATTTGCAAAGGTGTTAACTTCACCTCTCCTTGTCCAATTGAAATTGAACGTATAGTAGAAAATGCCCAACCGTGGTGACCATACCATTTATCATAAAATTCTGGTGTTGGAATCAATCCTGGTCGCAATCCTGTGACATCCGTTTCCAACTTTTTACCAAGACCAAAACTATACATGTACTTATTCCAGTTTGCCAACCCTTGTTCTGCATCGGCAAAAATATTTTTGCTTTTTCCCTGCTGCAAAATTTTGCGTGTGACATAATAAAAATAAGGGTTACATGACATTTGTACACCTTTGGCAACACTTGTCGCGGCTGGATGATTGTGACAACCGACCATGCTTTTCGTACATGGAAAAGATGCATTTTTATCAATCACGCCTTCTTGCATTCCAATGAGTGCATTGATTAATTTGAAAATTGATCCTGGTGGATATTCCGCCGCCAAAGGTCTTGGAAACAATGGTTTGTCTGGGTCCGACAAAAGCTTCATGTAATTCTTTGAAATATTGGAGCGACCAACGAACAAGTTCGGGTCATATGAAGGTGAAGAAACCATTGCCAATATTTCTCCGGATGAAGGTTCAATCGCAACAATACAGCCGCGTTTGTTTTGCATGAGTTGCTCGCCGTACACTTGTAAATCAATGTCCATTCCCAATGTCAATGCAGGAGCTTGAACAGCCAGAGTATCATATTTTCCGTTTTCATATGCTTCCAGTGCATTATTCATAGCTGATGTTACGATGTAATGTACTCCTTTTTGTCCACGCAATTCATTTTCATAATACCGCTCAACACCTGTTCTACCAATGTTATCTCCTGAACGATAATATTTATCTGCTTTGATTTCTTCCGCATTCGTTTCCTGAATGTACCCGAGAATGTTTGCTCCACCAGAATACGGATAATTTCGCATGCTTGTAACTTGCTCATAAAACCCTGGAAATTGATCTAAATGAGGTGCTATCAATGAAATTTCATCATTCGTTAATTCCTTTAAAAAGGCGTAAGGTCGAATGGATTGATAATTGGGAACTAACTTTCCGTCTTTGCGACGATATTGTCCTTCACGGTATCGAATTTCTGCAAAGCGATTGCGAATTTCTTCGACGGTCATTCCAACCAATTTCCCAAATGCTACGGTGTCCAACTTTTCAATGTTGTCTTCCACAAACATCAAATTATAGTAAGCTTTATTGGTCACAACTTTCTTCATGTTGCGATCAAACAAAACAGCTCTAGGCGGAGTAATAAATCTTCTTTTTTCAGCAATTTCTTGCGCACGTACTTTCCATGAATCGTCCACAACTTGCATTTGAAATAGGCGAAATGTATAAATAACACCTATCAAAATCATAAATGTCAAAATTACATATCGACGTGCGTCCAAATTCATTGCGCCTTGGTTCTTTTAAGAAAGATAAATTGGAATAAAATACAAAATATATAAGAAAGGATGGATGAAAACACCAATTTTCTCAGAATGTAACCAATTTCATTGAATTTGAATATTTCAATCATGAAAAACCAAAAATGATGAATGAGTAGTAAGGTTCCGAAGACATACAAAAACCAACGTTGACCCATTTCATACACGTTTCCTTCTTTCAAGGAATCGTATCCATCACGCGGACTAAACGTCTTAAAAATCAGTGGTCGCAAATAAGCGAACATCAACAAAGCTGAAGTGTGTAAACCATACGTGTTCGACATTGCATCGATGCAAATTCCCATGCCAAAAGCGAGAAACAACATTGGAATGACACCAATTTCGAATGGCAATAACAAGATAAACAAAGGATAGATCATTGGTTGGATTCCCCAACCAATTTCTAGTTGATTGAATACCAATGTTTGTGCAAAAACAAAGAAAAGAAAGCGAAGACCATGAACTACTAAATTTCTCATTCCTCCTTATCTTTAGGGATTAACGCTTCTAAATCTTTCTGTTCTTGCTGCAGTAGATTCTTAACTACATACACTTTTTGCAAACTTCTATAATCTTCCGAGAACAATACTTTCACATCCCAAAATGCTTCCCCTTCCACTGATTCCAACGCTTCTACTCGTCCAACTAATATACCGCGAGGGTAAATTCCAGACCCTCCTTTTGTATAGACTTTCGACCATTTTTTGATCTTTAAATCATTTGAAATTCCCGCAATTGTACCATGGCGCGCGTCTTTGTGGTCCCATTTCAACAGACCAAACAAGCCGATTGGTTGGATGGTTACATCAATGTTAATATTGTCTGTCAACACTGATTTTATCACGGAAAAATGCGGACTTACATTGTGGATTACACCAACAATTCCTTTATCTGAAAACACTCCCATTCCAGGCTCTACACCTTGTTCAGAACCGATGTTGATGGTGAAATAATTGTTGGCTTTATCTACTGTTGAATTGATGACAGTTCCCGCAATGTATTCGTATTGTTGATGATAGATTGTATCGTCAATTTTGTATACATTCTTACCAATTTTTGTAAAACTCGAAGGCAATTGCTTCATTAACTCTACATTCTTTTGATGCAGAGTACGATTTGTTTTACTCAAGTTTAATTGTTTCGTAATGTCATTTCTTACAGTCATGATTGTCCCTGTAATTCCAGAAGCCGTTGTTAAATATTGAGATCTAGGAAAACTAAAGAATGTAAAATACAAAGAAAGCGCAATGATTTGCAAGCCGGCAAAAACCAGAAACAGTTGAAATCGTTTTAAAAAAGCTATGAGATTACGCATCGAATACAAAGATAAAAAACGGATTGCTTTTGCACTACTGTAAGTTCAATTTAATTCTCAATTCACAAAAAAAGGTGTTTACAATCGCAAACACCTTTCAATTTATTTGATTCTACTCTAATTTTCAAAGTCGAGGGAAGCAGAGTTGACACAATATCTAACTCCTGTTTCTGTTGGTCCATCATTGAAAACATGACCCAAATGACCGTCACATTTTGCACAACGAATTTCCGTTCGAATCATTCCATGCGACTTATCGACAATTTCAATGATACTTCCATCTTTAATTGGAGCATCAAAACTAGGCCAACCACAATGGGATTCAAATTTTGAATCACTAGCAAATAATGGAGCTTGGCAACCTGCACAATGATAAACGCCATCTTCGAACGTTAAATTATATTTTCCCGTTCCAGGACGCTCTGTTCCCGCCTCCCGCAACACATAATATTGTTCTGCTGACAATTGTTTGCGCCATTCATCGTCTGATTTCACTACTTTTTCTTCCATTTTTTGCTCTGATTTTTCGGGCTGTTTTGCCGTTTGTGCAGCACAACTACCAATAATAGAACAAAATAGTAATAATCCTAAAAATTGTAGCTGTTTCATCGTATCGTTTTTTATTGTTTAATGTTCTTCTTCTATCATCTCTTTTTTCACGATGACTTTCTTTGTGTCGCTGGATTCCTTAGAAAGTTTATCCGCTTCCTTTTCTATTTCTTTAAGTTTTTGTTCCGCTTCTTGTCCTGTGAAATTTTCTTCTTTCGTTACACCATCTTCCGTGGTTGTAATTTGAAGCTCCGTTTCACCATTATCTGAAGTTACCTCAATTCTCTTTTCAATTTTTCTTTCTTCCGATCCTGAACAGCTCACAATTGCAAATCCTAGCAATGCCATTCCAATAAAAGTTACTAATTTCATTTGATTATGTGTTTAAGTTTCAACACAATAATACGTCAAAAAACAAAATGCAAATGTTAATAGAAGTTAAGCCTTCTATTTTTTCTAACTTTATTTTTTTAAATCATTCAAATGTCAAAATTACCTTCCGTTGGCACAACCATTTTCAGTGTTATGTCAAAAATGGCTGCAGAACACAAGGCTGTAAATCTTTCTCAAGGATTTCCAAATTTTCCTGTTGATCAAAACTTACGTGATATTTACGTTCGAAATGTCAATTTGGATGTACATCAATATGCACCAATGCCAGGAAGTCCTGCTTTATTGAGTGCTATCCAAGGTTTAATACAGCTTCAATATGGCCGCAGTTGTTCCGCAGAAAATGAACTTTTAGTCACAGCTGGTGCAACACAAGGAATTTTCACTGTCATCCAAGCATTGATTCAATCTAGTGATGAAGTCATTGTGCTAGACCCTTGTTATGATTGTTATGATCCTGCAATCACTTTAGCTGGAGGTAAGGCAATTCACATACCGTTGAACGATGACTATTTGCCTGATTGGGATAAAATTGCTTCCACTGTTAGTTCAAAAACAAAAATGATCATCACCAACAACCCACATAATCCTTCAGGAAGAATGTGGGATGAAAATGATTTCATCGCATTGGAACACATTTTAGAAAAATACCCAAATGTAATTTTACTATCCGATGAAGTATATGAGTTCATCACATTTGAAAAAAAGCATATCTCGGCACACTCAAGGAGCAATTTGCTTGAACGATCTATCATCGTAAGTTCATTCGGGAAAACATTTCATATTACAGGTTGGAAAATGGGTTATTTAGCCGCTCCTTTACATTTAATGAAGGAGATCAAAAAATGCCATCAATTTATCGTGTTTAGTGTCAATAGCGTTGCACAGGCAACATTAGCTGAATACATAGTGCAAACAGATGTGAATGAATTAGGTGCATTTTATCAGCAAAAGCGCGACTTGTTTCGTCAATTGTTAGGCGCCAGCAAATTCAATCTTTTGCCGAGTGATGGAACCTACTTTCAGATAGCTGATTACAGCAAAATATCAGAAGAAGACGATGTGACATTTACCAAAAGACTCGTGACGGAATTTGGAGTAGCAGCTATTCCTGTTTCTGTTTTTAGTGAGCAACCAACGAATCTAAAACACATCCGATTCTGTTTTGCCAAAACAGATGAAACATTAATCAATGCAACAGAACGATTATGCAAGATTTAAGAGTAACACTAGTTCAAGCCGATCAAATCTGGGAGGACAAACTAGCCAATTTTGAAAACTACACTGCACTGATTAACAATGTGGAAACAGATTTAATTGTATTCCCTGAAATGTTCAATACAGGATTTTCAATGAATGCCCATTCGCTTGCTGAACATTTCAGTGATTCAGCATCAATACAATGGTTAAAGGACCTTGCACTAGAGAAGCAGGCGGCCATCTATACTTCATTGATTATTGAAGAAAATGGGCTCTATTTCAATCGAGGTGTTTTCGTTGAGCCAACTGGAAAATTGACGGTTTATGACAAGCGTCAGACCTTTAGCTTGGCAGGTGAGGACAAAGTGTTTAGTGCAGGAACAAAACAATCTATCGTAGACTACAAAGGGTGGAAAATCAACTTACAAATCTGTTATGATTTACGGTTTCCTGAATTGAGTTTAAACAGAGTGGTAAACAACGAAGCAGATTACGATCTCTCCATCTATGTTGCGAATTGGCCTGAAAAGAGAATATCCCACTGGAACGCATTATTGGTGGCACGTGCCATTGAAAATCAATCGTTTGTTATCGGTGTCAATCGTTTTGGAGTTGATAAGAATAATTTGCAATACAACGGTTGCAGTCAACTCGTCAATGCGTTGGGAGAAACCACACTGCTCAAATCCTCTGAAACTATTGAAACCATTGAACTTCACCAATCCAATCTCAAGGAAATACGCAGAATGATTCCTTTTATTAAAGATCGTATGTCTTAATTCTTTCTTTAATGTTCACTATGTTTGAAAATGTCCTGTTTTCACCAGCAATTAACATATTTCTGAACACACGTTAATTTAACATAAATTAAATTCTGTTTATTAAAAAATTCATACTTTTATGCCAATCTTAAATAATTGTTTTATGAAGAAAATATACATTTTACCTCTGTTATTTGTATTTACTTCTCAAGTAAATGCACAAAATAACACTTCTATTTCTGTAAATAGTAAAGTTAATCAATCAACAATATTAACATCCCCGGTTGAGTCTCCTAAACCATCGACTACGTCTGAAAAAGCACTAGGACAGGTGTTTTACAAAGACTGTTTTGATAGTACTGTAGTTGGAATAGGATCTACCACTGGTATTCCATCATCTTGGACTCCTGCCTCAAATGGAACTCAAACTGGTCCAACTTATGGGTGGAACGTTAATGCCACTGAAGAAAGCTGGTATTTCAATACAGTTATTGCAGGAGGTGGTGCAGGAAACTTATTTGCTGAAGTAAATAATGGAACTTCTACGACGCCAGAACAAGCTGTTGTTTATACACTTACAATGAATAATGGTATTGATATTCAAACCTTGGCTGGTAATGAACAAGTTACTTTAAGTTTTAAACAGTATGGTGCTCACTTTAATGACGAACAGTCAATTCAATTAAGTACAGATAATGGAGTAAGCTTTGTGACTGTTTATACAAACAATAACAAACCAACATTAAGTACAACAAATACAACGGCGGCATACGCTAATCCAGAAACTGTTTCTGTTAACCTTGCTCCATATTTGGCAGGGCAACCGTTGGGTAATGTTATCTTGCAATTAAGTTGGACTTCACAGTTTCCAACATCAACTAGTCCAAATGCTTGGATTACTTACGGTTGGATGGTTGACGATATTACTTTAGAAACGAACCCAACAGACGAAGTAGCGGTTAACGAAGTTTTTATTGGTGATATTGTAAATGATTTTTCTTACTCTATTGTTCCTGTAGAACAAACAACACCATTCATGATCGGTGTATCTATGATGAATAATGGAATTAATGATTTCGTTAATTCACCAATTACCATTTCAATTAAACTCAATGGTAATGAAGTTGACAATTTTGATGAGTTAGTAACATTGAATTCTGGAGTTACAGATACATTCTGGATTACTTCAACTTATACACCTTCTACTGTAGGAGATTACACAATTGATGTTTCTATACCTGCTGATGACATAAGTACTAATAATACAGGAACTTCTTCTATTTCAACATCTAATTACATTTGGGCACATGATTTTGGTGGAACAACTGCTAGAGGTTTCAACATTGATGATGAAAATGCAATTGGAAACTTGTTCTTGCCAAATGTTAATGGTGAATTAAGTGCATTAAATATTAATTTCGCAACTGGAACAACAGTTGGACAAGAGGTTGAAGTAGCTGTTTATGAAGTTCTAACAAATATTCAAGGAAATTTGAACTTTATCACTGAAACTTACTATACAATTCTTGCAAGTGATATTTCTGCTCCTTCTACAACGATTGAGTTCGGTAGTCCAGTTACTGTTGAAGCAGGAAAAGTTTACTTAATGTATGCTAAAAAACCAGTTGGGACAAACCGTATGTACATTTCTGGTACATTAGGTGACAATGATTATGCAACTGCATGTTTCGGTCCTTTCGGAACTGGTGGTGCAGTTAATTGGTATAATGGATTTGAATGGGCTCCTCACGTAAGAGCAAACTTTGACCCTTCTTTGGCAATTGAAAATGTTTCAATGTTAGACGGTATTTCTGTTTATCCAAACCCATCTGAAGGAATCATTACTATTTCTAATGACAACGGTGTTGAAAATACAATTACTGTTTACGATATTACTGGTAAAAAAGTAGCTTCTAAAGTAGCAAACACTTCAACTACTGTAGATTTATCTGCAATGGGAACTGGTGTTTACATGGTAGAGGTAGCAAATGAAAACGGTAAAAAATCTGAAAGAGTTATTATTAAATAATTTCTTTTAAATACCTTTAAAACCGTCATCCATTTGGGTGGCGGTTTTTTTATGGACTTAATTGAATGGGGTTATTTGGGGTTGTTTGTTGGATCATTTCTAGCCGCAACCATTATTCCATTTAGTTCTGAACTCATTCTTACTACGCTTCTATTCAATGGCAACAACCCGATTAGTTGTCTCATTATCGCCAGTTTGGGCAATAGTTTTGGTGGTTTGACCAACTATTTCATCGGTCGATTAGGAAACCCCAAATGGTTGCTCAAATTAGGAATGACTGTAACAAAACTCAATCGCTTTCAATCGACAACCAGCAAGTACGGCCATTGGTTGGCATTCTTTGCTTGGGTGCCAATAATAGGCGATCCTCTTTCCATAGCACTCGGTTATTTTCGCGCAAGGTTAATTCCATTTGTTCTTTTAATGTCCTTAGGAAAAACAATGCGCTATGCCGTTGTGATTTATTTGTTCTATCAACTCTGAAAAGAAACTAAATACTAGTCCCAAGCTCCTTTAAGGGCTTGATGTTGATTTAACAATTGATATCCTTTTACCACCTAGCTTGATTTTTTACCAAATATAGTCCTTAAGCTAAGCAATCTTTTGTCTTTACGTCTATCATCAGACGGACGATCTTTAGTCTCTTTTTCCTATCTTTGCATCCAAATTCAACGCATCATGTCAAAAGTAACGACCCTTCAAGAATTTATTATGGAACGTCAAGCGGATTTCCCGTTTGCAAGTGGAGAACTATCGCGATTATTAAATGATATCGCATTCGCTTCAAAAGTAGTGAGTCGAGATGTGAGAAAAGCAGGATTAGTGGACCACATTCTTGGAGCACAAGGTGAAACGAATGTGCAAGGAGAAGAACAACAAAAATTGGATGTCATCGCAGACGAGCAATTCATCAAGGTTTTTAAAAATGGCGATGAAGTATGCGGAATAGCATCAGAAGAAAACGACGATTTTGTTGCATTCGATGATGAAAAAGGAAGAAATGGGAAGTATGTTGTTTTATTTGATCCACTCGACGGGTCATCCAACATCGATGTGAATGTTTCCATTGGAACGATCTTTTCAATATATAGAAGAAAATCAGAAATTGGAACACTTGCGACATTAGACGATATGTTGCAACCTGGTACGGATCAGATTGCCGCAGGATACGTATTGTATGGTTCATCTACTATGCTTGTTTATACTACCGGTCGTGGCGTAAATGGATTTACATTGGATCCTTCCATAGGCGAATTTTGCTTGTCTCATCCAAACATGAAAACACCAGATGATGGACGCATTTATGCCATGAATGAAGGAAATATTGACATTTGCAACCCAGGAATTAAAAAATATACGCAATACTGTCAAAGCAATGAAAACCAAACCGGAAAACCATATTCTGGAAGATACATTGGTTCATTGGTGGCAGATTTTCATAGAAACTTAATCAAAGGAGGTATTTACATCTATCCTTCAACAACAAGTTCACCAGAAGGAAAATTACGTTTATTGTATGAGTGCAATCCATTGGCAATGATTGCTGAACAAGCGGGCGGATTAGCAACAACTGGATATGATCGTATTTTGTCTATCAGACCTGAGCGTTTACACCAGCGTGTACCTTACTTTATCGGTTCTAAAAACATGGTGGAAAAAGCAATGAGTTTAATGGAACCAGCACTTTCTGGTCGCGATAAAGTGTAACATTAATTCATGAATACAAGTCAATTTCTCGCACATTTTGAAAAGCTAGCACCTGTTTCTGAAACAATTAATCAACTCCAGTTTTCAGAAACATGCATTCATTGGAAGGGAATCATTGGCTCATCACGCGCCATTTGTGCTGCAACTGTAGCATCTCAAGTTCCTGGACATCATTTGTTTATTTTGAATGACAAAGAAGATGCTGCCTATTTTTTAAATGACCTTGAAGGCCTATTTCCAGATCAAAAAAACATTCTATTCTACCCAGCTTCGTATCGCGTACCGTATCAATTCGAAGATACAGATAATGCAAATGTTGTTGCGCGCGCTGAAGTATTGGAAAAAATTAACAATGGAAAAAACGCGTGGATTGTTACATATCCAGAAGCCTTGTTTGAAAAAGTACCAACACAAAAAATACTTACTAAGAACACTTTAAAATTAGAAGTAGCAAAAACCTACAGCATCGATTTTATCAATGAAATGTTGCTAGAATACCATTTTGAGCGTGTCGACTTTGTTTACGAGCCAGGACAGTTCTCCATTAGAGGTGGAATTGTAGACGTTTTCTCCTATTCCAATGATCATCCATTTAGAATAGAGTTTTTTGGTGATGAAGTCGATACCATTCGGACATTTGATGCCAGTTCCCAGCTTTCGATTGCGACGCACAAACACTTCAACGTCATTCCTAACGTTCAAGGAAGCATCGCTCATTCTAGCAATGCTAGTTTTTTGGAGTTTTTAGGAAAAAACACCGTTGTTTGGGGTGCACCAATAGAGCAACTGAAAAAAGTACTTAAAAAGGAGTACGATAAATCACTCAAGCTTTTTGGAGAATTGTCTGATACTGTGCGACATTCAATTCCGAGTGAACTCTACATGAATCCAATTGACATTGAAAATGAATTGGTTCGTTTCTCTACGGTTGAATGGGGACCAGAATTCAATTTGAGTCCTGCTTTGACTGCAACATTTAACTTTCAGCCTCAACCTTCGTTTAACAAAAACTTTGGGTTGTTAAGAGAAGATTTAATCAATCGGAAAAAACTGCGTTTTGAAAATCTCATCTTCTCCAATCAACCAAAACAAATTGATCGACTAGAACAAATTTTTGAAGATATTGGCGGTGAAGTAGAATTCATTCCAATGCACATCGCATTGCATGAAGGATTTATTTCTCCAGACAATCAGTTGGTTTGTTTTACAGACCATCAATTGTTTGAACGATATCATCGTTTTCGTTTAAAAGAAGGATTTCGTCAGGCAAAACAAGCGCTGACTTTAAAAGAGATCTACAACCTCCAAAAAGGAGATTATGTCACCCACATCGATCATGGTGTAGGACAGTTTTCAGGATTGCAAACGATTGATGTGAACGGAAAGCCACAGGAAGCAATTCGATTAGTGTATCGCGATGGTGATGTATTGTATGTTGGAATTCACTCGTTGCACAGAATTTCAAAATTTACTGGGAAAGATGGAAGTGCCCCTAAAATCAATAAATTAGGAACTCCAGCTTGGTCCAACCTCAAAAATAAGACGAAGAAAAAAATCAAGGAATTAGCTTTTGATTTGATTCAACTCTATGCAAAACGCAAAAGTCAACCTGGATTTGCGTTTTCACCTGACTCTTACTTGCAAAATGAATTGGAAGCTTCGTTCATGTATGAAGATACGCCAGACCAATTAAAGGCAACTCAAGCATTTAAAGAAGACATGGAATCGTCAACTCCGATGGATCGATTGATTTGTGGAGATGTTGGTTTTGGAAAAACAGAAATTGCAGTCCGCGCTGCATTTAAAGCTGTTGCGGATAATAAGCAAGTCGCGATTTTGGTTCCAACAACGATTTTGTCCATGCAACATTATCGCAGCTTCAAAGAACGATTGAAAGATTTTCCTGTAAACGTAGATTTCATCAATCGTTTCAAGTCGAGCAAAAATGTCACTGAAACTTTGAAACAATTAAAAGAAGGAAAAGTCGATATTCTCATTGGAACGCATGCCATTGTTGCCGAACGCGTAAAATTCAAAGATCTCGGATTGATGATCATTGATGAAGAACAAAAGTTTGGTGTTTCCGTGAAAGATAAATTGAAAACATTGAGAGCAACAGTTGATACCTTAACATTGACAGCAACTCCTATTCCAAGAACACTTCAGTTTTCATTGATGGGAGCACGTGATTTGAGTATTATCAACACTCCGCCACCGAATCGTCAACCGGTACTAACAGAAATTATCCAATTCAACGAAGAAGCCATCCGTGACGCCGTTGCTTATGAAATTGGACGAGGTGGACAAGTCTTTTTTGTTCATAATCGTCTAGAAAACATCAAGGAAATTGCAGGAATGTTGCAGCGATTGTGTCCTGGAATACGCATTGCCATTGGTCATGGTCAAATGGACGGAAAGGAATTAGAAAAAATCATGATGGGCTTTATCAATCATGACTACGACTTACTGCTAGCAACAACAATCATTGAGTCTGGAATTGATATTTCGAACGCCAACACAATTCTTATTAATAACGCTCATAATTTTGGTTTGAGCGATTTGCATCAATTACGCGGTAGAGTTGGTCGTTCTAATAAAAAAGGATTCTGTTATTTGATTTCACAGCATTCATCTTTGTTAACTTCTGAGGCTCGTAAACGTTTGGAAGCATTGGTTCAATTCTCTGATTTAGGATCTGGATTCAACATTGCCATGAAGGATTTAGACATTCGCGGGGCAGGAAATATGCTGGGAGGAGAACAAAGTGGTTTCATTTCCGAAATTGGGTTTGAGATGTATCAAAAAATTCTCAACGAAGCCATGGAAGAATTGAAGGAAAGTGAATTCAAAGATTTATTCAATGAACGCACAACCGACTCACCATTGCAATTTGTTCGCGACACAGTATTGGAAACGGATTTAGAGGTTCGCATTCCTGACGATTATGTCAACAATGTTACAGAGCGTTTGAGTTTGTACCAAGAAATGGATAACTTAAAATCCATGGATGAATTAACTGAGTTTTCAAAACAACTCATTGATCGATTTGGTCCATTGCCAGAAGCCGTTGAAGATTTGATCCATTCTTTTGAATTACGTTGGTTAGCACAAGAATTGGGTATGGAAAAACTGGTGATTAAATCCAATAAAATGATTGGTTACTTCATCTCCAACCCACAAAGTTCCTTTTATGAAACTGACGTGTTTACAAATGTGCTGGCTGGTATCCAAAGCAATCCATCTCGTTTTAAACTGAGTGAAAAAAATGAAAAATTACGCGTTATTTCTGATAACGTGAAAAGTTTGAATGAAGCTTTTAAGCGACTCTCGATTTTAAAAGCAACAGTGAGTTAATGTATTCAACGCAAAAATCAATTAAGCACTTTTAAACGCACACGTTTTACACGTACTCTCAATTTAAACGCAAAGGCGAAAAGAACGCGGAACCTTACAAACCCATTTCATTTCTTATTCCTAACTTTAGGCTCAATGGCAAAAAGTAAACGCATCATCGTATCTGTAACCAACGATTTGTATACCGATCAACGGGTGCACAAAGTTTGTACATTTTTGTTGAAACAAGGATATGACGTTTTGCTTGTTGGAAGAAAACGAAAAACAAGCATTCCTTTGCTTCCAAGAGATTATGCAACGAAACGAATGAAGTTGATCTTTGACAAAGGTGCCTTGTTTTATGCTGAATATAATTTTCGTTTATTTCTGTTCTTGTTGTTCCGTCGCGCAGATAAATTATTAGCGAATGATTTAGACACTTTATTGGCAAATTATACTGCGAGTAAATTCAAGCCAACAGTTGAGTTGATCTACGACTCTCATGAATACTTCACCGAAGTTCCAGAATTACAAGGCAGAAAAGCCAAGAAAATTTGGGAAGGAATTGAGGCTTGGATTTTTCCAAAATTGAGCAAAATTTACACGGTCAATCAATCCATTGCAGGTTTGTATGAAAAAAAATACAACAAAGAAATCAAGGTTGTTCGAAACATTTCTCCTTTATGGCAAGGTAAAACTATGAAAAGTCGCGAAGAATTGGGATTGCCTTCTGACAAACCAATAATCATTATTCAAGGTGCAGGAATCAATGTAGATCGCGGAGCAGAAGAAGCAGTAGAAGCTATGAAGTCAGTTGAAAATGCTGTTCTCATCATTGTAGGAGATGGTGATGTTGTTCCACAACTCAAAGAACAGGTTAACACCAATCAAATGACTGAAAAAGTACTATTTTTTGGTAAAAAGCCCTACGATGAAATGATGAATTATACGTATCATGCTAGCATTGGCTTGACGCTCGATAAAGACACCAATTTGAATTATACTTATTCGCTTCCAAACAAATTGTTTGATTACATCCACACTTCAACACCTGTTATTTGCACCAATTTGATAGAGATTCGACGTGTTGTAGACAAGTACGAAGTTGGTGAAGTGATCGAAGAATTTAATTCTTTGTCATTGGCCAAAACCTTGAATTCACTGTTAAATGATCCCGATCGCTTGAACAAACTGAAAGCGAATTGCAAAATTGCAGCCGAAACAGAAAATTGGGAAAAAGAAACAACAATTCTAGCAGAAATCTTTCCTTTGTGTAAAAATGAATCGGTATGATTTCCATTTGCATTCCTACATATAATTTCTACATTAAGTCATTAATTGCAGCTTTGGAGGAAGAGATTGAAACTCACTCCTTGGATGCAGAAATCATTGTCATAGATGATGCTTCCATTGATTTTTTTCAACGCAAAAACAAGGCAAGATGTGAAAATTGCACCTACATCCAATTGGAAAAAAACATCGGAAGAGCTGCCATTCGCAACCGTTTTTTAGGACATGCAAAAGGCGATTACTTTCTTTTTTTGGATTGCGATTCATGGGTTGAAAAACCCGACTTCATCCGTACTTATTTAAATGCGATAACTGAAGAATCAGCCATCATTTGTGGTGGTCGTATCTATCCTAAACGTGCACCAAGTGTCACTCAAAAATTAAATTGGAAATTTGGTGTTTTCTCAGAAAGCAAACCGGCCGAAACACGAAAATTAAAGCCATATGGATCGTTTATGACCAATAATTTCGTTGTGAAACGCAGTGTTTTTGAGCGCATACAATTCAACGAAACACTTAGAGAATATGGACATGAGGACACATTGTTTGGGTTTGAATTAGAACAAAATAACATTGCGATTCAGCACATCGACAATCCGGTTAAAAATGGGCACATCGAGTCGAACAGAATATTCATGGCAAAAACCGCCAAAGGAATTGAAAATTTAACCGTGATATTAGAGTTAGTTGAAAACAATCCGCGATTTATTGCTTCAGTGAAAGTTCTTGCTTTTTATGAGCGACTTAAGTCGAAAAAGCTAACATGGTTCATTCGAATTATAGGTCCAGTTTCCAATTACTTCTTTGATATTGGCATTCGCATTGGTTTTATCTCTATCAAGCTCTTCAATATCTACAAATTGCATTTATTGGATAAAACATTGCGCAAGAAATAAAAAAGTCCAATAAGCTCTCGCCTATTGGACTTTATATTCAAATTGTTTCAATTTATTCTTCCTCGTCGTCACCAAAATCCAAGTCAAAACTTGTAATTTTCCCTGCTTCTTCACAAATATCATAAATCATTACTTCAGTCCCATCTTCTGCATCATCTTCGTCAATTACCCACAACGTTTGAAAACGCACACAATTATCCTCTTCAGAAATCACTTTCATTAATTTCCCTGTTGGAATCATTCCGTTTTCAATCACTTCGCTGGAGCAAAATTTCGCAACTGCTTTTTCTGCCGCTGCTTCTGAGCCGTCTAATGATGTTAAAAAAGCCTTGATGGTTGGGTTTTTTAAATCTCCCACTTTTTTGTCTTGAGCGAATGAAGTCATTGAGATACAACTCACAAGCATTACCGCTACCAATGTTACATTTTTCATAGTTATTCGATTGATTATTTCGAGCCAAATCTAATCTAAATTTTCAGTTTATTTTAATAAAAACAGACTATTTATCAATCTCATTTTCCTTGAAGGCCGAAGGAATTAAATCAGGCAGCATTTTCAAAATCAACGGTAATAAAATGGCACCACCTGGAAGCATGAAAATTGCCAAAGCTGGCATCGACTTCACAATGTCCATAAACTGTGATTTCACCATTTCCTTCTCTTCTTTGCTTAATTCTTGCGTTGTCGATTTTTTAATTAGACTCACCAATTCCTTACTTTCTTTGAGCTCAACTGTAAGTTTATCTTTGTTGCGCAAAATCACTTTTCCCCAACGAGAAGAAAGACTCGAATACACTTTTTCATACGAATTTGCATTGGATAGGAACGGTATTTTATCGCTATTTCTTAAAACAAAATTCTCAATCATCACCATTGACTCTTCCATTTCATTTTCCGGAACGTGTAATTGTTGAGAGAGTGTTGCCAAAAATTCCATTTCCAAATTTACCGCTTCATGATTGGCAAAAATGGTTAAAAATGAGAGGTCAATTATGAACCGTTTGAACAACCAATTTTGTTGTACTAGAGGCGTGAAATCATCGAAACTAGCTCCATTTCGAAGGTGTTCCAATGCTCTATCCCGAAATTCATCAGGCAAATTTGCAGAAGCCAAGAATACATCAAAAAGAGCCTTTTCTTTGTCTTCTAAAACACCGTCTGAATATGCTGCCAAGGTAATCGCCGTTAACCCATTGTATGCATACTCGGCATGACTATCCAAAGCATCAATGTTTTCCCCATGTAAGTAGTTGTGATATAAAACAACATCCAAATAAACGAAAACATTACTGAGAGAACTCACCCACCACTTGTTTTCCAATAAATTAAACTTGATATCAGTGCGCTTGGCGAAAATGCTTTCCAACTTCTCATCCGGACTTTCCTTCATGAAAAATGTAAACACTTTGAGGATGCTTCTATTTCCATGTTTTGCATAAAACCCTAGCAATGATTGAACGAATTCATCCTTTTTATATGTTACATCACCATATTTTTGCTGATAAACCAACAAAAGCGACTCAAACAATAAGATGCGTAACTTTTCGTCTGCCGTCCATTTTTTATCATCCAGTTCACTTTGAAAAATGCGCTTCGATGGATATCCAAAAATAATTCCTGATTTTCCAAATAAGAGGTGCAAAAAGTGTTTTTCACTCAAGCCAACTGGACATTTTTTACTTGCTTTAATTGACTTGTTTTCAATTAAATCGAAGTACTTATTAATCCAACCTTTTGATCCCGGTGACAACATGTGTTAATCCGTTTATTCAATTATTTGGTACAAAGGTATGAAAGCGGACAATACCCCATTCAACTTTGTATTATCTATTCGTGAAAAATTATAGTTTCCCGGCAACAACAAATGGTTTCTTGGAAAAAAATGCTGCTCCTCCATCAACTTTGAAAGCTTCAAACACCAAAACATAGGTTCCAATATTAGCCTTTGCGCCAGCATCATCCACTCCATCCCAAACAAGTGTGCCTCGTTGACCCAAGAGCTCGCTAGAAGTTAAGGTTTTTATTTTTCTTCCACGATCATCATAGATTGTAATTGTTGCCAACAAACCAATTTCATCCACTTCGTAATTGATTTGAAGTACATCTTCAAAACCATCGTTGTCAGGAGAAATTGTTTCACTCGTAAAGCTCACTTGACCAGAAGAAATGGCTGGGTAATATTGTGAATTTTCTTGGCCCGGAGTAGCAAATCCTATCGCTTCCGCCGCGGTATGCCAATTCCCAGAATCTTGTGAATTCCCTTCTGGGTTCAAGCGTTCCAATGATTTTCCTTTGTCATCATCCAACAATCTAAAGTGCCATTTCTCTGAATAGGAAACTTTATCCATCAATCCATCTGACAAAGGAATTGGCGCCGATAAATAAATAGTACTCGAATCATTGTTATACGATGGCAAAACCAAATACAAGAACTTGCCTGGAATAGCAGCAGGATAATTTTGTAACACATGAGTTGAGTCTTTCCCAACTACCACATAATCATGTGGTTGTAACAAATAATTCGTTGTTATGACTTTCTGATTCGAAATGGTATCATCATCGTAATTCGCGAATGTCCAATTCTTTAGGTTCAACAATTTATCAGAAGTATTGTATAATTCTATCCAATCACTTCCACCTGTAAGTGGATTGAACAAGATTTCATTGATAATCACATCTCCAACAACAGGGTTATCTGCCAAAGCGAAACTTCCAGAGATTGTAGCCAAGTTCATCGAGCAATCTCCTACTTGCGACAAAGTGTAATTGTAGGTTAAACTTGTTTGAAAAGATTCATTGAAGTTTACACTCATCATCGTCGGAAATTCTCCTAAAACCACTCTGTTTGATTCTGTCAAATTTGGAGTGGTTGTTAAAACTGCACTAGTCAATGATGTTGAATCCATTCCTTCACTAAAATAGATTTGAATACCAGATGATGTAATAACAATTGTTTCACTAATGCTCGGATTCTGCATATCTGGTTGTGGGTCATCAACGGAATTAATTGCGCCAGGTGTTCCTCCATCTGGATCGATAGACGCTCTCCAATTTTGAATCGAAGAACATGGCAAGTTGGAATTAATGCGTTCAATGGTATAACCACCGTCATCTTTATTCGCATCATGATACCACGCAGATGTGTATTCAATTTCATCGATTATCAACCCTATATTGGACTGTAAAATAATCTCATCACCTGCATTGTTCAAACTTGGAAAACTTGTAACACCAATACCATTCGGATAGTCAACCAAGGAACCTGTTGCACATAACACTTTGAATTCTCCTGGTAACAACCACACACTCGAACCAATGGTTCCAAAACTCGAACTATCACCCAATTGCCAGTTCTGAAGATTGAACACTTTTGAACTACGATTATAAATTTCAACAAACTCCACTTCTGGCAACCCAACTACAGGCGATTGATCACACATAAATTCATTGATGATAACATCTCCTTTTGCGGGAATTTCCGCGATGTAATAGCCAAATGCATTTTGCTCTTGCAAAGATGGATTTCCTACTAGGTCCTCTATATTCTGAGTAATTAAATTATACGTGTTGCCATTGATCAAGGTTGAAAACGGAACCAAGTGAACCAACGCTGGATTCGTTCCATCAACTGTTGCACTAGTAACACTTTGAAACGGTTGAATGTCGTAATTGTTCACATCCTCAGCAGTAACAGGATCAACTGCCTCTGAAAATAACACATCAATTAGATCACCATTGATTGCAGTTACCGAAACAATAGAAGGGGGTGTTGTGTCCAAAATTTCATCGCCAACATACACATTGTCAAAATAGTACTTCATTACATTCCCTGCAGTAAATGTACAGGTATAACCCGTGTGAGTTCCAACCAAATTCGTTGCATCCAATCCTGAGGAAACCAATGAGTAGTTTGTTCCACCCGCAAAATCAATGAATAAATCCCAATTTCCTGTATTATCTCTTACTACACGAATACCAATAGTAAAACTTGCTGCAATTGTACCGTCGGCCGACGCACAAATTTGAGTTGTAGTACCGCCATCTTGTTTCATTAAGCGCACTGCATCAATTGCCAAAGCCTCTCCCAATTGCAAATAGAATCCATCTGGATTGGTTGAAAGGTCTGCATTATCAGCAGTTAAATAAATTCTCCCAAAATTTCCACCTGATGGAGCTGTGCTAATTTTCGTCCAATAGTCCCACTCCTTATTGTCCAAATTCGACAAATTATGAGGTGTTGAAAGGTAAGCTGAACCACCTACCGAAGCGTTCAATTGTACTTCCCCATTGGCATTCACCAAAAAATCAGAAGTTGTTCCAGACCATGTCGGATTTGTTGAAAAATCCATGTCTGAAAAATCATCAATCAACTGTGTTTTCGCTACAAAACACACAAATAGTAATAAAACAGTGAAAAAGTATTTCATGCGCCAATTTTCAATTCTTAAATATACTAATTTTGTCGAGCAAATTATAAACAGAAGAAAATGAGAGTTGCAGTTGTAGGAGCTACAGGAATGGTAGGAACCGTTATGATGGATGTATTGAGAGAAGAAAATTTTCCAATTACAGAATTAATTCCTGTTGCATCAGAAAAATCTGTGGGTAAAACGATTGACTTTGGTGGTTTAACGTGCACTGTTGTAGGATTACAAACTGCTGTTGACATGCAACCAGACATCGCCATTTTTTCTGCTGGTGGAGAAACATCTTTAGAATGGGCTCCAAAATTTGCAGCTGCGGGAACAACAGTTATTGATAATTCATCTGCATGGAGAATGGATCCGAACGTGAAATTGGTCGTTCCGGAAATCAATGGTTCCCTTTTAGAGAAAACAGATAAAATCATTGCCAATCCAAACTGTAGTACAATTCAACTAGTTTTGGCCTTGTTGCCTTTGCATAAAAAATACTCCGTAAAAAGAGTGATTGTTTCAACGTATCAATCCATTACTGGTACTGGAGTAAAAGCAGTGCAACAAATGGAAAATGAGCGTGGAAATGTAACTGGAGAAATGGCTTACGCTTATCCAATTGACAAAAATTGTATTCCTCATTGTGATTCATTTCTTGACAATGGTTACACAAAAGAAGAGATGAAATTGACGAATGAAACGAAGAAAATTTTGGATCCAAACATTCATGTTACAGCCACTGCAGTGCGAGTACCAGTAGTTGGTGGACATTCCGAAGCTTTAAACGTTGAGTTTGAAAACGATTTTGATTTACAAGAAGTGCGACAATTGTTGCACAACCAAGCTGGTATTACGTTAAAAGATGACCCGACAACAAATAGTTACCCAATGCCAAAGTATGCGGAAGGAAAAAATGACGTATTTGTTGGTCGAATTCGTCGTGATGAATCACAAGCAAACACGTTGAATATGTGGGTTGTTGCCGATAACTTGAGAAAAGGAGCAGCTACTAATGCAGTTCAAATAGCAAAGTTATTAGTTGCTAACAATTTGGTATAAACTAATTGTTTTGTTCAAATTGAATGGTGAAAATTGTTCCCCATTCGGGCGTTGAGCTGATTTCCATTTTTCCAGATAATTGATCCACCATTGTGTCAATGAGTCCCATTCCAAAGGATTCAGTCAATTTTGAACGAATAAATCCAATACCATTGTCTTTATACGTCAAGCTAAAATGTTGTCCAACTTTATCCAAGTCAATAGAAATGTGCGCTTGTTTAGCTATATCAGGAAAAGCATGCTTGAATGAGTTCGTGATTAATTCATTGATTATGATGCCGATAGGGATGAATTGTTCGATGGACAAGGTTGATTCCACAGATTGCACGTGTAATTCAACTCTTTCATGATCGAAAGTGTTTTTTAGATTTTCAATCAAAGAATCTAGGTAGTTCTTAGTGCTTAAATGTGCAAATGTATCTTGTTTATAAATTATTTCATGAACAACTGACATGGCGTGAATTCTACTAATTGCACTATCAAATGCTTTTTCAACACTTGGATTGTCTTCGCTATATGTTTGTAATTTGAGTAAACTTGAAATGATCTGAAAGTTGTTTTTTACACGATGATGAATTTCCTGAAGCAATACTTTCCTATCGTTATTTTGCTTTTCTATAATTTTCGATTGTTCACTTGTTGACTTTAATCGTTTATACAAAACGACAATAAAAAGTATAACCAGTACAAGTACAATAATAGAAGCAAAAATAACAGACTGTTGAATTTCCTTTTGCTTTTCTGCTAGAGCATTGATTTTTTCGTTCTCTTTTTTTGCTAACGCTGCTTTTATCTCGTATTCACTTTCCACCTCGGATTTAATCAATTCACGATTGAGTTCTTCTTGATTGACTTTCTCTGAATATTCAATGAATATCTTTTGCATTTCGAAGGCGTTTTTGTAATCCCTTTTTTGTTCGTAAACTTCACTTAAAAATCGTGATGCATCCAAAATACTCGAAAAACTATTTACTTCTTTCGCCGCATTGATGGCAATAAGTCCAAACCTCAGCGCTTCGTTCGTATTTCCACGAGCGAATTCCACTTCTCCAATATTGATGCAAACATGTGACTTACCAACGATGTTATTCGTTTCCTCCACGATGGCCATGGACTCATAAAAACAGTTGGCTGCTGAATCCAATCGATTCATTTTTTGATACAAAACACCCATATTATTGAGTGTTGCGGCCAAACCATTTTTATCCTTCAACTTTCTTCTGATTCGTTCAGAAATCACAAAATGTTCAATCGCTCGATTGTATTCGCCAAGGTTCTTATAAATTAATCCAAGGTTGTTTTCAAAGATTGAAATACTCAAAGAATCCTTGCTTCCTTTTAAAAGGTCCAAACCTTCCAGGTACAATTTTTCAGCTTCTTTAAAGTTTCCAGCAAATTTATAGATTCCACCAATGTTATTGTACAATTTTGAAATTCCGTCTATATCATTCAATTCCTTAAAGAGGTCCAACGCTTTGTTATAATAACTTAGCGCTTCAACATTTCTACCTTGAATATAATAGGCATAACCAATGTTGTTATTCGCTCGCCCGTAAATTTCTTTGATTTGCTTTTCTTCCTTTTTCGTTGGGTGCTTTGGGAAACTTACTTTACATGCCTTTTTTGAATATGAAACTAAGCTATCCATATTATTTGGAACATGTGCTTCGCCAATTTCTAACAATAAAATTCCTTTTTTTATTTGTGTTTTTTCTCTTTCATAAGCCCTCAACAATGAATCAATTTTCAATTCATTTGTTGTTTGAGCAGAAACAGTTATTGCGAAAGCAATTGTTAAACAAGATAGTAGGAATGTGGAGATATTTCTAGTCATCAAAACAAATATAATTTATTTCAGCAAAGAATCATCAATCTTTTTTACTCGTTTTAAGGAAGTTAAGAGAAAAGTCGAGTTGAGGTAAAGCTTAGATCAAGTTAATTAAACTAACTTCTTTTGAACATTTTAGGATTAATCACCAGAAACACTCCAGCAAAAATCAGCAGCATATACAGCAATTTCTCCAAGGTAATGGTTGTTGAATAATCATCTGAAATGCCAAATACAACGAAAACGTAAGAAAAGAAAATAACCATGACTGGTTGCATGTAGATATAGGTGCTCGAAACCGAAGCTGTGAGTTGTTTCAATGCATAAACTGTTAGAAGATACACCAAGAATGTCACACCAACAACAACGAACGCAATCTTTGCCCAAATGCCCGCTGGAATAGCGAGAAAATCAGTGGTCAGAATATCGAACAATGTTGGAGGAAAAAGCAGAACATAACACATTCCAAATGTGAAAACGTAAGTTATGACTGTTAAGGGTGAATATTTTTGCATCAATGGCTTTACCGCTACAAGGTAGATTCCATAACTAAGTGCATTGATCAACAAGAAAAAATCACCTAAAACCGAATCGCCCTTTCCTGTTCCAGCAGTTAAAGTCAACAGTATTGCACCGACTGCACCGATGATAATGCCCGTCAGTTTCACTTTGCCAATGCTTTCTTTCAAAATAAAATACGCCAAAATGGCCACCATGATAGGGTTCAAGGTCATAATAATGCTTGCGTTGATGGAAGAAGAAAGACTCAATCCATGAAAGAAAAACAATTGGTTATTGGCAACACCAAAAAATCCACAAATGGCAATGCGCAACAAATCTTTTCGCTCAATGCTTTCTTTAATAAAGAATGATTTTGTGATCCAAAAAAGTAAGGTTGCTCCAACTGCTCGCATGGCAATAAACACATTTGGCGTCAAATAAATCGGCATAACTCCTTTTGCTAAAATGTGATTGGCTCCATAGAAGGCATTCACGACAAAAAGGGCAAGATGTGCTTTAAGTGCTGGTTTCATTTACTAACGCTGCTCTTCGCGGCATCGACCGTTTTTTGCGCATTTCCAATGAACACTTCCTCATTATTGATGATAAATGGGCGCTTTAAAAAAGTGTATTCCTCTAACATGTACTTGCGATAATCTGCTTCCGTCAAGCTCATTTCATTCAAGCCCATTGATTTGTATTTCATCGCTCGTTTCGAAAACAAGGCCTCGTAAGATCCAACTTTTCCAGCAATCCAGTCCAAAGTTGTTGCATCAATATTTGTCGCTTTTATGTCGATCAGGTCAAAATCAGAAGACGGGTTGATTTCTTTTAAAATACGTTGACAAGTAGAACAGCTACTCAAATGATAAATTCGTTTCATCGCTAATTTTAATTCTTATTCATTGTGTCTCTATCTTGGTCGTTGACTCTCGCAGGTGCACAACCTTTCACTTTCTTCTCAAACAAATAGGTCCATTTGATTTTAACCAATAATGGCAAGTAATTCGAATCGAACCATTTCAAAGCAGATGCACCTCCACGCCATTCATGAAATCCTAAAATTGGTACTTGTGCAGATGGAATCAACATACTTCTTCTGTTTAAGCGAATTCCAAAGCCCAATTCATAGTGCATTTGCGCTACAAATGGATGGTGAAAACGATGTGGCTGACCAACAGACAACATTGTTGCTGTGTAAGGTGTCGCTTCTGGTGCGCGCATTACATTGTAATCAAAATTCAACCCTAAACCATTGTCAATGAAGTACTTTTTACCCAAGTAAAAATTCTTGTGCAATGTCACTCGTCCGCTCACAAATCCATTGTAAAACTTCCCGGTTTGGTCAACAGAACCTAATGCTGCTCCAGTGGTTGGGTCCAAGGTTGTTATTTTAGAATATTCTTCGCCGCCTAACAATTTAAACCCAATTCCCCAATCAATATAAGAAACAAAAATGTACTTCAATCGTTGAGATAATTTTGATCGTTTTCCTGGGAAATGCAACATTCCAACTTCCACAAACACCCCTGGTAAACCATTCGGTTTTGTTGTTATTTCGTAATCTCTGAAAGGTGTTTCAATTTGTTTGGTAATTGGAAAACGGCGCGTCAACATAAAAGTTGGACCAGCAGAAATTTGTAAACCAAACGGACGGTACTCTTTGAAATCAGCTGCTCCACCAAATACGTCACTTCGTCGTTTTCCCGGTGTGAAATCGCGTTGCGCAAATCCACTTGAGATGATACAAACGGTACAAATTACAGATCCTACTAACTTTTTCATTATGCGAGTTTTAACATTTCGTCCATTACTTCCTTTGAGTCCCAAATCTCTTCAATGTTTTCCATTGCCATGATCTCATCCATTATTCGGTTTTGTTCTTCGCCGCGTTTTTGTGCGACAGAATAACGAATGTGACTGAAGGTAACTTGAGAATATAACGGCATCCACTTATCTGGGTACAATTTACTAAATTTTGCTTCTATTTTCTTACGCAACAAGAATAAAGGGTCACCTACATAGTCTCTCATTACGTGGTAATTATACAAGGACAAATCTTGCAATGCATCACCATCCGGTTTTCTTGTTTCGCTGTATTCTGCAAATATTTTCTCCCAATCTTCATTGTGTTTCTGCATCAATTCATACATCACTGTGCAGTCTTCAAATCCTGAATTCATTCCCTGACCGTAAAATGGAACCGTTGCATGAGCTGCATCTCCCATCAACACCGTTTTACCATTGTGCCAAGGATAACAACGCATGATTGCCAAGGATGAAAGCGGGTGATTTTCCCATTCATCAGCAATTTGTGGCATCATTTCATAAAAATCGTGGAATGTTTCTTTGAAAAAGGCATCTACCTCATCGTACGTATTTACTTTATCGAACGAATTTTCTCCGCCTTCGTGTGGCATGAATAAAGTACATGTGAAAGAGCCATCTTCATTTGGAAGTGCAATCAACATAAAGCGACCTCTTGGCCAAATATGCAAGGCGTTTTTTTCCATTTTGTATGACCCATCTGGGTTTGCAGGCAAAAGTATTTCGCGGTAACCATCCGCAATGTAATTCTGACTAAAATTGAAACGATCCACTTTTTGCATTCCGGTATATCGAACAGCTGAAAACGCACCATCAGCAGCGAAAATCAAGTCCGCCTTTTTCTCAATTGTTTCGCCAGTAATTCTATTCTTAAACCAAGCAATGCCATTTTCCATGTCTACTTTAATGCACTGGTGATTGTAGTGAATGGTAGCTTTACCTTGATTTTCAGCGATGTCCATCATTTTTGCATTGATGTCGCCACGAGAAACAGAATAAATTGCTTCTCCTTCTTTACCATAAGGTTGGTAGGTTAAATCCCCTTCTAGGTCGTGCATGATTCTACCAGACATAGGAATGGCAATTTTGCGTATTTCGTCGCCAACTCCAACAGCATCTAAGGCTTTCCAACCTCTGTTTGATAAGGCTAAATTGATTGATTTACCAGCCGAAATGTCTGCTTTTCGAATATCATCTCGCAATTCATAAATCGTCACATTGTATCCTGCTCTTGACATGTATACTGCCCACAAGGAACCAACTAAACCTGCTCCAACGATTGTAACTTCTTTCATTCAAACTTAATTTTCAAAGCAAAGATACAATTCTGAAAGCGCGAAGATTGTGATTTTTCGATTTATTTTCTTTTCCAGTTCTTAGAATACTTTGTCTCAAAAAACTGACGATTAGCGCGCTCTTTTTGTTTTTTGGCATGATAAGCATTGCTCGCACGCCAAAGGATGATTCCTCCAATCATGACAGATATTGCTTGAATTGTCAAGTTAACATAAATGGGCGTTTCACTTAAAGCTCCCGAAAATTTTACATGAATGAGTGTTTGAATATCCATAGAGTAAAGATAAGAACTAAATTCAAGTTAGGCGCCAACTCTTTTAGCGCAGATTCAAGCGGGGAATTCGAATGACATAGCATGCACCATTATTATTGAAAAATTCACACTTTCCGTCTAATTGTTCACATAGATTTGAAATAAGTTGTAACCCTAAAGACGAAAGTTTAGTTACATCTAGTTCTTCCGGGAAACCCAGTCCATCATCTTGATAAATAACACTAAAATTTGCCTCCGTTTCCTGAAGTGAAATACTGAAACTCACGCTTCTTTCAGTATGCTTGAAATAATTGGAAACAATTTCATTTAAAATAAGTCCAATTGGAATTGCTTGATCCATTTCCAACGTAAATTCATCTGGAATATCCAAAGTATGATTGACTTTATCAACAGCATACAACTCTCCGAGATTGTGGATAATTTGTTCAGTATAGTCGATCAATTGAATCTCCTTAAAATTATCCGATTGATACATTTTTTGATGAACGAGTGACATAGAACTAACGCGACTTTGTATTTCTCTCAATGCTAATATTGTCCTATCACTGCTAATGGCATCCAACTGTAGATTAATTAAACTCACGATAATTTGAAGGTTGTTCCTCACCCGATGATGCACTTCTTGCAGGAGAATTTTCTTTTCTTCATTTTGCAGCTTTAATATATCCCGCTGTTTCGAGATTTCGGAAGTTCGTTCTTGAACAATCGTTTCTAACTCTTGTTTTCCAATTTCCAGTTCCTGAGACGCCTTGGTTAAATCCTTGACAACTTTGGATAAGTTATTTTCTGAATATCGATTCAAATGGATCATGAAAAAGATGAAAATCATCGTGACGACGACAATGCTAAAAACATTCATAATTCTAGTTGTCTGTGCCATTGGATGATCCGAAAAATCTGGAGCACCAAACCAACCTAATTCACCAATTAAAACACTGACTACTGTACATGGAATGGCCAAAATGATTGGGAATTTTTCCCGGTTCCAGTCGAATAAAATGAGGCACGAAAACAAAATCATCATCGACTGAATGTGGTACAAAAGTGCACCACCCATCAATGTTGTTGTATAAATACCAAAAGCATAAATTACCAACACATACAACCATTTGGATAAATTGAATTGTTGAAAACGATTGAGAAATAAGCAAACCACCAATGTAATGGCAATGATTAAAAAGCTTAGCGACCACCAGCCTAAGAAAGGCCAAACACTAGGAATTTGAAGTAAAACACAAATTAATCCTATAAATAAAACTTGATTAAAGAAAATCCGTCTTTTTGTTTCCTGAGCGGTAATTCTGTCTAATTCAGAAATCCCATTTTGTGATATTTTAGTCCAAAGACCTTTCAAATAAATAGCGTTTTAGCCGTACAATATAAGGAAAGTATTTGAATGCCGCTTTTCAAGAAGCGGAACAAAACGAGGTGGCTAACAACAAAAAAGGGCAATTTTACTTAGAAATTTGCCCCTTCTATGAATCTCATTATTTGTTCAATGAATCTGTGTTATTGATAGTTGTTTGATGCATCGTACTTTGGTGTAATTCATTGTGATCAGTGCGATGACTCGCTCTCAAATCCACCAATGCAAATAGCATTCCTGCTGCTCCAATCATAAATGTCGTGTTGATGATTGCATTGAAACGTGTTTCAGGGTCTCTGTACTTGATGATGAAGTAAATTGGAATAAAAATGATCATAAAGACCAACAAACTAGAGAACATTAAAATGTTGGCAAATGGCCAATGCATGATTTTGAAAAGCACTCCAATCGTGGCAACAGAAGCTGTTAGCATTCCAATGGTCATAATTGCTTTATTGCTTTGCTCCTTGTTGTCTTTGAATTTAAGAACAATGTTGAGTGGTATGAAAACAAGACTAAAAAAGCCCAATCCTAGTACTACTCCAATTCCTGCTCCAGGCCAGTGCATCGCTTTAAAAATAACTCCCAAAAGAATTAAAATCATTGATGTCACACCTGATATTTTCAACGTTTTTTTCATGGCATAAAAGTGTTTAAATGTTAATAACTGTTGTGTTTCCTCTTCAATTTCACCTAATTCTTTGCGGTAAAATCGGGCAATAGTTTGCCTATAGAACTCATTAAAGTTCATTCCCTCACTCATTTCATTCTCGATGATACAACAGACGTGATCCAAGATGTTATACCTGACGTCTTCAGTCGTAACTCCTCGTTTCGCTATGTCATCTAAAATAAAATCAACCTCTTCATCTGTGATTCTATGCATTTTTAATCGTTAGATCTAAATCCAATAAAAAGCGCATGGTATTCATGAAATCTGCTAATTCATTGATTCGCTCCGAAACGGTTTTCTTTCCTTGATCTGTGAGTATGTAATATTTGCGAACGCGTTTCCCAATATTTACTGTCTCAGTGATCACATCTCCTTGCTTCTCGAGTGCATGAAGAGTTGGATAGAGTGCTCCTTCGGTAATCTGAATTTTGTCAGACGTCAATTCTTTCACTCGCTGAGTAATTTCGTAACCATACATTTTGTTCTCTTCTTTCAAGAGATTCAGGATGATGGTTTTTAAGGTTCCTTTTATAAGTTCTGAAGAATACATAGAACAAATATACATTGCTTTCTTATGTATTCCAAATTTTTACATAAGTTTCTTATGTGTATTTTGCTAACTAGTTGATTTAATGAGTTTAAACTTTGTGTTTCGTCAAAAATTACTCTAAAGTTTAATCATCTGAAGTAGTTCGTTGCCAACAACAAGTGTTAAATTACGGATGATTCTCATCCCCAATTAAAAATTCCTTACCTTTACATTGTACTTTAGGGGTGCCCGAAAAATTCGGCTGAGATTATACCCTTTGAACCTGATACAGATGATGCTGTCGTAGGGAAAAGTAAGACTGGCAGAAACCGTCCCTTTTATAGGGAATCCATCGCCATTCCTAAGGTGCATTGTAAGTAAATACATGAAAAGGAATGGAAATTACAATCAATAATAAGCAAACGAATGTTGAAGAAACTACTTCTTTGGCAGATGTTGTGCATTCAACTCATGGAGAAAATACAAAAGGAATTGCCGTGGCAATCAATCAAACAGTGATTCCCAAAAATGAGTGGACATCCACAACCTTAAATCAAAACGATTCTATTATCATTATCAAAGCAACTCAAGGAGGATAAAACCATTGGACTAAAAAAGAAAAATTATGGCAAAAATCGAAAAAACACCAACGGAAAAAACAATTACTACAGGACCAATTTCAGGATCTAAAAAAGTATACGTGGACGGAGTATTGCACCCAATTAAAGTGGCAATGCGTGAAATTCAACTTTCTCCAACAAAATTGGCAACTGGAGGAACAGAACACAATCCGCCTGTAACAGTGTACGATGCAAGCGGACCTTACACAGATGAAAATTACAAGGTTGATATCAAAAAAGGGTTGCCTCGTATTCGCGAGCAATGGATTTTGGACCGTGGAGATGTGGAGCAATTAGATTCCGTTTCATCTCACTATGGAGCGGAACGCAAAAACGATCCAAAGTTAGATCACCTGCGTTTTGAACACATTAAAGCACCATTGCGTGCTAAGCCAGGAAAAAATGTTTCTCAATTACATTATGCAAAACAAGGAATCATCACTGCGGAAATGGAATACATCGCAATTCGTGAAAATCAGCGCATCGATGAAATCAAACAACATTTGAATGGACAGTACGAAGCAATGAGTCACCAACATGCTGGAGAAAGCTTTGGAGCAAATACTCCTAAAGGATTAATTACTCCAGAATTTGTACGTGATGAAATTGCAGCTGGTCGAGCAATTATTCCTAACAACATCAATCACCCAGAAAGTGAACCTATGATTATTGGTCGTAATTTCTTAGTGAAAATCAACGCCAACATTGGAAACAGTGCTGTTACTTCAAGCATTGAAGAAGAAGTTGAAAAAGCTGTTTGGGCTTGTCGTTGGGGAGCTGATAACATCATGGATTTATCGACTGGGAATAACATTCATGAAACACGAGAGTGGATCATTCGTAATTCTCCAGTTCCAATCGGAACAGTTCCAATTTACCAAGCATTGGAAAAAGTGAACGGTGTTGCAGAAGACTTGACATGGGAAATTTACCGTGATACATTGATTGAACAAGCAGAGCAAGGAGTTTCATACTTCACAATTCACGCTGGAGTTTTATTGAGATACGTTCCGTTAACAGCAAAACGTATGACAGGAATTGTTTCTCGTGGAGGATCGATCATGGCAAAATGGTGTTTAGCGCATCACAAAGAGAATTTCTTGTACACTCACTTCGAAGAAATTTGTGAAATCATGAAACAATATGATGTTGCGTTCTCTTTAGGAGATGGTTTACGTCCAGGTTCAATTGCCGATGCAAATGATGAAGCTCAATTTAGAGAATTGGAAACATTGGGTGAATTGACACAAATTGCGTGGAAACATGATGTTCAAACAATGATTGAAGGTCCAGGACACGTTCCAATGCACATGATCAAGGAAAATATGGACAAACAGTTAAAGGAATGTCATGAGGCGCCTTTTTACACACTTGGACCATTGACAACTGACATCGCACCAGGTTATGATCACATTACTTCAGCAATTGGAGCAGCAATGATTGGTTGGTTCGGAACAGCAATGTTGTGTTATGTAACTCCAAAAGAACACCTTGGATTACCAAACAAAAAAGATGTGAAAGACGGAGTAATTACTTACAAATTAGCAGCACATGCAGCAGATTTGGCAAAAGGACATTACGGATCACAATACAGAGATAACGCATTGAGTAAGGCACGATTCGAATTCCGTTGGGAAGATCAATTCAACTTATCCTTGGATCCAGATACAGCGCGTGAATTCCATGATGAAACATTGCCAGCAGATGGAGCAAAAGTGGCTCATTTCTGTTCGATGTGTGGACCAAAATTCTGTTCGATGAAAATCACTCAGGAGATTAGAGAAAGTGCAGCGGCAGGAATGTTTGATAAATCGGAAGAGTTTAAACAGAAGGGAAGCGAGATTTATTTGTAAAAGCTTTAACCGCAAAGTTTTTAAAAGCAAACGCCAAGATACGCGAAGGAAATTTGCTTTTCAATAGAACGCATTTAACTTTCTGAAAATTATGATTCAATTAACTAACATGACAGAAAACGAGCTATCAAGCATAATAATCGGTTGTGGTATCGATGTGCATAATGCTCTTGGCCCCGGTTTGCTGGAAAGTGCTTATCAGGAATGTTTGTATTACAAGTTGAAAAAAGAAGGTTTGCATGTTGAGAAAGAAAAAGCGATGCCGTTGATTTTTGAAGATGTTGAATTAGAATGTGGTTATAGAATTGATTTATTGGTTGAAAATAAGGTCGTAATTGAATTAAAAAGTGTAGAAGCCTTAAATGATGTTCACTTAGCTCAAGTTTTAACTTACTTAAAGCTTGGAGACTACAAATTAGGCTTATTGATGAATTTCAATGTTTCACTATTGAAAAAAGGAATAAAAAGAGTTGTAAATGGTTTGTAAAACTTCAACGGATAGTATGGAAAGGACTTCGCGAAACTTTGAGCAAATCTTACCGCCCTCTGCGGTTAAATAAAATAACAATGATAATTGTTCTCTCACAACCAGATATAAATGAAAACGAAGTGTCCCTCATCAACCAATTATTTGATGCAGGGATGCAACTTTTTCACCTTCGGAAGCCAACTGCAACCGAGCAAGAAGTGAGATTTATACTTGAAGGAATTCGACCTGAGTGTAGAAATAGAATTGTATTGAACCAATCCTATTTTTTAGGAGAAGAATTTGGAATCAACCGATTTCATTTTTCAACTCAACAAAGGCTCGATTCAGTACACAAAGAATGGATCAAAGAAGGAAACATTTTATCGACTTCAACACATTCATTCGAAGAATACAAAGAACTCGATGAGTGCTTTGAGTATGCTTTTATCAGCCCGGTATTTGATAGTATTTCAAAGCCTGATTACAAAAAAGTTGAATTAACAATTGATAAAAGGAAAAAAACAACGGTAAAACTCATTGCACTTGGAGGAATTGATGAAAACAATTGCAGTGAACTAAATAAAAATGATTTTGATGGCATTGCACTTTTAGGAAGTGTTTGGAAAAGTGAATTTCCTTTGCAGTCATTTAAAAAGATAAACCAATTATGGAATATACACGCCCGATAGTTATAAGTATAGCTGGTTTCGACCCAACTGGAGGTGCTGGAGTTTTAGCTGACATCAAAACGATTGAACAACACAATTGTCTCGGTTTTGGTGTGTTGACCTCCACAACCATTCAAACAGAATTTGAAGTAATGGGAGTCAATTGGTTTTCAGCGGATGAAATTCTCAATCAATTGAATCCATTGCTAGACAATTACCTCATCAAAGCGGTGAAAATTGGAATAGTGAATCAATTATCAACCTTAAAAACCGTTTGTGAGCGAATTAAGTCTGCAAACCCTGAAATAATCATTGTTTGGGACCCTATTTTGGTTGCAACATCAGGAAAACCATTTCTTGAAGGAATCACAAAAGATGATTTATACGATTGCTTGACGTTAATTGACATTATCACACCAAATACACTGGAAGCAATTGAATTAGGTGGTGGAATTAATGAAATGGAAAGTGCCAAAGAATTAGCGAAAGCAACAAATGTTTTATTGAAAGGCGGACATAGCGCAATTGCCAAAGGAACAGATGTGTTGTTTCATGAAGAAAAAGAAGTACACATCGAATCTGAAGTTGCTGAGTACCACGACAAACATGGAACAGGTTGCATTTTAGCGGCAGCCATTACTTCCAACTTGGCTCAAGGAATCAATCTTATTCAATCCTGTAGAAATGCAAAGCAATATTTAGAAACAACAGCCAATTCAAACCCTCAACGTTTAGCGTATCATGTTCAGTAAATTACAATACATATCGCAAGGTGAAACGCCAGAAGAACAGTTGATAAACATCAAAAATGCCCTCAATGCAGGTTGTGATTGGATTCAACTCCGCTTCAAACAAAAGGATGAATTGTCGAAAAATTACTTTGCAGAAAAGGTAAAAAAAGAATGTGAGCGTTATTATGCTACATTGATCATCAATGACTTTGCAGATATTGCGAAACGCGTTGATGCCGATGGTGTACATGTCGGATTAGGCGATGCTTCAGTACAAGAAGTAAGAGAAATTATTGGGCCAAAAGGAATCATTGGCGGGACAGCAAACACTGTTCAACATGTCATGCAACGCTTTGCTGAACGATGTGACTACATTGGACTCGGTCCTTATCGCTTCACAACAACAAAAAAAGAATTAAGTCCCGTTCTAGGAATAGAAGGATACCAAAGCATAACGAACACCATGAAAGAAATGGGGGTTGAAATTCCCATATACGCTATTGGTGGAATTGTTTTAGAAGACATTGAAGGATTAATGGAAGCCCGAATTCACGGCGTTGCATTATCTGGAGGAATCACGAATGCCTTTAAACGAAAAGAATTTGTCAAAAACATTAATAAAGCATTGTATGCAAACACTAAAAATAGCTGATAAAGAATTTACATCTCGTTTATTCTTAGGGACAGGAAAATTTGGATCTTCTGAATTGATGGAACAAGCAATTTTGAGTTCTGAAAGTGAATTAGTGACGGTTGCTCTAAAACGCGTCGATTTGGAAACAGATACTGATGCAATATTGTCGCATTTAAATCATCCTCGCATTAACCTATTGCCGAATACATCAGGTGCAAGAAATGCTAAGGAAGCCATTTTTGCTGCGCAATTAGCACGAGAAGCGTTGGAAACAAATTGGTTGAAATTAGAAATTCATCCAGACCCAAAATACTTGCTTCCAGATGCCATAGAAACATTAAAGACGACGGAAGAATTAGCAAAATTAGGGTTTATCATATTGCCATATATTCATGCAGATCCTGTCTTGTGTAAACAATTAGAAGATGCTGGTACGGCAGCGGTAATGCCATTAGGCGCACCAATCGGAACAAATAAAGGATTAAGAACCAGTGATTTTTTAGAAATTATTATTGAACAAAGCAAAGTTCCCGTGATTGTAGACGCTGGAATTGGAGCTCCTTCTCATGCAGCATATGCGATGGAATTGGGCGCTGATGCGGTTTTAGTCAATACTGCGATTGCTGTTGCAGGAAACCCAGTTGAAATGGCGAGAGCTTTTAAGTTGGCAGTCGAAGCAGGTAGAATAGCCTTTGAAGCAAAACTGGGGAAAGTGCAAAATTCGGCTGTTGCGAGTAGCCCACTGACATCGTTTTTGAATGACTGAAAAATTGAGACAAGACAGCAAGAGCCAAGAATCAAGACATAATTTGTTAAAAGATCAAGTTCTGACTCCTGGCTCTATAAATCTTGACTCTTAAAAAATAGTAATGAGCACATTTAAAGAATTATTCGACACATACGACTGGGATGACGTAAAAGCATCTATCTATTCCAAAACGGAAGCGGATGTTTTGCGCGCAATTAATTCGAATCGCCCAGATTTAGAAGATTTCAAAGCATTGATTTCTCCTGCTGGTGAAAAGCACATTGAACAAATGGCTCAAAAATCGAGTCAATTGACACAAAAACGATTTGGCAAAACCATGCAGATGTATGCACCAATGTATTTAAGCAACGAATGCAACAATATTTGTACGTATTGCGGATTTAGCTTAGACAATAAAATCAAACGACGAACACTTACAGATTCAGAAATTTTGGAAGAAGTTGCTGTTTTAAAAGGACATGGCTTCAATCATATTTTGCTGGTGACAGGAGAAGCAAATCACACCGTTCATACCCGCTATTTTTTGAATGCTGTAAACCTAATAAAATCGAAGTTTGCAAATATTTCAATTGAAGTACAACCTTTGGAACAAGATGAATACGAACAACTACATGAAGCCGGTGTTTATGCTGTTTTGGTTTACCAAGAAACATATCACCGTGAAGTTTACAAACAATATCATCCCAAAGGAAAAAAATCCAATTTCGATTACCGTTTAGAAACTCCTGATCGTTTGGGAAGAGCTAATATCCATAAGATTGGAATTGGAGCTTTACTCGGCTTGGAAGACTGGCGTGTTGAATCATTCTTTTGCGCCCTTCATTTGGACTACCTTCAAAAAACCTATTGGAAAACTAAGTACTCTATTTCATTTCCTAGAATGCGACCAGCCGAAGGAATTATTGAGCCAAATGTAATCGTCACGGATAAAAACTTAGTTCAATTGTTGACTGCGTATCGATTATTGAATGAAGATGTTGAATTGTCAATTTCTACGCGTGAATCAGAAAATTTCCGCAACAATGTCATTCCTTTAGGAGTAACGTCAATGAGCGCCGGGTCGAAAACAAATCCTGGTGGTTACTCGGTGGACGTTGAATCATTGGAGCAATTTGAAATCAGTGATGAACGAAGCATTGAAGAAATGACAAAAGTGATTCAATCTGCTGGCTACGAACCAGTATTCAAAGATTGGGATCAACAATTTTCTGCACAATGATTGGAAAAGACGAATTCAACCGCTATCACAAACAGTTTCAACTCGAAGAAATTGGTTTTGCTGGACAAACAAAGCTGAAAGAAGCAAAAGTTGTAGTTGTAGGAGCTGGTGGCTTAGGTTGTCCCATTTTGCAATACTTGAATGCCATTGGAATCGGAACGATTGGAATCATTGATTTTGATACTGTTCACGTTTCTAACTTGCACCGACAAGTTCTTTATACAAGCAATGACATAGATCAATTAAAGGTAGAATGTGCCACAAAACGCTTGATAGAACAAAATCCTAATACAGAAGTGATTCAACATTGCGTTCAATTAACAACTGAAAACGCAAAAGAAATACTTGGAAATTACGACATCATTGTTGATGGTTGCGATAACTTCCTGACGCGTTACATTGTCAACGATACATGCGTTGAACTCGGAAAACCGTTGATTTATGGCAGCATTTTGGGTTTCCAAGGACAAATTGCCACTTTCAATTTAAATGGAAGTAAACATTTACGCGATATTTTTCCAGAACCACCAAATCCAGAAGACGTTCCAAACTGTTCAGAAAATGGCGTTTTGGGAACATTTCCTGGTGTTATTGGAACCATGATGGCGCAAGAAACCGTTAAAGTTATTTTAGACTTGGATCCGTTAATCAATGAAATCCTTTTATTTGAAACCAAGAACTGGAGCTTGACGAAGTTGAGGTATTAGTTCATAGTTAATTAGTTAGTAGTTTTTGGTTGGTGGTTATAAGTTGGTTGAATAGCTGTTGGTCAGTGGCGCTAAAAACCTGACTTCTTTAAATATTGAATAAACGCACCAATGCGATTATCGAGGGTTGTTAGTTTATTCAAAAGTTCTGTCGCATGGTTGGAATGAATATATTTACGATCTTGAGCTCGATAAATTTGAGATTTTGATTCTAGCAATGATCCCTTACTATAGTGAAGAAATACAATAAATTCTTTTGAGCTTTTTCTACCAAATCCTTCAGCTATGTTATCCATGACAGAGCCACTTGACCTTCTTATTTGATCAACTAAAGAATAGTCTCTATTAAATGGTGTTTGTGTCGTTGATAGAAATATTTCCTGGCAAATTATTCTAGATTCTTGCCAAATTTTCAAGTCTTCGAATCGATGAATCATGGTAGTTAAATTATTAGGTTATCTTGAATTTAATCAAAATTTGTATAAATTCCAACTACTACTAACCACCAACCAAAAACTACTAACCAGCAACCAATTTACTGAATCGCTTTTTGAAGCAACTGTCCAAACCAATAACAATCTTCATAGGAATTATACAATGGTGCTGGAGCAATACGAATCACATTTGGTTCACGCCAATCTGCCACAACACCTTCTGCTGAAAGTGCATCGAACAATGATTTTCCTTGTCCATGAGCTAAAATGGACAATTGTGCTCCTCTGTATTTTTTATCTCTTGGAGTTATGATTTCAAACGTTACCTTATCCTTGTTTTTCTCAGAAATATCATCAATAACCGCTTCCAAGAATGCCGTCATTGCATCTCTTTTCGCTCCGATTCTGTCCATTCCAGCTTCTTCAAAAATATCCAACGACGCTAAGTGAGCCGCCATCCCAAGAACAGGAGCGTTACTCAACTGCCAACCTTCTGCTCCTTTCATCGGATTAAATCCTGGTTGCATCAAGAAGCGTGTTTCTTTGTCGTATCCCCACCAACCTGCAAAACGTGGAAGATCTGGATTGTATTCATGACGTTGGTGAACAAACATTCCAGAAACTCCTCCTGGTGAAGAATTCATGTATTTATACGAACACCAAGCCGCGAAGTCCATTCCCCAATCGTGTAATTGTAAATTAATGTTTCCAGCAGCGTGTGCCAAGTCAAAACCAACCTTCGCTCCAACTTTATGTCCAGCCTCTGTGATTTTCTTCATGTCAAACAACTGACCAGAGTAATAATTCACTCCTCCAATCATCACCAAGGCCAATTCATCTCCTAATTCTTCAATTTTTGCTAATATATCTTCTTCGCGAATCAAATGTTCTCCTTCTCTTGGCGCCACTTCAACCAAATGTTCATCCACATTCAATTCGTGAAATTTCACTTGAGATTCCAATGCATATTGATCACTTGGAAACGCTTTTGCTTCGCATAAAATCTTCGTACGTTTTCCTTCTGGCTTGTAAAAAGAAACCATTAGCAAATGAAGATTCGTTGTCAATGAATGAGTTACAACAACCTCTGAGGGCAATGCTCCAACTACTCTTGCTAATTTCTCTGTTAAAAATTCGTGGTATGCAAACCAAGGCTTTTCCGCTAAAAAATGACCTTCCACTCCATATTTCTCCCACGCATCCAATTCTTTTAAAATGTATTCTTTGGTTGACTTTGGTTGAAGTCCCAATGAGTTTCCAGTAAAATAACGAACTTGTTTTTCATGAAAGTTCGGAATATGAAATTTATCTCTAAACGATTTTAATGGATCTTGAGCGTCCAATGATTGTGCGTATTCTAACGTGTTTTGCATTCCTTGAGAAGTTTTGACAAAGATACAATTTCAGTAAGAGTAGGACAATAAATTTGAATCGCAAACATACAGGTTTGACAAATTCTTCTTAGATAAACCCAAAAAATAACACATGATTATAGCTATAATTATTGGAGTTTGGTTTTTCAGATTAGCCAAAGAAGCTGAGTTAAATAAAGCGCTTTGGGCAGCAGTCGGCGTACTCTCTTTTATTCTGGGACAGTTTGTTTTGGCCTTTATTTTAGCCTTGTTCATGCCCGAATTATTTGATGGAATGGGAGCTGAAATCGTCGTTGGAATTATTGGTGGAGCAATTGGAGTTGGGGTTTCCTACTACATTCTTCAAAATGCAATTAAGTCAGCTCCAAAAAAAATGTCTAAGTCAGAATTAATTGACGACGAATTGTAATTCTTATTCACCTAACGGTACACTTGCAATATTTCCTATTCCAATCAAAGCAAAAACGATTGCCACAGGAGCCAAAATTATCGCAAGAATGGCCATTGTTTGTTCAAACGTTGAAATTGCTGCTGTTATCAGGAGCCAGCCATTTAGCGCAAATAATACTGTGATGAAAAGTGAAACGACCAGAGAAGCAAATAGAAAAAATAAGCCAAGCCTCAAATATCGATTAAACAGTTTTCCCTGATCATGTAAATCATTTAAATGATAGCGCATGAATAAAATGAAAATAAATAATGCGGCGGCAACTAAAACAATTCCAAAAAACGACAAAATAATCGGATTAAAAATTGCGGAGTATTTAAATAAAATCAATAAAACGAGCCCCACTAATAATAAAACACAAGCCACTACAAACAATGGTCTTTTGATTCGTTGATTCGACCTCATTTCAGTTCGTTTGGATAACTCATGAACCTTCTTTACCCTTTCTTTTTTTGGCATCAAATGAAATGCATGTGAGAGTATCGCTGCTATTCCAAATAGCATGTTTAACACAGCCAAAATTACCAATAGAAATGATTTACCAAATACAGGTAACATCAATGTAAACGTTGGATTTACAAATAGAACAACCAAGAACAGGACAAAGAAAACACACGATAACATAAAAAAAGCAAAGGACCCTTTGTCGTACACAAAATCTTTGACCAATTTTTTTTCTATTCTTTCATCCTCGTTCTCTTTTTTTGAAACACTTTTTTCAAGATTTTTCGCCTTTCGCATTAATGATTCATCAAATACCAATTGCTCTTTCTTTCGCTCAATATCTTTCAACATCAAATGATCTTCAAAGACATCGTTCTTGTTTTGTTCAAGCACATTGAAGTCATCAATAGAATCTGTAAATTGCGTTAGCGATTTGGAAATTGACAAATGATCTTCAACTATTCGATCACTTTTTTCAACACTATTTTTTTTATGCCATTCGATATGCCATCCTGGACGGTGCATTTTCTTCGTAATAGTACAAGACGAAATCAAGATAAGTATAAGAAGTGTAAAAAAGGTTTTCATTTGCTAGTTGTAACGAGTAACAATTTTCTTTCGTTTGATAATAATACCAAAATTCTTCCAAAGAATTGATATATTCCATACGATTCCTAACTTTGTCGCTCTAAATAGCAAGCATGAACAAAGAAGCAATCTCTCGCGCAAGATCTGAGCAATTATTTGAAACAGCAAAAACGTATTTTCCTGGTGGAGTCAATTCACCTGTGCGTGCATTTAAATCTGTTGAAGGTGCTCCATTATTCATTAAAAAGGGAGATGGCTATACAATTTGGGACGAGGATGGAAACTCATTCATCGATTTTTGTGCAAGTTGGGGTCCACTCATTTTAGGTCACAACAACAAAGCTATTTACGACAAAGTTGTTGAAACCATGGCAAATGGAACCAGTTTTGGCGCTCCTACTCGATTAGAGAACGAATTAGCTGAATTGATTTTGACGAACAATCCCTACATCGATAAAATCCGTTTTGTGAGCTCCGGAACGGAAGCTGTTATGTCTGCATTGCGTTTGGCACGAGGATATACAGGTCGCAAAAAAGTTCTTAAGTTCGAAGGTTGCTATCATGGCCATTCCGATTCTTTACTCGTGAAGGCAGGAAGTGGATTGGTTACTTTTGGAGAATCATCAAGTGCCGGAGTTCCTGCTGAATTTGCCAATGAAACATTGGTGTTACCACTAAATGATGTGGATGCATTAAAGGCTTGCTTCGCAGAGCATGGAAATGAAATTGCCTGTGCGATCATTGAACCAATACCGGCCAACAATGGATTGTTATTACAAGACAAAACATTCTTATTAGCACTGAGAGAAGTATGTACACAGTACAATAGCTTGTTGTTCTTCGACGAGGTGATTTCCGGATTCAGAGTTGGATTTAACGGTGCAGCAGAATTGTTCAATATTACACCAGACATCATTACTTATGGTAAAATCATTGGAGGTGGTTTACCAGTCGGAGCATATGGAGCAAGAGCTGAAATCATGTCAAAAGTTTCACCTGATGGACCTGTTTACCAAGCCGGAACATTGTCTGGAAATCCTGTTGCCATGGCTGCCGGAATTGCACAGTTATCAGAATGTGTGAAACCAGGGTTTTACGAGGATCAAGAAAAAAGAACCAAAGGATTTGTCGACCATATCAATAGCCATGCGAAAGCAAAAGGATACGATTTTGAATTAGTTACAATCGCTTCTGTATTTTGGTTGAATTTCGATGGTAAAAAATCCATCCAACGCGCCGATCAAATTGATGCAGATATGACGAAGTTTAAACGTCTGCATTGGGCATTGTTGAACAATGGAATTTACATCGGACCAAGTGGATACGAAGTTGGTTTTGTTTCTCAAGCCCACACGGTAGAAATTTTAGAAAAAGCGGCGAATATCTTCTGTGAATGTTTGGATGAAGTTTATGTTTAATTAGAATTCAAACCTGAATAGTTGAAGTTTACGTTGATTTCATTAGTTTTGTGGAAAACAACTAATTATGAAAAAAATACTATTACTACTTAGCATTTTTGCTATGAATCCCTCTGTGCATTCACAATGTGAAACTTCTGTTTATCCAGAAGACAGTACTATTTGTCTTGGAGACACTGTAAACTTAACGGCTTATGGTCCAAGTACAGATTTAACAACAACTTTCTCAGCTGGAAATAACCATCGTGGAAATATGTTTGATATTGTTGCTGTAAATACGGTAACGATAGAGTCATTTGACGCACATCCGATGGGGAATACAACCATAGAAATCTACTACAAAGTAGGTGGTTTTGCAGGATCAGAATCTAATCCAGGTGCCTGGACACTTGTTGGTTCAGCAGCAGTCGTTGCACAACCAACAGGAACACCAACTCCTGTTCCCGTAAGTATTGGAGTAACAATTCCAGCAGGACAAACTTATTCATTCTACGTAACGTCTTCAAATACCGCAGTTAGTATAAACTATTCCGATGGAACAACTCCAGGCGCAGTATACGCAAGCGACGGAAACATTCAGTTTTTAGAAGGTGTTGGACTAGAATACCCATTTACTGCAGGTGGCGGAACCTTTTCGCCTAGAATTTGGAATGGCAACATTCACTACTCAACTGCTGGTACCACAACCTTTTCTTGGTCAAATGGAGCATCAACAAATACGATTGATGTAAGTCCTTCAGTTGGTACAACATATTATGTTGATATTACGCCTTTTGGATGTCCAACTGTTACAGATTCAGTAACAATCAATGTTTCAAATTTATCGATTGATTTAGGTCCAGACTTAACAATTTGCGAAGACTCAACAGTTACGTTAGACGCAGGAAATACAGGAGCAACTTATTCATGGAATTCAGGTTTAGAAAATACTCAAACAATCGTTGCTTCAGGAACAAATCAATATGACGTTTTAGTAACAAATGCTGATGGATGTGAAGCATCGGATACTATCACAATAACATCACAAGCAGCACCCGTAATTGATCTTGGTCTTGATACTTTAATTTGTGTGAATGGTATAGCCGATTTTAATGCAGGAACGGGTTTCTCTAGTTACATTTGGTCAAATTCTGAAAACACTGCTTCCATTACAGTAGATGGAGCAACTGTTGGTGTCGGAAATTACACTTATAGTGTAATTGTGACTGATGGTATTGGATGCGTTGGTACAGATACTGTACATTTAATCGTCGATGGATGTGCTGGGGTAGAAAGTCTTGAATCAACAAACTTCTTACTGTATCCTAATCCAACGAATGGAAAAGTATTGTTGTCTACAAATCAACATTTCAGCAATGTTGCTGTCAAAATTATCGGAATGGATGGGACTTTACATTATTCAAACTATTTCAACAACCAATTCCAAGAAATTGACATGGATAAATTATCGGAAGGAATTTATTTGCTTGAAATACAAGCAGACGATACTTTCGAAGTGATTCGAATCATTAAAAACTAACAGAAAAAAATACAATTTTAAAGAAAACCTCAGAAAAGCACATTCTGAGGTTTTCCATTTATACCATATTCTACCCTAGTCCATTTTAATTCAATTGTATTTTCGGAATGTTTCAGTATTAATACTGATATAAGTTTCCAATATTCATTACCTTTGCATATTATTTAATAACTCATAGTATGATTTTAGGAGTATTTGGTGGTTGGCAAGTGTTCGCAATTATTGCAATTGCACTTTTATTATTCGGTGGAAAGAAAATTCCAGAATTGATGAAAGGACTTGGTAAAGGCGTTAAAGAATTCAAAGACGCAACGAAAAGCGAAGAAGAAAAAACTGCAACTGAAGCAGAAGAAAAAAAATAACCAAAGGTATGTACCATACATTTGCTGAGGTTAAAACAGCTATTGCTTCTGGGAAATCAGTTGTTGACATTGTCAATGAATACCTTCTGCGCATTGAAGCTCAAAAAGACTTAAATGCGTTTTTGGAGGTTTTTGAAACGACTGCTTTAGAACAGGCTCAACGAGTTGACGAAAAAATCAAAAACGGAACGGCTGGAAAATTAGCAGGAATCGTTATTGGTTTAAAGGACAACCTGTGCTATAAAGGTCACAAAGTAAGTGCCGCTTCCAGAATTTTAAATGGCTTTGAATCCTTGTTCACAGGAACAGCTGTTCAACGTTTAATCGACGAAGATGCTATCATTATTGGACGTCTCAATTGCGACGAATTTGCAATGGGTAGTTCCAATGAAAATTCTGCATTTGGTCCGGTTAAAAATTCAATCGACACAACAAAAGTTCCTGGTGGATCATCTGGTGGATCTGCTGTAGCGGTAGCTGATGGATTATGTACAGCAAGTTTGGGAAGTGACACTGGTGGTTCAATTCGTCAGCCGGCTTCTTTTACAGGAACATATGGTTTCAAACCAACTTATGGTCGCATTAGTCGACATGGATTAATTGCTTACGCATCCTCATTCGATCAAATTGGACCATTTACGAATTCTTTAGAAGATGCAGCATTGCTATTAGAAATAATGGCGGGAGAAGATGAGTTTGATTCAACAGTATCATCTAAACCAGTTGGACCATATTTAACTCAGGACCTTCCTTCCAAAATGAAGATTGCTGTGATTAAAGAAAGTTTTGAAACGAAAGGATTAGACTCTGAAGTGTCTGAGCGCATGGAAGGAATTATTTCAACACTTCAATCTCAAGGACATGAAGTTGAATTGGTTTCTTTCCCATATTTGGAGTACATGGTTCCTGCTTATTACGTGTTGACAACAGCTGAAGCTTCGTCCAATCTTTCACGTTTTGACGGTGTTCATTTTGGATACAGAAGTGCTGAAGCTCAAGGCGTAGAAGAAACCTATAAAAAATCGCGAAGTGAAGGTTTTGGTCCTGAAGTAAAACGCAGAATTATGGCCGGAACATTTGTTCTTTCTCATGGTTATTATGATGCATATTATACACATGCTCAAAAAGTGAGAAGAGTGTTGACGGATAAAACAGAAGCAATTTTTGCTGATTATGATTTTATTTTATTGCCAACAACACCAGCGACAGCATTTGAATTAAATGGAGTGAAAGATCCGATTCAAATGTATTTACAAGATATTTTTACAGTTCACGCAAATTTAACTGGTCATCCTGCTATTTCCATTCCAATTGGAAAGCACAGTAATTCAATGCCATTTGGAATTCAAATAATGGCAAAGAAGTTTGATGAAAATGGTATGTTCAATTTTGCTTCTTACCTAGAAAAAAACTGTTAATCGACATTATATGAAATATACTCTCCTGATAGTAATTGCACTTTTTATTTCTGGTTCTGCATTTGCACAACCACAAAAAAGCGATGATCAATTTGTAAACGTTGTTGAACAAAGTTTAGCTCTTTACTACGCTGATTACGCCGAAAAATCTGGTGGAAATTATGATTCAATCATTGCCGCTTTAAATTATGAAGACGGACAAATAGTTGAGTTTTCAGATGAAGTATATTGTCAACGCTTGAATGAAATGAACAAGTTGACTCCTTTTCAATTGGAGTGCAATGAATCAACTCTTTCTGTAATTCGCTTCTTTGTTGCCAAACGTCGTGGTTTTGCACGTGTCGTTTTGGGACGTTCAAAATTATATTTTGATATGTACGAAGCGAAATTAGCTGAACATGGATTACCATTAGAGTTAAAATATTTAAGTGTGATTGAAAGTGGACTGCGTCCTCAAGTGAAATCTCGCGCTGGAGCATTGGGATTATGGCAATTCATGTATGGAACAGGAAAGATGTTTGGATTGAAAGAAAACTCTTACATCGATGAAAGAATGAGTCCAGAGTTGGCAACAGATGCTGCTTGTCGCTATTTGAAACAATTGTACGGTATCTACAACGATTGGAATTTGGCATTAGCTGCATACAACGCTGGACCAGGTAATGTGAACAAAGCAATTCGTCGCTCTGGAAATAAAACGACTTATTGGGAAGTACGCCCATTCTTGCCAAAAGAAACACAAGGTTATGTGCCGAATTTTATTGCTGCAGCATATTTGTTGACATATCATGCTGAGCACAACATCATTCCTGCCGAAGCACCAATCCATTACGCAGAATTGGACACAATGTGCTTTAGCTCTGGAATTCATATGAGCACAATCAATCAATTGATTGGATGGTCAGAATCGGATATCAAGGATTTGAACCCAATTTACAAACAATCATATATCCCAGAAACAAATCCAAAGCAATGCATCCACGGACCAATTAAACAAATTGGAAAATTAGTGAGTTTAGAAGACTCCTTGTACGCATTGGAATATTCTATTTATCAAGCACCAAGAACAACAAACCCTGTTTCTCCTGTTGCAGATAACCAAGAAAAAGATGATGAACCTGCCACTCAAACTGCGACAACAAATTCTGATACACCAACGTTTTATCACAAGGTGCGTTCTGGAGAAACATTGGGAAGTATTGCCTCTACCTATGGTACAACTGTTAGCAAAGTAATGAGTTTGAATGGTTTGAGATCGACAAACATCTACGTTGGACAACGATTAAAAATTGAATCAACAAAAGGTGGACAGCAGACAACCAACACAACAAGCCCAGAACCAAGTACGGAGAAAAAGTACTATTCTGTTCGCAGTGGTGATACATTTGGAAAAATTGCTCAACGTCACGGAAAATCAATTTCACAATTGCGTAAATTGAATCCTGGTGTAAACATTGATCGTTTAAATGTTGGTCAAAAAATCCGCGTAAAATAAATTTTGCCTGATTTTTGCAGTATCTTTCTAAAAAATACACAATGACGCGCATACAACTTTTGTTTCCCACAATTCTTCTCTTGCTTTTTACTTTTTCTGCATGTGAAGACAGCCCAACGTTTAAAAATCGATCCAGTCGCCTTGGACAATCCGTAGCTGGAGAAATCGGCGAACTAATTGTGGTTTGTGAAGATGCTCTGTGGAACTCTGATTTAAAACCTTATTTGGATACGAATATTACGCAATTCATTATGCCGTATTATCCAGATGTTCCAACGTTCATGTTGAAACACAAAACACCAAAACACTTCGATAAGGGGAATAAACGCTACAGAAGTTTGCTCTTCATCGCTTTGGATCCAAATGTGAAAGGAGACAAAGTAGTTGTTGAAAAGCGCAAGGATGTTTGGGCGATCGATCAGTTGGTGATTGACATTACAGCAAAAAACACAGAAGATTTAGTCAACTTTTGTAAAAATGGCGGCTTACAAGCAGTACATGCTGAATTCGACGACATGGAATGGCGAAGAATTACCAACTATTTCAGAGAGAGCAACAACGAAAAAATCAACAATCAATTAGGAGAGACATTTGGAATAAAACTGGCCATGCCAAGTAAATCCATTCTTGTGAATGAGCGACCTAACTTCATTCGCATAGAATTTCCAATTGCCAACCGACCGATTGAGTTTTCTAATGCTGGTTCTCAAGATCGTGGTACAGTACTTTCTGGTATTATGGTTTATCAATACGATTACACCGACTCAAGCATCTTTGAGTTCGATCGTTTGATTGCTGCAAGAGATACAATGTTGAAATACAACGCTCCGTATGAAATTGAAGGAATGTACATGGGAACACAATTTGCTGATTTAGTATATCCAGAAATCAATCCAACTGTTAACTACAACAATACCATTTCAGGAATTGAAATGCGCGGAATGTTCGTTTATGTTGGTCAACCAATATATGCCCCTGGTGGAGCATTTTGGTCCTTTAGTTTCAAACATCCAAAGCGTAAAAAGTTAGTGTGTATCAGTGGATATTTGGATGCACCATCTACAACTTCGTGGACACATCAATTACGAGAAATACAAGCTGTATTCAAAAGCGTTGAATTCGTTGACTAAGTATGAACAAATTATCCGCAGTTATTATAACGTTCAACGAAGAACGAAATATTGAGCGTTGCATTCGTGCATTGCAAAAAATTGCGGATGAAATTATTGTACTTGATTCTTATTCCACTGACCAAACAGTCGCAATTTGTCAATCTTTGAATGTTCGTGTAGAACAAAAAGAATGGTTGGGATATGCAGCCTCTAAAAACTACCTCAATGAATTGGTACAACATGAATATATCTTTTCTGTCGATGCTGATGAAGTTGTGGACAGTGAATTAGAAACGGCCATTTTGAAGGAAAAAGAAAAGGGCTTTGATGCAATTTACTCTGTCAACAGAATGACGAACTACATGGGAACTTGGATCAAACATTCGGGTTGGTATCCAGATGTGAAAGTCCGAATTTTCCCGAAACAAGGGAGCGAATGGAAAGGTGAATTTGTACACGAAGTCATTCATTATCCAACGAATCTACCTGTCATACAATTACCTGGGCACCTACAACATTATTCTTACTACTCCTATGCTGATCATCGTGCACGTGCCGATAAATATTCAGCATTGACAGCACAAAAGCAATTTGCAGCAGGAAAAAAGGCCTCTGTTTTCAAACCCTATCTAAGTGCAATTGGTCGTTTCATTGGAATGTATTTCTTGAAATTGGGCATTTTGGATGGAAAAATGGGTTTTAAAATCGCTTTAATCAGTGCGCAATCAAATGTTTTTAAATACAAAGAATTAAGGAGATTAAACCGTGAGTAAATTAATAGATTTAACAGATAAACGTGTTCTTATTTCAAGAACAGATAGTATTGGTGATGTTTTATTGACCCTTCCAATCTGTACGTGGATCAAGGAAAACTTTCCAAGCGCTCAAATTATTTTCTTGGGCAAAGGATATACTTTACCAATCATTGATTCATTCAAAAGTGTGGATGAAAGTGTGGACTGGAATGAGTTTAAAGCTGTTCCACTCGTAGATCGTATTGAGAAATTTAGAGCCATTCGTGCGGATGTAATCATCCATGTTTTTCCACATAAGGAAATTGCTTCGTTGGCCAAGAAAGTAAAAATCCCGACAAGAGTTGGAACATCACATCGCGCATACCATTTATTGACGTGCAATGTTCGATTGAACTTTACGCGCAAACGATCTGAGTTTCACGAAGCACAGCTCAATCATGAATTATTGCGCCCGTTTGGCTTGAAAGAACTTCCGTCACTGGCTGAGTTAGAAAAATCAACGCGCGAGTTTCAACCAAAAACGGTCGAAATTCCTTCAGAAATTGAACATTTCATTCAAAAACATCCAAATTTTACGGTTTTACACCCAAAATCGCAAGGAAGTGCAGTTGAATGGCCAATTGAAAAATACGTTGCTTTAGCGAAAAAATTAGCGAATCAAAACCAAGCAGTCATTTTCACTGGAACAAACCCTGAAGGTGCACAATTTAGAGGTCACATTCCAACGCACGACTTAATCATTGATACTACTGGAAAACTCAGTTTGGACCAATTAATTGCGTTGATTTCCCGCTCAAAACACATCGTTGCCTGTTCCACTGGTCCTTTACACATTGGAGGGTTTGTAGGCACTCAAGCAGTTGGATTGTATTCTCCGAAACGACCGATTCATCCAGGTAGATGGCAGCCAATTGGTCAACAAACAATTGCTTTAGTCAATGATGAAGAATGTGAGGGCTGTAAGGCGAACAAAGCGTGTGATTGCATTGCTAAAATAGATGTAGAAAAAGTTTTGGAAGCCATGCACTTTCAATCCTAGTTCGTACATTAGAGCATCAAAAATGCATTGCAACATATTGTTTATTCCAACTTTCTAATCAGTTTAGGTTGTGGGTTTCTTTCGTTTGGTTATTGCCACATTACAGCGTTGCCACACGAAGAATACTACGGCATCTTTGCCTTATTGGGAACTTTCATTGTTTACAATTTTCAACGCTTAGTCAAACATCACACTGTAGCGAATAAATCACCACACCTTCAATGGGTGAGTAAACATTATAAAGGATTAATTTTTTCTTTAATCTTAGCGGCAATTGGTTTCACCTATTCCTTATTTCAAGTCATTAATTGGAATACCGAAACATTCATTCTCAGTGGAATTGTTGGGGCAATTTGCTTTTTTTACATCATTCCAATCAACCGTAAAAACTTACGAGAATTACCGTTTCTAAAGATTCATTTGATTTCAACAGTTTGGATTTTTATCGTAGCGCTATTTCCTTTGATCAATGAGCAACACACCGAACTTCATTATTGGCTGTTTGGTGCTTCGCATTATTTATACATTCTGGCCATTTGCATTCCCTTTGATATTCGAGACTTGGTCCATGACAAAGCCGAACAAAAAACCATTCCACAGCTAATAGGCATTCAATCCGCCAAAGCAATCGGTGTCTTGTGTTTGATTGCGTTTGTTGTATTCAGCTTTTATTTTATGCCAATTCTAGCCGAAAGTAAGCTCTTTTTGATTGCAGTATTAGTCCAAGTTTTCTTGGTATATTTTACAACAAAAACACGTGATGATCTCTATTTCGGGGGAGCAATAGATGGGGCAATTTTATTGCTCGCCTTCTCCTATCTTTTGATCTAATTCTACGTCAGACGTTTCGTCCTTTTTCTTTGCCAATTTTGGGAAGTACTTGCGTTGACGAATAAAAATCATTGCCACTCCAAAGCTAATGGAAGCATCAGCCACATTCCAAATTGCTGGAAAAACAGAAGAACCTCCAAGCCAAGGCATCCATTGTGGCCATGTTGCATCGAATTTGAACATATCAACAACATTTCCCATTAAAAATCCTTGTGGTCGCGTTTCTAATTTGCCCCAAAAGCTACAATCGGCATAAATTCCTGAACCTTCACGAATGTTATATGGAAAGCAAGGATCAAATTCGAAATAATAATCGTAAAACATTGAGTCGATCAAATTTCCACTTGCCCCAGCAATGATTAAACCAAGAGCCACTAAAAATTCTCTACGGACTCCAGCTTTCGCTTGCTTCCACCAGTAATAACACAATGCCGAAATGGCGATGATTCTAAAAATACTTAAAGCTAATTTGTGCCAAACCTTATTTCCAAATGTTGTTCCGAATGCCATTCCAGGGTTCTCTGTGTACTCCAAGACAAACCAATCACCAATCAATGGTTGCTCTTCACCTGGCATGAAACTCGTTTTAATGTAAATTTTTAAAACTTGGTCAATAAGCAAAATGAGGGCTATTAAAGCCCCCACAATCAACATATTTTTACGAGTAGAATTATTTTTGATCATTCTTTGCTTCAATACTTAATGTAGCATGTGGCACCAACATCAATCGCTCTTTGCGAATTAATTTTCCTGTAACGCGACAGATTCCGTATGTTTTATTCTCAATACGAATCAACGCATTGTGTAAACTTTGAATGAATTTTTCTTGACGAGATGCTAATTGCGCAACTTCTTCACGTGACAAAGTATCTGATCCGTCTTCCATCATATTGAATGTTCTTCCAGTATCATTCGTACCATGGTCATCAGTATGAGACAATGACCCCTTCAACAAATCCAAATCTTCTTGAGCTTCTTTTAATTTGCTGTTAATCAAAGTTTTGAATTCTTCAAGCTCAGCATCTGAAAATCTTGTTTTTTCTGACATATCTCTGTTTTAAACGCGTTAGAATCTAGTAATATTGCTAAAACCGCAAATATAATTCAAAATTAAATAGTGACAAGTATTTTTACTTACAGTTGTCGACAGTTTATTAACACTTTATCCAACTCTCGAACATCAACACGTCACACATTCGGTTCAAAAAAGTATCTTTGTTGCAATGGTTAAACTCTTTCTAAGTAATCGCGTAATTGTCATTCTTTTACTCCCATTTATTATTGGGATGTATCTTGTTTTGGGTTATGCTACGGGAATGAATGCCGCATTTCAATCCATCAATCTTGGTTTTTTTGGAACAATAACAGCAACAACCTTGATTACAACATGCTTGAGTTTTATCCTTTTATTCCTCAATTCTTACCTCATCAATCTTACGTTCAATAAAAACGGATTTTACGACCGCAATATTTTCATTCCATCACTTTTGTATGTTGTGTTGATGAGCTTCTATCATTCGTTCTACGTTATGGACGGATTGTTAATCGCTCACACATTCTTGTTGTTGTGTTTGATGCAACTTTTCCAATTGTATCAAAATGAAGATGGAAGAAAAGCAGTTTTTAACGCGGCCTTTTTTGCAGGAGTTTCTGCTGTTGTTCATCCACCAATCATCATGATTTTGCCCCTGTTGTTTATGATGGTTTGGTCCATTCGTCCTTTTGTCTTGAGAGAAAGTTTACTGCTCATTACTGGATTTGGAATTCCCTTAATTTACGGAGGAATTTACTTGAAATGGCTAGATACTTCCATCAGTCTTCAATTACTAAAACAAGCCACAAATTACGAAAACAACAAAATCAACTTTTTAGTCACTACAGGAATTTTCCTATTGATGATGGTCTTAAGTTTGATTGGAATTCAAGCAAAATTGAAAAACAGTTCCATTCGCTTTAAAAAATTGGTGCGCATTCTTTGGGTCTACATTCTCATTGGTGCACTTTTTGGAATCAGTGACTACATGCTTTTTGGACAAATTGAACGTTTTAGTTTTATTTTGTTACCCATTCCCTTTTTCCTTCCCTATTCCTTCACAAGCAAAACATGGGGCAAAATTGCAAGCATCTTGTTTTACATCACTTTCGCTTACTCCATCGTGAAATTTTTTATTTAATCCCTGAATTATCGGTCTAATTTGACTAATTTTGCGACCATAAATATGGAATGAAACATTCTACAAAAACGTTTAATTCCGAATAAGCTTTGTAATTTCTGGATAGAAATCCAGTTCAACTCAGCTAAATCGGCATTGAACCAACGTTGATAATGTAGAATGTTCAATTATAAAAAGGTATCAAGATGAAATTTGGTGTTGTAACATTTCCTGGATCCAACTGCGATGCAGATATGATTTATGTTTTAGAAGAGCTTTTAGACCAAAAAGTAGAAAAATTATGGCACAAAGACCGTGATTTGAAAGGATCTGACTTTGTAATTTTGCCTGGAGGCTTTTCATACGGTGATTATTTGCGTTCTGGTGCGATTGCCAAACTTTCTCCGATTATGGAAGAAGTGATTCAACATGCCAACAAAGGTGGTTATGTCATGGGAATTTGCAACGGATTCCAAATTTTAACTGAATCTGGCTTATTGGAAGGGGCTTTGTTGCACAACAACAATCAAAAATTTATTTGTCAAAATGTTTTCTTGAAACCAGCAAATAATACCACAGCGATTACAAAAGGCTTAATGACTGATAAAGCCTATAAAATTCCAATCGCTCACGGTGAAGGAAGATTTTATACAAACGACGACAACTTGAAAAAAATTCAAGATAAAGACCAAGTGTTGTTCTCCTATTGCTCACAAGATGGAATCATCTCTGACGCAACCAACCCAAATGGATCATTGAACAACATTGCTGGAATTTGCAATGAAGGAAGAAACGTATTTGGAATGATGCCACATCCAGAAAGAGCTGCTGATCATGAATTAAGCAATGTTGATGGTCGTGCATTCTTCGAGTCAATTTTAAAGCACTGTTAAAAAAATAGTAAACCAACAATGAGAGTATTATTACTAGGTTCTGGAGGTCGTGAACATGCACTTTCTTGGAAAATTGCACAAAGTTCTATCCTTGAAGAATTATTCATTGCTCCTGGAAATGCAGGAACAAAAAACCATGGTAAAAACGTTGCTATAGATGCAACAGATTTTGAAGCGGTAAAGGCATTCGTTCTTGCCAATGAAATCGACATGGTTGTTGTTGGTCCAGAAGATCCGTTGGTGCTTGGAATTCATGACTTTTTCTTAGCCGATGATGCGATCAAACACGTTGGTGTGATTGGTCCACAAAAATTGGCTGCTCAATTAGAAGGAAGCAAAGATTTCGCGAAAGAGTTCATGAAACGTCACAACATTCCTACAGCAAAATATGGAACGTTTACGAAAGAAACTTTGCAAGAAGGATATGATTTTCTTGCGTCCATGAAACCACCATACGTTTTAAAAGCAGACGGATTAGCTGCTGGAAAAGGTGTGTTGATTTTAAATTCATTGGATGAAGCCAAAAAAGAATTAAAAAGCATGTTGGCTGACGCCAAATTTGGTGCAGCAAGCTCAAAAGTTGTCATCGAACAGTTTTTGAAAGGAATTGAACTTTCTGTTTTTGTTATTACAGATGGTGACTCTTATAAATTATTGCCTGAAGCAAAAGATTACAAACGCATTGGTGAAGGCGACACTGGTTTGAATACTGGTGGAATGGGTGCTATTTCTCCAGTTCCATTTGCTGATGCTACGTTTATGGAGAAGATTAAGAACCAAATCATCATTCCAACAATCAAAGGATTGAAAGCAGACAATATTCCTTACAAAGGATTTGTGTTTTTTGGATTAATCAACGTGAAAAACGAACCTTATGTGATTGAATACAATTGCAGAATGGGTGATCCTGAAACAGAAGTGGTTATTCCTCGATTGAAATCTGATATTTTGGATTTATTTGAAGGTGTTGCTAGCAATACGTTGTCGGAACGCGATGTACAATTCGACGAGCGCAGCACTGCTACTGTGATGATGGTTTCTGGTGGTTATCCTGAAGCTTACGAAAAAGGAAAACAAATTTTTGGTTTGAATAGTATCACAGATAGCATTGTTTTTCACGCTGGAACAAGTTCTGATGGTCCGGCTGTTATGTCGGCAGGTGGACGTGTATTAGCGACAACTTCTTATGGTAAAAACATCGAAGTTGCTTTGGCTAAATCATACGATAGTATTTCAAAAATTGAATTTGAGAACGCATATTTTCGCAAAGACATCGGTTTTGATGTTGTCTAATTGATGATATTTACTATCTTTCCACAACAAGTGTTGTAAATGGAGTATTCCCTGATTATCATAGTCGTAACGTTACTGTTTTCCGCATTTTTTTCTGGAATGGAGATTGCATTTATCTCTTCGAACCGATTAAAGGTTGAACTTGACATTTCCAAAGGAACAATCAACAGTAGAATTTTAGGTGCTTTCTACAATCGTGAGTCCAATTTCATTGCTTTGCTCTTACTTGGAAACAATGTGGCACTTGTCCTCTTTGGTATTTCTGCAGCTGAAGTCCTCGATCCAATCATTCATTATTGGGGAATTACTGAACAAGGAGTCGTTTTGTTGATTCAAACCATTATTTCAACTCTCCTCGTATTGATTACAGCTGAGTTTCTACCGAAAGTCTTGGTGCAATTGAATCCCAATTTCTTTTTGACAGTCACTGCTATTCCAATGGCTATTATTTATGCCATTCTCTACTTGCCTACCTTGGCAATTGTGGCAATTAGCAATGTCTTTTTAAAACTTCTTCGCACCGACAATGCTCATACCGAAAAAGTTTTTTCCCGCATCGATTTAGAACATTACGTTCAGGATCTGAATGACAGAATCAATGAGGAAGAAGATTTAGGAAATGAAATGCAAATTTTGCAAAACGCCCTCGATTTTTCCAATGTTCGTGCACGCGATTGCATGATTCCACGTACAGAAATTGTTGGATTGGATTTAACCAGCGATATTTCTGAATTGCATACCATCTTTGTGGAAACTGGAATCTCAAAAGTGATTGTTTACAAGGAAAATATGGACAATATTATTGGTTATGTTCACTCTTTCGAGATGTTCAAAAAACCAACTTCCATCAAACAAATCTTGATGCCGATTGCGTTTGTTCCATCTTCCATGCCTGGAAAAGAATTGTTGGAACTGTTTGCAAAACTCTCTGGAAATATTGCCATTGTTGTCGATGAATATGGTGGAACAGCAGGATTAATCACCATAGAGGATGTCATTGAAGAAATTTTCGGTGAAATTGAAGATGAACACGATAAAGAAGATTGGCTAGAACAGCAAATTTCCAAGGATGAATACTTATTCTCTGGTCGCATTGACATTGAATACATCAATGATGAATACGATTTAAACCTTCCTGAATCAGATGAATTTGACACTTTAGGGGGTTTGATCATCAGTGAATTAGAATCCATTCCTGAACGCAACACAACAGTAGAACTAGACGATTTCACACTCATTATTGAAGAAGTATCAGATCGAAGAATCGATGTTGTAAGAATCTTAAAAAAGTAACTGCCATGAGAAATTTCTTATTTCTTTTTTGCTTTACTACCTCGTTCACCTTTTCGCAACAATCTCGCATCGCACGCCTACCAAAAGAACTCAAAGAAATTTCAGGATTAGAAAACTACAACGACAGCTTGTTATTTGCAATTAACGACGGCGGAAATGAACCTTGCGTTTACCTCATCAATTTGGAAGGAAAAGTTGTCAAAACGATTACGCTCGATATTACGAACAAAGATTGGGAAGACATTGCCGTAGATGAGACAAAAGAGTTTCTATACATTGGTGATTTTGGCAATAACGCCAATACACGAAAAGATTTGTGCATCTATAAAGTCAACATTGCTGAAATGCTTTCACAAACATCCGTCAAATCGCAAAAATTCTCCTTCCACTATTCAGATCAACAGGCCTTTCCTCCAAAAAAAGAGGACATGAATTACGATTGTGAAGCAATGACCATTTCCAATAATCGCATTTACTTGTTTACCAAATCAAACACAAAACCTTACAAAGGAATTTCTCAAGTTTATTCCTTATCAACAAATGGAAAAGACTTTCGCTTCGAGCAGAACCTAGAATTGGGAAATAAAAACTATTTTCAGAACTCCGTTACGGCAGCAGATTTCTATCATGGAAAGTTTTATTTGAGTACTTACTCATTCATTTATGTCTATTCCTTCAACAAAGGAGTTTGGAAAAGAGAAGAAAAAATACCTTACAAACGCTTGACACAAAAAGAATCTCTCGTTGTTTTAAACAAGCACGAAATAATTGTTGCCGATGAAAAAAGTAAATTATCCATTGGGCAAAATTTGTATAAAATTGAATTAAAGAAATGATTGACTTATCCCAATACGAAGCCGTAATCTTTGACATGGACGGTGTGCTGATCGACTCAGAACCCTTGTGGAAAATTGCCATGGAAAAGACTTTTCGCGAAGTTGGTAGTAACTTGACTAAAACTGATTTTCAACAAACCGTTGGATTGCGTTTAGACGAAGTCATTCATTATTGGTACGAACACAAAGCATGGGAAGACGTTTCTCCAAAAGAAGTTGAACAGCGTATTGTTGCACAAATGGTTGACCTAATTCAACAAAACGGAGAACCATTGATTGGTGTTATCGATACCTTGCACTATTTGAAAGATAAAGGTTTGAAAATTGGGTTGGCTACTTCCTCCTATTTGGTGTTGATTGACACAGTATTAAAAACCTTGGGAATTGAAGATTGTTTCGATTTTACTCATTCAGCTGAAAACGAAGAGAACGGAAAACCTCATCCGGCAGTTTATTTAACTGTTGCTAAAAAGTTGGGCGTTGTTCCGCGCAAATGCTTGGTCATAGAAGATTCACTGAATGGCATCATTTCTGGCAAAGCCGCACGAATGACTGTGATTTGTATTCCAGAAAAAACACATCTAGTGGAACCAAAATTAATTCTCGCGGATTATCAGTTCGAGGATATGTCTTGCTTGTTAGAAGAAATTAGCACGAATAATTCATAAAAGCTGTTCACGTTTTAATTTGAACAGCTTTTATTTATCTTATTTCAACTTGTTTTGCCATTTTTCAAGAAGTCTTATTTCTTCTGACAAACCATTACTCGTTTCTCTATTATAAAACTCCAAACACACACTCCTTCCATTATTGAGGTCAATCATTAGTTCTAACTTGTCTATGAGCTCTTCGTTTGTTAAAGTGCTGTAAATTCTATTTCCTCGTACCGATTTGACCTCAGAAAGAAGAATAATTTCAAAAACTTCAACTTTTTCAAATAAACGTAAATAACTAACAGCTTTCTTGTTAGTATCCAGACCGATTACATACCGTTTATTCCAGCAATCAAAATCTGAAATCACAACATTGTTTTTCTCAGTCAACTCCCTAAAATAAGCAACCAATAACCGTTCTTTTTTTGCATTTGAAATCCTAATAAGTAGGAATGGTAAAGTAAAAAGCGCCAAAAATCCCATACCAATAATCATAGATATTGTATCCATTCTCTTATAATTTTAATTCATTCTTGTTTGTCAAGACATTCCGTGATGCTCGACTTAATTTAACTCGCGAAAATCAAGAACGGTTACCAAAAGAAATGAAAGGGATATAGTAATTGTTGTAAACTAGTATTTAGAACGCCATCAACGGCATAAGTCCATGAAATGAGAATAATTTCACACGGTTTTATCCAACCAATTTTTGCATGTTCGATGAAAGCAGGAAATTGTGTTATTTGTTCACATGCGTTCTGCTCAATATTCAATTGAAATTGATTAGAAATTGCTTTTAAAAAATGAGGGTCCTTGATTGAAACAGTTTCAATCTTATCTCTCACATTTATACTCTCTAGAACTTGTTGTTGATCCTCCACACCAAGCTTCATCACACTCGTTGAAAACACGAGTACTACTAGAAAACAACTTGGTAAAAGCTTTACAAGATTCATGCAGTAAAAGTAAATACAAAATTAATCGATGAAGAAAATTTAACAAATCATGGCTAATTCAAAATGACATGATTTTTTGCCTTGTTTCTTTTTTTAATTTTACACAAACTTAAAATATGATTAAATACAATCCTAAATCTTGGTTTCGACTCATTTTTGCGATACATAAAAGCGACACTGTACGTATTTTATGGAAGGAACTGCTTTACATGATTGCGCTGAGTTTAATCATTGCATATGTTGAAATTGAATATTTTCCCGACACACACCAGGTGCTTTCCAACTTAACCGTAGTTTATTCCCTCATTGGTTTTGTGATTTCCATGCTGTTGGTGTTTCGAACAAATACGGCGTACGATCGTTGGTGGGAAGGTCGCAAAAAATGGGGCGAATTGGTCAATGATACCCGTAATTTCTCTATCAAACTTTCTTCGCTTATTGCAGGAAAAGAAGACCGTTTGTTTTTGGCGAGAATGATTGGAAACTTTGTTTACGCTTCAAAAGAACATTTACGCGAAGGCGTGATTTGGGAAGAATTGGATTTGACAGTTGAAGAACGAACGTATTTCCAAAGCAAAGACCATGTTCCAATGATGATCGTGAAAGCGATGTATGATAAACTAAAAGCACTGAAACAATCAGGACAAATTTCAGAAATGGAATTTTTGGCATTGGACACGAACTTAAACGCTCTTATGAATAGTTTGGGCGCCTGTGAACGCATTAAAAACACACCAATTCCTTATTCTTACAGTTTGTTTTTGAAAAAATTCATCTTCATTTATACCTCTACATTGCCCTTGGCATTTGTTACCGTTTTTGGGTATTACTCTGCCATCATAGCTGTATTTGTATTCTATGTCATTGTAAGTATGGAAGTTTTAGCAGAAGAAATTGAAGATCCATTTGGAACGGATGACAATGACTTGCCTACGGATAGTTTGTGTGAAAAAATTAAGACGAATGCGTATGAGGCGTTGAGTTAAAGCTGTTACTTTTTCCTCTTTTTGTATTTTAGAAATATGAAAGCTTTACAACTCCTCCTTTTTTGCTGTTTGTTTCAGCAACATTCAGTCAAGGCGCAAAACTATGTTGAGTATCATAAACTCTGCAATGAAGCGGAAGTTTTAATCCGTAATGGTGAATTACTAATCGCTCAAGGAATGCTCATCCAAGCAATCGAAATGGTTCCAAAACCTAAAGCGATTGACTATTTCAATTTAGCGAAATGTTATTCGCAAGCCAATCAGCACGATTCAACGCTAAAGTACATTGATTTGGCATTGACAAATTCTGAAAATATGCGTTCTTTGGTACGAAAACATTATTTGTGGTTTGATCCTATTCTCACACCGGATGAATGGACAGATATACAAGAACGCATCAAACATCCAACAACGCGACCTTTGACTGCAGAAGAAGAAAAAATAATGTTGGTATATGATCGAATCAATGAACTTCCGAATCACTACAACAAATTTCTATATGACTCTATCTATTCAAAATTTCCCGTCGATACTGTCTTAAGAAACAATTACATCGATAGCATGCTCGTTGCTGAAATGAAAGGATCCGAAATTTTTGATAGTTTATGTCAAGCCATTGGTCATTTTCCAGATTCGCACCCATCATTCGAGTATAGAAACTATTTCACAACACGCAATTTTCCTATAGAATGGTTTGAAAAAAATGAAGCGTTTTTATTTTCAGAACTACAAAATGGACGGTTCCAACCGGGACGATTTATAGAGTTTTACCTTGTTGGAAAATATGATCCCAAACAAGTTTTTGCTATCAAAAATCCATCAGATCTAACAGACGAAATGCTCGAAATGATGCGTGAATTTGGAGTTACTTTTGATATGAACACACGGTGGTTACGAGAAAACCAATCGTGGCCTTATGACTAAATCTTAATATTAAACGTGTCCAAAGCGATTCTCTGCGGCTTTGCATTTAAAAAAAACACTAAAACGCACAGGCGCAAAGCACTAACTCGCCCTATTCACAGCTTTTCTTTTCGTGCTGTTACATATACTTACACAAATACTCATCACGAATCCGTAATCCGTAATCCGTAATCCGTAATCCGTAATTGTTTACGAGTAATGGATTTCTCCCTCATCAACAAGCGCTTCTCCACGCATTTTCAAGAATAACTGAATCAAAGCCACAACATCCTTTTCGCAATAGACTTTGATGCGTTCCAAGTCGTTTTCCTCGTAATAAACACGAGCTACATCTGCTCCAGAAATATCGTCTTTTGGCGTTGGAATATTGAAAACATGGCACAACAAAGCCAGTGAAGTATAGGCTTTAAAATCACCAAATTTCCACAATTCCATCGTATCAAGGTGATTGATTTCCCATGGTTTTTTACCTGCAATGTTCAATGCTTCCGGCAAGGAAATTCCGTGAATCAACATTCTTCGACAGATGTATGGAAAATCAAACTCTTTTGCGTTGTGTCCACATAAAATATGATACGGAGAATTATAGTGTTCTTCCAACAATGCTTTGAACTGTTTGAGAAGCGTTTCTTCGTCTTCATGGTAAAACGACTTCATGCGCATTTGCTTTCCAGTGGAAGATTCTACAACAAAACCTACAGAAATACAGACGATTTTCCCAAATTCCGCATAGATTCCCGCGCGTTCATTGTACAAATCTGTGTAGGATTTATCGTCCTTTTGCATGAAACGGGTTTTCGCCTCGAACAGCTCTTTGGTTTTCTCATCTACTTCGGAAAATTGATACGTTTGAGGAACTGTCTCTATGTCTAGAAATAGAACTTTGTTTAATTTAATGGTGTTGATAAACATGTTGTTTCAATTGATTAGGTATTACTTTTCTATCTAAGATACAAAAAAATATCACTTCACAAAAGCCTTTTTCCTTGATGTAAACCAACCGTATTTTAGAATGCAAAAAATGGCGCGAACTCCGTCTTTCCAGCCAATTTTTTTGCCATCCGCCGAAGTTCTTGGGACATACGTAATTGGGATTTCCGTCCACTTCAACTGTTTGTCCTTAGCCAACTTTGCCGTAATTTCTGGTTCAAATCCAAACCGTTGCTCCACCAACAACAAGCGTTTAAAAACATCAGCTGGAACCAGTTTGTAGCATGTCTCCATGTCTGTTATTTTTGTTCCAAAAACACGATTCGACAACCACGTCAAAAAATTGTTCGCCGCCAAACTCAAGCCTGAAATAGAAGTGTCTTTCTGTGTTAAAAAGCGTGAGCCATATACAATATCAGCCTTCTTGTCGAGAACTGGTACAACCAATAAATTGTATTCATTTGGATCCAATTCCAAATCTGCGTCTTGAATAATGATGTACTCTCCCGTTGCTTCTTTTATTCCTGTGTGGATTGCTCCGCCTTTTCCTTTATTTATCGTGTGATTCACACAACGAATAACCGACGGAAAGTCTGCTACGAAGCGATCAACTTCTTGTTGGCTACTATCTTTGGAACAATCGTTAATCACAATGATTTCCTTTTCAATTCCTGCGATCATTTCCACATTTTTCACTTGAACCAACAAGTCGTAAATGGTACTTTGCTCATTGTAAACAGGAATTAAAATTGACAGTTTTTTCATTGTTTCACTGGAATGTATTGAATGACTTCTAAGGATTCCAACTGAACGTGCTCCTTTGAATCTCCGTTCCAAATATAGCATTTAATTGGCGCTTCAATGGTCTGCTCTATCTCAAACAAAAAGCTCATGGTTCTTAATGATTCATTCAATTCTTTCTGAATGTAGTGTGCACGGTAAAACTCACCCGATTCATTGGATAGCACCAACGTCGCTTTTGTTTTATCCTTTTTCCCTCCAATTTTTGCTTTTACAACAACTTTTGATCCCTTTTTGAGCATTTTTAACCTAATTTCTTGTGAAAATGGAGCTTTTTCGTCCAAAACTTGCAAACCAGTCTTTTTAACTCGTTGCATTTCTTTCCAGTTCTCTTCAATTTTAACAGAAGGAGGATCGACCTGTAATTGCAGAAAATGATTCCAATAATCTTCCTTGGTAGTTGCACCACCAACCAAAATGAAGCGATGAATTTGATCGGCTTGTATCATATTTAGTAGCATAAATGGCACTATAAAAACAAGTGTCCATTTATGTTTGAACCATTGGAAAAAGCCAGCAAATCCAACAATTAGCAAAGGATAAAAATCAATCATCGGTCGTTGCCCAAATCCCATTCCAAAGGTCCAAATCCACCACGAAGAAAAAACATAGACAACACCTAGAATGCCGACAAAAAACACGCACCCTTGCCATTTAGATTGCAACCAGAAATAAGCAGTTCCCGCACAAAAAGCAACGAACATGAATGGAGTCCACAGCCACCAACCTTTTGTATAGGAAAATAAAAACTGCCAAAAATGAGGCTGAGTCAAATCAATTTTTTCATTCCCATAAGAATAAACAAACCAATTTCCCGATTGTACCTTCCACATCACAGGTGCTAAACAAACAATTAATACAGCGAAAAGAATCCAATAAAAATTGCCTTGTTTAAACCAGTTTGACACTTTGAAAAGCGACTTCAATTCACCTGCATTCAAGACCAATGGAAATACAAGAACGAGTAAAGCATTCGTTGGACGCATAATTACGAGTAAGGCTAACATTGCACAAGCGTAACCAATGTATTTTAGTGCGCTTTTCGATTTAAACTTATAGGTCCAAAAAATTACTGTGCTGGCTCCAAAAAACCCAAAAACATGCGTAACGGTAAAGTCATACACCAAATAAAAATAAACATTGGTTGCAAAAACAATCAGTATTAACGCAACTGAACTCAGCCAGTCACGCACTCCAATCTGCTTGAACACCTTCTTCAAAACAAATAGAGCTAGAAAGAAATAAAAGAACTGTGCGACAGGAATTGCCCATTGAAAAACGATTGAATAGCCATCAACTGGTAATCCAGCAATCCACGAAATGACTAAAGCGATTAAAAAGAATGGCAAATAAAACACTGCCGTTCCTGGAAAACATTTGTTGACCACCGTACCATTCGGTTGTTCCATGCGAAACGCCTTTGCATGCGATCCATCGGCCGGATAATACTTCCTTTCCATATCATCCACGAAAGAATAGGTAAAATCCTGATATATGAATGCCGCTGGTAAATAGGCGTAATATCCTTTTCCATCCGCATTAATTGGTCGATCCCATTGATTGTCTATTTCTCGCTGACCAATTGTAATGCAAGCCAGAACAACGACAATGATACCACATATGTATTTATTGAAATAGTTCAATATTCCGATCCTTGATAATTTGTTGACCAAATTAACAATTTATAGCACACTTCACGCCGAGCATTTTTACTTATTAATTGGAGATTAAGGATAAAAAAGGCAACTTTGTTATCATACAAATAAAATGGCAGAAGAACTCGTTCAAATTCAAGGCTCAAAAGCCGAAAAATACGCTTCATTGATTCCGCAAATCAAAGCATTGGTTAGTGGAGAAAGTGATTGGATTGCCAATTTGGCAAATGTTTCTGCAGCTTTGAAAGAAAGCTTCGGTTTTTTTTGGGTTGGGTTTTATTTGCGCAAAGAAAATGAATTGGTACTTGGGCCGTTTCAAGGACCAATTGCTTGCACACGGATACAAAAAGGAAAAGGTGTTTGCGGAAGTTCTTGGGAACAAAAAACAACGCTCATTGTTCCAAATGTAGATGAATTTCCTGGTCACATTGCCTGTAGCTCTCTTTCTAAAAGTGAAATTGTAGTGCCACTTATTCAAAACAATGAAGTCATTGGCGTGTTAGATGTTGATAGCGACCAACTGAATGACTTCGATGCAATCGATGAACGTTATTTAAACGAATTATGTCAGTTTTTAGTAAGTCTTTAGGATTCATAACCATTCTAATCTTGATCACTTCGTGCGCTCAAGTTGGGACAATTTCTGGCGGACCAGTGGATGACGTTGCGCCTGAAGTCAAAAAAATGACGCCTGAAAATAAAACAGTTCGCTTCACAGGAAATGAATTTGAAATCGAATTCGAAGATTTTATCAAACTGAATAACCCGACGCAAACAATTACAGTCATTCCACCTGATTTTAATGTTCAAACTGAAATCAAAGGAAAAACGCTTTTTCTAAATTGGGAAGGGCAACTGAAGGAAAATACTACATATTCCATCTTTCTGAATAAAACGGTTCAAGACATTACAGAAGGAAATGATTCCATCATGCAAATCGTTTTTTCGACAGGAGACTTTTTGGATTCAATCTCGTATACTGCTTTTGTAAAGGATGCATTGACAGCTGCACCAACAAAGGGTACAATGGTTGGATTGTTTGAAGCAAAAGATTCTTTGAAGCCAATGTATTTCGCTGAAACGAACGCAAATGGTCAAGCAACATTCAATTATTTAAAACCAGGAACATATTTTGTGCGATCATTTGACGATGTCAACAAAGATTTGAGTATCTCTAAAACTGAACGCGTTGGATTTCACACTTTGCCTGTTCAGCTTGATACATCTGTCATTGATTCTTTGCCAATGTCCTTATTCACTCCTACACTTCCTGCAAACGTAACAACCTTCAGTTTTTCTTCTCCAGGAGCGTTTGTCCTTGGTTCAAACCGCAGTTTAAAAAATGCTAAAATCACTTTAAATGATATCGTTTTAAGTGAAACTGACTATTCCATCATTGCAGAAGACAGCCTTCTACTTTTTTATCAACCTAAAGAAGAAAAGTCTTTTCGATTAACGGTGAACAATGAGTTTATCGACGACACAGCAACCGTACGTTTAACAGATGCATCAAAAAATAAACCTTTGACCATAGTTCCTCCAAAAGGAAATTCAGTCAACCCAAAAGAATTCATCCGATTCACGGTTTTGGATAAAATCGAGGAATTGGACACTTCGAAAATAGATTTAGTTTCACTGCCGGATTCTGTTTCAATCACTGACTATACTGTTGAAATCATAAGCAATCAACTTGCGTTTAATGTCAATAGTCCATCAGCCGAAAAAATTCTTTTTGCCTTTGATCAAAATGCACTAAAAGGAAAAACAGGTGCCCAATCAACTCAATCAACAGTAGAAATTAAACGATTAAAAGCAAATGAACTAGGCGTTCTCAATGTTGATCTTTCTGCTTATCAAGAAGCAATTGTTTTGGAGGTAATTACAGAAGGCAAAACAATTCAAACCATTTCGTTGAATGAAGCAAAAACACATCAATTGTCCAATTTAAAACCAGGCGATTATACATTTAAAGTTATTATTGATTCCAATAACAATGGAAAATGGGATACTGGTGATTTTCCAAACGAAGTTCAGCCAGAAGAAATTCAACTCTTTACCGAACCAACGAAAGTGAGAGCAAATTGGGAAATAGAACTAATCATTCTTCCTAAGTAAGTCGTGAGCACATGGAACAAGAATCTGTCATAACCCGAAACCTCCAAGGTTGGAAAATTCGATTGGCAGTAGCAATTGGAATTGCAGTCGCTGTTCTTATGCTTTATTCAGCTTTGAACCAATCGCAGTTTGTCAAAGTAAAGGATGGAACAGGAGAATATGTTCTGAAAGATTCTGTCAAAAAAATTGACTTATCAAATGAAGAGATCTTTCTAGCACAGGCCAATGGAAATTACTCAAAATTGGATGTCACTGATGCCCTGAAAGAAATTAATTGGGATGCAAGCTCCTATTTTTACTTCGCGTTAGCAATCTTATTAATGGTCGGTCGCGATTTCTTTTACATTGTTCGCATTCGTTTATTGACGAACAACGAACTGACTTGGAAAGCAAGTTTTTATGTTATTTTATTGTGGGAATTTGCCTCCGCACTAACACCTGGAATTGTTGGAGGAGCAGCCGTAGCGATGTTCATTTTAAACAAAGAAAAAATTCCATTGGGTCGATCAACAGCCATCGTTTTCATCACTGCAATGATGGACAATTTGTTCTATGTCATTATGATTCCAATCATTTTTCTATTCATTACACCCAGTGAATTGTTTCCATCTCAGATTGAATCATCACGCAGTATGGAATGGATTTTTTGGATCGGATTCTTTGTTGTGTTTGGCGCTTTTCTATTCCTCTTCCTTTCCATATTCATTTGGCCAAAGTTAGGAACGCGCTTTTTATCTGCCGTATTTTCCTTACCGTTTATTCGACGCTGGAAAGACAAAGCCATTCAAACTGGTAGTGAAATTGAATTGACTTCCAAAGAAATGAGAAAAGAAAAGTGGGGTTTCTGGTTGAAAATTTTTGCCTCTACTATCGCTAGTTGGTTCTCTCGCTTTCTAGTCATTAACATGATTTTACAAGCCTTTATTGGGTTTGGATTTTTGGAACACATACAAATTTTAGGAAAACAATTGGTCATGTGGTTATTCATGTTGGTGAGTCCAACTCCCGGCGGAAGTGGTGTCGCTGAATATGCGTTTAGTGAACTCTTGAGTAACTTTACGTCATCGGCAATTCTGCTGGTTGCTCTTGCGATTATTTGGCGCTTGATTTCTTATTTCCCGTATTTGTTCATCGGTGCAGTATTGCTTCCACGATGGATGAAGCGGAATTAATCAGTTGAATTTTGCGAAAAATTAGTCTCGTTGATCGATCAACAATTGATAAATGCTTGTAGCACTTACTATCGCAATGACATAAACCCAAGAAGCGGGATGCAACCAATAAGCAACAGAGCTCAACACAATGACTAATATGCAAATAGCCAAACGTGAAACAATTTGGGTTCTCCAGAGATTTTGAAATGTCACTGTTTGAAACTTCCTTGGGAATAAAAATTCATTGCGATATTGCGCATATCCCATAAAGACGATTAAAGGAAGCAAGACATAACCTTGGGCAATGCCCATTTCTTCATAACTTAAAAAGAGGTAAATTTCATTCCAAAAATCAATTGTTGGCTCAATCACTATCATGGATAAATGCATTCCAACTAATCCAATGATCAACAATAAAGCGCTAAAAACAGCCTGTTGAATCCAACTTGAAACAACGACTTTTTCTGAGTAAGATTTGATTTTCTTTGTTTTCAAGTGAACCAAAACTTCACCTACTATTGCATCAAGAATATAGAACAAGAGAATGAAATAAATACTCCAATCCCATAAAAAATAGCCAAGCAATGGCAACAAGGCATCGCCAAAAACTTTTACATAAACAGGTTTCAGTTTATTGGACACCTCGGTATTTTTCGGCAGCTTCTCGCGACAAGTTAAAACCTGGATTAATGTCCAAGGCTTTTGCATAATTTTTCAGTGCGGCTTCAATGTTTCCCTTCGACTCATAGCACATTCCTCTGTTGTGATATGCTTCAACATAAATTCCATCCGTTTCAATGGCACTGGTATAATAATAGATCGCGCTGTCGATTTTATTTTCTTGAAACTGATGAATGTATGCAATGTGAAACAATCCACGAGAAATATAGTAATCAGACGTGTCACTTTGAGCCATTTCTCTGTACAGTGCTTTCGCTTTTGTAAAGTGGTTGAACTGTTCATGTGCATAAGCCAACGCATAAATTCCTTCAGGATTTTTTGGTTCCAACTTATGCGCAGTAGTGAAATACTCCAAGCAGATTGAATCGTTCTCTGCCTGATAAATTGCACCTAAACGCAAATATCCAACAAAAAATTCAGGATCTTGTTGAATGGCTGTTTCATACGATGACTTTGCTGACTTAAAATCTTCCATCAACAAATACATTGTGCCTTTAAACACATACGCATCCCTGTTTTTTGGATCAATTCTCAAGGCCTTATTCACATATTTAAAAGCTGTATCGAAATCTTGTTGATATCCATAAGTTGTAGCCAAAGCAACCAAAGCCTTTGTGTTTTCAGGTTGTTTTTTCACAATGTATTTAAAGTGACGCTGAGCCGATGCAACATCTGCCACTGTTCTGTCAGGCTTGTCGTTCTGACATTGCGCAAATAACATTCTCACCTCCATATTGTTGCTGTCCAAACGAAACGCCCTTGCTGCATCTGCCAAGGCTTCTGGGTAGCGATAATCTTCAAAAGCTATGGTTCCTCTCATCAGAAGCAATTCCACGCTGTCTGGATAAAGGTTCAACAAACTATCTAAATTTGACGGTGTTGCTTTGACCACTTCAACTTTTGGTTGCTCTTCACAAGACGTTAAACCAATTGCAGAAGAAACTACAATGAACACAACATAAAATGCATTTTTCATACTTACAAAAATAGTTGAATTTTTATATGACTTCCTACCAAAGACTTTATAAGTTGCTTGCTTTAGTAAATGGGTGGTGAAAACAGATAAATGAGTTGAACATTTTTGCGTATTTTTGTCACATGAACAAGCGCATTCTGTTTTTAGTAATCATTGCCGTGTTTTTCATCGCTTTAGATGGATATTCACAAGGCTGTTCGCAATGTCGACTTGTGGCAGAGCAAGGAAGTGAACTAGACGAAGGATCATTCGGAAATGGAATCAATACCGGAATCTTGTATTTGATGGCTATTCCCTACATCATCTTATTCTTGTTGTTCAGAAAGCGAATTATTCGTTTAGCCAAAAGTCTTTTCAACAAAGCTTAAAAACGTGCTCTTCTCGTTTTGAATAATGCGTGACTTCTGTTTACGTATGACAGTGAGAATTCAAGTGAACCACCTTTATACGCATTTCTCAATGCAGACAATGTTACGTCATACGAAATTCCAAATTGAAATCCTCTCCAATCAATCAAAACTGAAGGCATAATTGCATCTTTCAATCGCGTATACAAACCAATACCAACATACGCTTTTTGCGAATGTCCGGTAATCATTGTATTGTCTTCAAAACGGTACTTCATCATTAACCCAAACAAGGTTTGGTAATGCGGACCTTGAATGGTTTGAATAGCATTCGCATCGATCGCCATTCTGGATGTTCCGATATCACTTGTCACTCCAATGTGCCCAACATATTTTCGCATCAACCGTTCTCCTGAAGTTCCATTGCTAAATCTAAATTCTGGGGCGTTTAAGTGATAACCTGAGACACCTATTTGCAACTTAAATTCTTTTTTACGCTGAAAAGAACTTTGAGAACCATCATAGACGTAATACAATCCTGCACTTGCATCCAAATAATTGAAGGACATTAACTTATTTTGCTCACCCGAAAGAATGAGTTGATCAAATTTTTGTCCATCCCATTGAGAACGGTACGTTAAAGCATTGGTATTTCCAGATCTATTTCCCATTCCTGCCTGAATTCCAGCAGACAGTATATGTCCTGTTCCTCCCATTGGAATAATTCCACTCACTGTTACAGCTCCTGCGCGCTGACCGTATTGAGAATCTCCACCGATGTCATTATAGAACATCAATCCTAATCCCATATGTGCTTTATCGTTTCTTGGCGATTTAAATAAATTAATATCAGCAGAAATATTTGTTGTCATGAATTGCGTACTTGCTCCCAACCATTGATTCCGATGATTGATGATTACTCGTTCCCATCCATCGTAAACACCTGCAGCACCAGGATTAATCAATAAAGGTGTTTGTGCAGTTTGTGTGAAATGCAAGTCTTGAGCCCGAGTAATAAAAGCACTCAATACGATTGTTCCTATAAAGAGACTCTTTTTCATACTTATCGAATTACGGTAATGTTACCTGATTTCAACTCAGCAACTCCAGTGTCATACGTTACTTCTAAAACATACGCATATACTCCAGTATTTACCATTTCACCATTAAAAGTTCCGTCCCAAGCGAAGTTTTCATCACTTGTTTTTACGATTCTATTCCCCCATCTATCAAAAATTGAGAAAGTAAAGGCAACTACATCTCTACCAACAATTAACTCGAGTGTTTCATGTTGACCATCACCATCTGGTGAGAACCCTGTTGGAACGTGCATTCCCATAGTACAAATTATGCCAACTGCAGTAGGATCGCAAGGGTCAAACGGATCTGTTCCATTCGCAATTTCCATGTCATCTGTAATTCCATCTCCATCACAATCAGAACCAGATAAAATTGGATGCGTAATTGACGTGATATCATATGAACATGGATCCAAAGGATCGGTTCCATCTTGAGCTTCACGAATGTCTAATACTCCATCTCCATCGGTATCAATGTTACATTCTGGTGCAGAATCATCCGGATCACAAGGATTCAATGGATCTGAACCGTTATTTACCTCATCAAAATCGTTGACACCATCACCATCGGTATCTGGGTTATCAGGATCTGTTCCTAAGTTTCCTTCCTCAAAGTTTGTCAATCCATCTCCGTCATTATCACAATTGGCATCACTTGGATCACATGGGTCTAATGGATCTGAACCATTGGCAATTTCATCACCATCATTCACACCGTCACCATCCGTATCTGGATTGTTTGGATCTGTTCCATATATATTAATCTCATCATCATTCGTTATACCGTCACCATCTAAGTCTGGATTGTCTGCGATAAAAAATGCAACAATGTTTTCAGGTGCATTGATGTCTAAACTATTTGTGTCCTCAGCAATTGCGTTAGACATAGGTCCAACTGTATACTCCCAATGATCAAACACATAACCTGGCAATGGACGAGCAATCACATTCGTTGCAATTCCACCAAAATATTGTGTCACCCAAGGATAAGTTGGTGCCCAATTTGAATTTACTTTAATTTCACCTGAACTTACTGGATCTACATCAAAGCTTACATTGTAAGGTCCGGTCAATGAGTAACAATCGATTAGCCCTTGCTCCAATGCTGTACAACGTGCATTGATGAAATCACGCAATTGCTGCACACGCGATTGCCAACCAGCCATTGTTCCTCCCCATCGATTAACTTGGCCCGTCATTTCAGGGGTGATTTCATTGACCATACTATCCAACAAATAATTCATGTAATTGCAGGATAAGTACGTGTTCACCAAATCAATGTAGCGCGTAATGTAGTATTGTTCTACAACTGGATTTTCGTTGATTAACTTACTCAATATTGCTGTGTGACCTTGTCCTCCAGGATTTGGTAAATTTTCAGCATTACAAGGATCAGCATTGGCTGAAGGATCTGGAATTCCAGTATAATTGATGTAATGTCCAAAAGTTGCGTCCATATCCCATAAAGTATAGCGCCATTTCTTTTTATCTCCTTGTGGGTCTCTACCTCTCCACCATGCGGTGTTCCAGTTCAACCAGTCTTGATTTACTGTGTAGGAGTTAATAACAAAATAATCACACATGGATTTCCAGCTCAACAATGAATCTACATTGTCAAAGTTGGCTGCTACACCCATATTATTTGCTTGAATGAAGTTGCGTAAATTATTCCAGTCCGTTGTTGATTGTGGACCTCCATATTCATTCCATGTTCCTCCCCAAGTTTTTAAATACTGTAAATGATACTTGTCTTGACCAAAATAGTGTTTGGTGTAATCATGGTCATCCGCTTTTTCTCTAATTTCATAAACACCCCAATATTGTCCGTTCAAATAAACTACACATGGTCTCCAAGTTCTTTCGTCCAATTTTAAATCAGCTCGAATTGAAAGCGTATGGATAAAAGCATCTCGAATATGCGCACCATTTTCAAATGGATAGTTATCGCTCGCACCTGGTTTCAACATTAAACGTTGAAATTCATCACGATTGTTTTCTGGGAAAATTTGATGTTCTACATCTGAGTTATATCCAAACTCATCGCGCATGATAAAATCAAATCCTCGTTGAGGATATGACCACGAGTCATTTCCATGTTTGTTAAAGTCTCCATCTCCTTCATCAATGAACGAGCCATCGGCTTCAAAGATTTCAAAACCTCCTTGAACATCTGGTCCTTGATTTCCATTTGCCACTAGATTAAATACTTGTTGTCCACAAACTGACACAACAGGTGTCGTATGTGTTACACCAATGAAGTAAGTATTGGTCTCCGTAAAACTTGGCTGATTCGCACTAAACGCTTTTGCCCTGAGAACCATCGTTGAATTAACCGCAACGGGACCTGTATATAGAGTTGATGCAGTAGTTGGTTCTGTTCCATTCGTTGTATATCGAATTGTGGCTGTTGCATCGGAACAAGTCATTGAAACACTTTGTGCACCCGCATAAAATCCCGGTGCAACACTTAAAACTGGAGTTGGCGTATAGAAGTTAACGCCACCTGTATTTGCTGCTCCTGGAGTTGGCGTTAAAAAAAGTCTCCAATTCACTGCTCCATCTGTTTGACGACCCACAGAATGATTTGCTTTCGTTCGGTGTTGGATAAAAATTGAATCAACCACATTTCCTAACGGATTAGTCAAAATAATCCAATCATCTTTCGTTTGTTTTAAATTGAAATTGGTATGTAATTCATTTCCCACGGTAGTATTTCTACTTGAGCAATACACAAGTAAATAACCAGAAGCAGGAACCGATCCGTTTGGAATCAACCATTTTGTGAGGTTACCAGCACGATCTGATAAATACCATCCAGTTAAGTCAAATGGTGTTGCTGCGGGATTATATATTTCTATCCAATCTTCTCTTTCTCCGAACGAATCCGTTGGTCCATTCATATTAGAACAAGAATATTCATTGATAATAACTTGCGCATTCGAAGAAAAAAGCAATAGAAAAAATGAGCTAAGGATAATATAATGTTTCATAATTAAGTAGCAATCATATTAATACTAATATTACTATAATATTAATGAATTATTACCACTAGGACGAATTTGTTTCACTTATAGTTGTATTTTTAAACACATTTATTTTATCATAATTATGAAAACAATCTATTTTCTCTTGTTTTTAGCTGGTTTAAGCACTTTGTCTTCTTGCGAAAAATTTGAAGGTCAAGGTGGTGCAGCAACCATAAAAGGCTCTGTTTTAGGTAAAAAATACAATTCAATTGGTGTATTAATTACAGAATATCCTATGCAAAAACACGACGTTTTTATCATTTACGGTGAAAACTCGACGTATTTTGATGATAAAATCGAAACAAGTTACGATGGAACATTTGAGTTCCGTTATTTACAACCTGGAACTTACACTATTTTCACTTACTCAAAAGATCCAACCGCGCCAAGTGGAGATGTAGCCGTAACGCAAACAATAACAATCTCGAAAGGTGAAAAGAAACAAGCCATTGATGTTGGTGTAATAGAAGTTAGAGACTAAATGCGCTATTTATTGCTTTTCATCGTTTTTTTGCCTGTCCTAGGTTTTAGTCAAAGCACAGGACAAGTATGGTCAGAAATTGGCCTTAAAGGTGATTTGACCAAAAAATTGGATTGGAGCGTTGAGGTCAATACACGATTTGGAAGTGCAATGGGCGTTGAATCCTTTTTCCCACAAGTTGGACTGAAGTACAAAGTCGCGAAATGGTTTCGTCCATCCATTAACTATCGTTTTATTTTGGATTTAGACCGTTATGGCAACTACGCCCCTGCCAATCGATTTATGCTTAACGCTAGCTTTGAGAAAGATTTTAACAAACGATTAGCTGGAGAGTTCCGTATTCGCTATCAAAATGAGTTTTCGCGTTGGTCGAGTAATTCAGGATACGAGCAGTCCATGAAACAAATTGTGCGTTTCAAACCGGAGTTAGTGTACGACATTAAGAAAAGTATTTTCAAGCCCTATATCAACTCAGAGTTGTTTTATACTTTAGAGCCGTATAATTCGCATTTTTCAAAGCTCAGAATTGGTGTGGGAACAGACTTTGAAATTGACGATCCTTTATCCATCGGAGTAGGATACATCTATGATAAGGAGCTAAACAACACAAAAGGATTGCCTTCTATTCGACATGTATTCACAACATCAATAAAGTACAAGTTCTAGTTATTTGACTTTCTCAACTTTGAGGTCAACATCTAAAACATTATCTATAAACTCTTCGGTAATTCCTTGCTCTAGGACAAAGGTATAAGTCCCTTTTGGCGCAATTTTTCGTTGTCTGAAATGAATCTGATTTTCAACAATTGTTCCTGAATTTTTGCCCAGCCAAGAGCCATCAGGTGCTGTAATTTTCAACTCAAAAGGTTCTCTCACATTTTCACCATTCGGTGTTTTTGTGTTCCAAAAAATCCACAAATTATTGTACTTGTACTCTGTAGTTGTACGAAGTGTCAAAACAAAATCATACAATGCTGAAGTGTCATCAATTTCTACTTCAAACGTTGGTTTTTCGTTGACACTCCATTTATTGCCTTCGAACGAAACAACCTTCTCGTAATAGGGCGCCTCTGTACAGGATGTAAGTAGAAACCCAGCTACAATCGTTAACACAAAAAGCGCACGATTACTTTGCTTCATTGTTTGGATTGTTGTTTTCATTTCCGTTATTTTTTGGTTTTCTACGGTTGTTCGGCTTTCTTCGTTTATTTACTGGTTTTTCACCAGGCGCAGCATTTGTTGGTTTCGCTTGTGCCGGCTTATTTGGATTATTCCCTTGTTTTGGAGGGTTCTTCTTTGGTGCTGGTTTTGCATTAGGATTTGCGTTCGCACTTGCGGCAGCATTTGGACCATTTTTTTGTCTGTTATTTGGTCGCTTTTTCTTTGGTTTTTTCGATTTAAACGCGTGCTCAAAACGATTCAAACTATCTTGACCAACAACATTTGAATATTCAGGAGCCACTTTTACAACTTCCACATATTCTTTCAGTTCTTTCGGTTTGATTCCTTCCTTGTTCATTTTGATGATTTCAATCACTCGCTCTGGAGTCAATGCAACCAATCCTGAAACTGTGTCACCACTGACAGCATACCACATTTGGCGCTTGAAAACATCTGTTTTAACATGAGAAGCATAACCAGACTCCAATTGCAGGCGAATGTCAGCTTTGGGAAAAGACTTCATGGCGTCCATGTACATGTCCAACTCATAATTCAAACAGCACTTCAATTTACCACATTGTCCGGCTAACTTCTGCGGATTCAACGATAATTGCTGATAGCGTGCTGCTGAAGTTGAAACCGACCTGAAATCTGTCAACCAAGTTGAACAGCACAATTCTCTACCACATGATCCAATACCTCCCAATCGTGAAGCTTCTTGTCGCGCACCAATTTGCCGCATTTCAACACGCACTTTAAACGCATCTGCCATGTCTTTAATCAATTGACGAAAATCAACTCGCCCTTCAGCAGTATAGTAAAAGGTTGCTTTTGATAAATCTCCTTGGTATTCCACATCAGAAATTTTCATTTGCAACTTTAGGTTCAATGCCAACGTTCTTGCAGAGAACATCACGTCTTTTTCCAACGCTCGTGCACTGATCCATTTATCAATATCTTCTTGATTTGCTTTACGCACAATTTTGCGAGCCTCCATCGGTTTAAAACCTGGCTCTTTCTTTTGCACTTGTATTCTGGCTAATTCTCCGACAACAGAAACAACGCCAATGTCATAACCTGGACTTGTTTCCACCGCAATAACATCCCCTACTTGCAAACTCAACTCTTTTGCATTTCGGTAAAAGGCTTTGCGACTGTTCTTGAATCGAACTTCAACTATATCGTAAGGTGCTTGACCGTTTGGTAACGCAACGTTTGCCAACCAATCATACACTTCTAATTTATTACATCCGCCAGAACTACAGTTGCCATTATTCTTACATCCTCGTGGTGTTCCTCCACCACTACTGCAACTTTCACAACCCATAATTCTTCACTTATTTAAACGTAAAAATAAGAATAATAATCAACCAGTAGATTTATGAAGGATCGAAATTATGCAACGTGAATGTATCTCATTACTTGAAAACAGATATTGGTGAACAATAATTTTGAGTTTGCATTGCGCTCAACGTAGTAATGTCCATCGTTAAAGGTTTTCATGAATTCCAAAATATTGTTTCCAGAAATAAATTTTGAAAAATTCTTTAGGAAATTCATTTCATCATCCGACACACGCAATAATACTTCATCGGTATAATTTTTCAACATGCTTTGACGGAACATGTGCAAGGCGTATTTCAAAAAGGTTTTTTGTTTTTCACGCGATTGTGACCCCATTTTTTCAGCCCAAGAAAGCATTTCCAACACATCCTTTTTGTAACATACACGCATCAATGAAATAAACAGCTCACGTTCTTCATTGTCATTGGCTGAATTTGTAACAAACTCAACCGCTTCAATTAAATCACCTTCAGAACGAGCGGCTATGGAATCTGCATTACTTGAATTTAGTCCATGCTTTTCTTTTAAAAATGCACTTAATTCTTCGGTGGAAATTTTTGGGATTTTAACAAGCTGTGTTCGAGATAAAATTGTTTGGAGCATGTTTTCATCAGATTCACTCACTAACAGAAAGAGTGTGTCTTTTGGTGGTTCTTCCAAAATTTTCAGCAGTTTGTTGGCCGCTGTTGTATTCATTTCGTTTGCTGACCAAATAATCATCACTTTCATTCCTCCTTCATAGGATTTCAGTGCCAACTTTTTAATAATTTCTAAACTTTCATCTGTTCCGATGAGTGGTCTTCTTCCTTTTGAATCAATTCTTTCAATCCAATGATTCAAGTCAAAATAGGCAGATTCTTTCAATTGTTCCCGCCATTCCGTATAAAACCCTGAGGAAGTTTTTGAAAGCGCTAATACTGAAGGAAAAGAAAAATGGAGGTCGGGATGTTGCAAATCTTGGACTTTTAAACAAGAAGGACATGTTCCGCAGCTATCTGTTTCACCTTTATTTTCACAAAACAAAAATTGCGTAAATGCCAATGCCATTGGAAGTGACCCATGTCCTGACTTTCCCATGAACAATTGAGCATGACTCACTTTGTCATGAACGATTTCCCTGATTAAATCCTTTTTTAACTGAGTATGTCCAACGACGTCCTTGAATTGCATAAAGTAAAGTTAAATTTATTTTCGGAATTATTTTTGCAGTAAACGGGCTGAAATAAAATTGTTTTTATCTTTATAAACATATAAAACCGACAAATTATGAAAAAACACGTACTACTTGCATCCATGTTGTTTGCATCAATTGCTGCAGACGCAAAGGTTGAAACAAGCATACATTCAATAGAGTCTTCCATCAAAGAAGGCATTACAGTGACTGTAGCTGTGAGAAGTGAAGCGAACTCTGTTGCCGGAGCTTTAGTAAAAATCACACATGATGGAATGACAATTGGAGCTGGAACGACAGATGAATCTGGAAACGCAACTATCAATATACCGTCATATGGCAATCAATTAGTTAAAATTGAGGTTAGTCATAGTTTGTATAAAAACCAATCTGTTTCTGATATTACATTGTCTAACGGAAAAACCATTCCTTTCAACTTGAAAGCAAAAGAAAGCTCTGTGGAAGAAATTGGAGTTAAAACAGACGAGAAAATTGCCAAGACAGATGAAAAAATTGAATCTGAAAAGGAGAAAGCTCAAAAAGCAGAAGAAGAAAAGGTTGCCGCTCAAAAGAAACAAGAAGAGTTAGCTGCAGAAAAGAAAAAGGCTGAAGAAGAAAAAGAGAAGGCGAATAAAGAAAAAGAAGCGGCATTAGCTGAAGCTGAAGCAGCAAAGAAACAAGCAGAAGAAATTCGTAAAAATGCAGAAGGAATAACTGATGAACAAATTGCCAAAGCTGAACAAGAAACGAAAAAGCGTGAGGAAGAAGCAAGAAAACGTCAGGAAGAAGCAGCCGCAAGAGAAAAAGCATTGGCTGAAGGAAAGTTAGAAAGTGCAAAAGGCGATGCAAAAAGTGCTGAAAAAGAGGCTGAACGCGCACAAAAAGAGCAAGAAGAAAAGCTGAAAAAAGCCGAGAAAGAAGCAAAAGAAAAAGAAGAAGCCAAAAAAGCGGAACAAAAAGAAGCTGAAGCTGAACGAGAAGCGAAAGAAAAAGAAGCGAAAGCTGAAGAGAAAAAGGAAAAAGAGTTAGCAAAAGCGAAAAAAGAAGCGGAAAAAGAGGCTAAGGAGGCGGAAAAAGAAGCAAAAGAAGCTGAAAAAGCAGCGAAAGAAGCAGAAAAAGCAGCGAAAGAAGCAGAAAAAGAAGCAAAAGAAAAAGCTAAACAGAAAGAGGCTATCGCGAAGTTGGACAAAGAACAAGACAAGTTGGACAAGAAGCGTGATAAACTAAAAGATGAGCAAAAGAAAATCGATAAAGACATCAAAAAAGGAAAAGATGTTGAAAAAGCAGCCGCAAAACAAGCTAAGTTGGATGCTGCTCAAAACAAATTAGACGAGGATCAAAAGAAACTTGATAAAAAACGCAAAAAAGCGATGAAATAATTTCTTTTTAATTTATTCAAAGCGATCTCCATTGAGGTCGCTTTTTTTTTACCTTCGCTTTTCTATTCTGTCTCTTTATGTTCGAAAAATTCAAGTACCATATTTTGATGCATGTCATCATCTTTGTTTGGGGTTTCACCGGTATTCTTGGAAAACTCATTCACCTCAGCCCTGAAGTAATTGTTTGGTACCGAATAATTATTGCGGCAATAGGTTTAATCTTCGTACTGAAGTATCTGAAAGTTCCTTTTAAACTAGCTCGTAAAGAAGATCTTTGGAAGTTAATCGTTGTTGGTGTAATTGTCAGCCTACACTGGATTACATTCTATAAATCAATTGCTTTGTCAACAGCATCACTCGGAATTTTGTGTTTATCTACCACGACCTTACACGTAACTTGGTTGGAACCATTGGTGATGAACCGAAAGTTTTCTTGGATAGAGTTTTTGTTAGGACTAGTCGTTATTTATGGTATTTACTATGTCTCTGGAAATTTCAATGCACAACAATACGAAGCATTGGCTTATGGCTTGTGTTCGGCGCTTTTTGCTGCCTTGTTTTCTGTTTTTAATGCCAAGTTAGCTGCCACCATTCCTAGTCCACAAATCAGTTTTTATGAAATGTTGGTTGGTGTGGTCTTTCTAACGGTTGTATTATTTGCAATGGGCGATTTAAATGCCAGTGTTTTCAATATGCGTTGGGAAGATTTCGCCTGGCTTCTTTTCCTGGGTCTAGTGTGCACTTCCATTGCGTTTATTGCTATCATCGATGTTGTGAAGCGCCTCGGAGCATTTACGGTATCTTTGAGCATCAATTTAGAGCCTGTTTATACGATTCTTTTGGCAATAGTGATACTTAACGAAAATGAAATCTTAGGCAATAAATTCTACATTGGATCGCTGATTATTATCCTAGTAGTTATTTCAAATGCCATAATTAAATACATTCTAAAAAGTCGCAACCCTAATCATTTTTTGAAAGAAAGTTGAACCAATCTCTGCGCTGATTAGTATTCAATACTCTCGGAAATTTGTGCTGTGAACCTGACTTTCCTATCGACGCTAAGAATTCATAAAAGCAAGTTGGCGACAAAACAGTCACTTCTGGCTTTTTCAAATTTATTTTTCTACAAGAGCGATAATCGTCATTGAGCTCACAAATTGAAGCATCAATTTTTTCCATGATTTTATTTGCATCAATTTCTTGATCTGTTCCAATGAACCAATGATGCCCAATTTCTTCTTCTTTTGCAATGATCGTGAACTCAGTAATTTCAATGTTTTCTGCTTTCGAAACAGCATCAATGGCAGTATTAATATTGTCCAATGACAAATGTTCTCCACACAGGCTCAAGAACTGCTTGATGCGACCAGTTAGAACAATTTCGCGTTTTTCAATGTCTGTGAATTGTACCAAATCGCCAATCAAATAGCGCCAAAGTCCTGCATTGGTAGAAACTACAATGGCATAATTCATTCCCGGTTGAACCTCATCAATGGTAAAAGCAGTATGCTGATCCATTAAATTTCCATCAGCATCAAAATAATCGGAATTGAAAGGGATGAATTCAAAAAAGATTCCTGTTTCCAATAACAATTGCATGGATTTTCTTTCCGTATCTGTCTGGTAAGCAAAATAGCCTTCTGAAGCCAAATACGTATCCATTAAATGAACTTTTTGTCCTAATACTCGTTGTAATCGTGCTTCATACGGAGCCATAAAAACACCTCCGTGTGCATAAACATGAAAATTAGGCCAGACATCATGAATCGTTTGTAATCCGTGATGTTCAATGATTTTTTCCATTAATAAGATGCACCAGCTTGGAACCCCAGCAACAATTCCAATGTTCCATTCCGGAGCTTTCTCAACCATCATTTGAAGTTTCACCGACCAATCTGTTTGCTTACTAATTTTTTTCTCAGGCTTAGTAAATGGAGTGGCAATTATTGGTGCATATTTTCTCAATATTCCACTTAAGTCTCCTTCTATGTGGTTTTCACACTTCACAAGTTTTGTGCTTCCTCCAACAGGTAAAATTTGTGCTTGATAAAAGTCGCTCGGTAAGTCCAATTCATGTAAAGTTGTCAACTGTTTGATACTCACTTTTTGAAACGAGCGAATCATATTGATTGTAACCGGAATACGTTTACTTGGTGAACCGGTAGTACCAGAAGAAAGTGCAAAGTGCTTGATCTTTCCTGGCCACGTAATATCGCGTTTCCCTTGAATTGTTAAGTGTAACCATTGTTCATAAAACTGGTCGTAATCTTGAATGGGAACATGTTTCTGGAATTGTTCATAGATGTCTTCACTTGAACAATACTGTTCAAAGTCATGATGAATACCAAAAGCCGTCTTTTTAGCTTTATTGAGAGCCTTTCTGAGTGTATTTATTTGACTGGAAAAATCATTGCGTTTTTTTAAGTTCCTTTTGTAAGAAATTGAGTTTGTTGTTTTTATAAGTTTTCCTATAATGGGCATATTCTCTCTAATTACTTAACAAATTTATCTTTTTTTCTCACCACTGTACAGATTTCAACAAGATTCAATCAAAAAACATCATTGATATGTTCTACAAAAATCTCCTTTTTATTAATAAAACGTGCATTTTATCCATTTAATGATAAATTTTTAATGATATTCAGATTATTTCGGACAAAATATACAATCGTCAGCTCAATTTTTTTCATTATTATTACATTTGCAAAGATTCTAAAAACCAGAAATTAACTTCTATGAAAACAAAAAACTTCATTGTTCCTCACGACTTTTCTGAGGTCGCGAACAAAGCTCTTGAACATGCTATTACAACAGCCAAACACGTTAGTGCTGAAGTAAACATTTTGCATGTTGTATCAAAAGGGAAAGATATTGCCGAGGCAGAACAAAAAATTAATGCAATCATTTCAAGTGTCCAAACGGATGTGAAATTAATTTGCAACGTGCGTGTTGGAAATATTTTTGAAGATATTGGTGATTTCGCAGCGGAAAAGCACGCGGAGTTAATTTTCATGGGAACTCACGGAACACATGGTTGGCAGCATGTTACAGGGAGCAATGCATTAAAAGTTGTGACACATTCTACTGTTCCATTTATTGTTGTTCAAGATAAAAGTCCAAAAGATACAGGTTACGACGATATCGTAGTTCCGTTGGATTTGAATAAAGAAACAAAACAAAAATTAGCCGTAGTTGCAGACATCGCGAAATACTTCAACTCACGAGTGCATGTTATTACACCTGACGAAACAGATGAATTCTTGCGTCACCAAGTTAAAGCGAACATCAAGTTTGCCAACAAATTCTTCTCTGAACGAGGAATTGACGTAACGGCAACCTTGGCGCCAAGTAGCGGTTTTGATAAAGAAATTGTGAAGCACGCAATCAACGTTGATGCTGACTTAATCGCATTTATGAACTTAAATAAAAATAATTTCTTTGGTGTTATTTCTGCGAATCACGAAAGCTATTTGATTAATAATGATGCTAAAATTCCTGCTTTGATCATCAACCCAATTGAAGGTATTTCTTCTCTTGCTGTTGACTTTAACGGATAATATACTTTAGAATTAAGAAAGCCCTTTGCAATTGATGCAAAGGGCTTTTTTTATGCCTTAATCAGGATAATCAAATGTTTCCAACTTTCGCTTGATCTCTTCCAAGTTTTGTAATTTCTTCGGTCTACGCGTTTCAATGGCCGTTTTAGTGAAATACTTGTGCATGGTCAAAAACTTCACTTGTAACTCGTCCCAGGCACGATCACTGTCGATCTTCCCGTGTTTCTTTAACTCCATTCTCAATCGGTCAGCTATTTCATGAAAATCATCTCTTCCTAAATAGTCTAAGTCTGCATCGCAAATAATTTCCTCTAACTTGTTTTTCGGTTGATGTGGTATTTCTGTGACATAAATCAATTCCTTGATCCGTTCGATGTGTTCTGGTGTATAGCCATATTTTGGTAATATTTCAGCCGCCATTCTTGCTCCTATGAACTCATTCTTTTCATATTGTTCCACAAATCCAGCGTCGTGATAATTCGCCGCTGTCTTTAATAAAAACAAGCCTTCATCCGTAACATTTTCCGATAATGCCAAGCGTTCAACCGACTTTACAACATCTTTGGTATGATTGATACTGTGATAATACAAATTCGACGAAAGGTTTTCTTCCAGCTTCTTCATGATGAAGCGCTCTGCTTTATAATAATTGATAGAACTGTAGTGATGTAGGTTCACAATTTGATGAAAACGTTCATTCGGATGAATGCCATTTCCATCAATCGATAGCTCTGATTTGATTCCCAACACTTGATACATGTCAATCTTCCCTTTGCTCTTCGACTCAACGGTTCCAACAAATTCACATTCAAAATAAGGTTCAATGTGGAGAAAGGTGTTTTTCGTAATCGTCACTTTTCCTGGTTCCCCTAACATTTCCATGCGTTGCGCTTGATTCACCGTTGTTCCCCAGACGTCATATGCCAAACGCTTGCTACCAATAACTCCAGCAATGACTTCTCCTGTATTGATACCCAAACGCAAAGACCAATATTCTTCGTCTGCATCAATTGCCTCCTTCTTTAAGCATTCCATGTAATGCTGAATTTGTAATCCTGCAATACAGGCATCGATTGGATTTGTATTGTTTCTTACTGGAACTCCACCTGCACACATGTATGCATCTCCAATTGTCTTAATCTTTTCCAAATTGTTACTGAAGACAATTTCATCAAATTTACGGAAGAAGATATCCAACTTTTTGACCAATTCAGTTGGATTTGTCTTATCTGCGATCTTCGTAAAACCTACAAAATCTGTAAACAAAACAGATACAACTTTGAATGCACGTGCACTTGCTTCTCCCTTTTCAAGTAACTCTTCCGCCATTGATTCCGGAATGACATTTCTCAGTAATTTCTCTGATTTTTCTTTTTCAATTTGTAGTTCTCTACGTTGTTTTTCTACCTTTTCGCTCTTTTTTTCAATTTGCTCTTTTTGCTTTTCAATTTTTATGTTTTGCTCTCTAATTTCTTTCGTGCGATCAGCAATTTTCATTTCCAGTCGCACTTGCTCTCTTTTCAAATAATCAATTCTTTTGCGAATAGAGAAACGAATAATAACAAACAAAAACAGTCCTACAATTGTCCAAAACCACCACTTCGCCCAAAATGGTGACTTAATATTGATGACCAATTCAGCTGGAGAATCACCCCAACTTCCTTCACCAATTTTTGCATAAACTTTTAAGGTGTATGTTCCTGATGATAATGAGTTAAAGCGCAGCTCGTTGGTGTTACCAATTTCTATTTCTCCTTCATCACTTCCTTCCAAGATGTATTTATACGAAACTAAATTCGGATTACTCAAATTGGTTGGTTGAAAACGAATGGTGAAACTACGCTGTTTAAACGATAAACTGATTTCTTGTGTTTGAGAAATAGGCAATTTCAATGGTGAGTTTTTGGAAGATGGCGTCAACCATGATTTGTCCAATTTAAACTTTGTAAAGACAATGTCCACTTTCAAATTATCGTTGGATAGCTCAATTGGATTAAAATAGTTGAACCCTGAAATTCCACCAAAAAACAAATCTCCCGACTTCGTTTTCATAGCTGCTCCCATGTTGAACTCATTGCTCATTAAGCCATGAATTTCCGTATAGTTGGTTGATTTTTTAAGAACAGGATCAAAACAACACAAACCTTTATTGGTACTCAGCCACAATTTTTGATGAGCTCCAACAACAACACTATAAATTACGTTGTTTGGCAAACCATTGTCTTTTGTGTAGACGTTTATTTTTTTCGATTTCTCATTCCAGTTCATGACACCAGAACCCAACGTTCCCATCCAAAAATCTCCTGGAGTTCGCTCAATGATGTCGGTAATGTAGCTCGCTGTTGCCGCCAACAGTGTAGAGTTATAGCGATATGGTTCTATGATCAAATTATCCGGAGACTTATCATTTAACACGCTTAACCCTCCTGAAGATGTTGCAAAAAAGAATCTTCCGTCATTCGCTTTGTAAATCAGGCGACAAATTCCTGGTTTGATGGATTTTTTTGGTTGTTTGGAATCATGAATGAACTCTCGTGCTGTTTTTTTATTTAGATCAAACAACACAACACCTGATTTCGTAGCGACAAAGTACTGGTTCTCTTTGTATTTTTCAATTCGATAAGAACGAAGGTGATCATTTTCCAAGTGCTCTGTTACAAACTTGAGTGGTTTGTATTCATAATCATTCTCATTCTTTATGTTCAATTCGTAAACACCATCAAAACATGCCAACAACAAACGTTTTTTGGAAACAACCTCAATTCCTAAAATTGCATTTTCGGAGCCTTCACCTGTTATTGTTACTCCTTTTTTACGCTCAAATTGATCAAATTTACCTGTGTTTCTATTCAACCTAGATAGACCAAAATCTGTCCCAACATAGACATAATTGCTTTCCTCAGCGAAACACCAAACCGTTGGAGATGGAATTCCTTGTTCCAAATTACCACTTGGACCAATTCCCAAAAACCCTTGATTGTTTGGATCAAAACTCGAAAGTCCTCTCGCTGTTCCAACCCAAATAGTTCCTGATTTATCTTGAAACAGACAGCTAATTTCATTGAATAATAATGCGTTTTTTTGAAAAATGTCTTGAGTGCTATTGAAAATTGAACCATCCTCATGAATCGTAAACAAACCATTATCTGCTGTTCCAATGTACCAATGGTCGTCTTGTGTATGAATGATTGAACTAATACCCATAAATCCAAACTGTCGATCCAACTCTGGAAACATCGTGGACGTTTCTCCCGTTTTTACATTCAATTTATAAGCACCTTGATTCGTCCCAAAAATTAATTCATTCGTACTGATTTGGTCAATGAACTGAACAACAACTGGTGTTCCATTTTTTGATTGAAAGGAAACACTTTTCTTGCTTTTTGATTGAGGATTGTAGACTTCTACATTTTTATCTTCCGATACAACATAAATGACGTTCTCGGCTGATATAAACAATTCTTGAACATTTTTTCCTTTGAAGATTGCTTGCTGAGAATGAAATGTCTTGTTCTTAATGTCGAATTTCCAAACACCTTTCGTGGAAGTTGTAAACCAAATATTATTGTGGTGATCTGAGGTTATTTTTTCAACACTAAAAATCTCATTGTTATTATTATATGTTGTAAATTTTTCCGTTGATGGGTTGTAACATGTTAATCCATTTACTGTACCAAACCACAAAGTTCCATTGGATAGTTTTAGGGTTGAACGCACATAACTTGCTTCCAGTCCTTTTACTTCGTCTGCTGTGAATACTTCGAAACGTTTCCCATCAAACCGGTTTAATCCATCTTGCGTTCCAACCCACAATCCGTAATTATCATCTTGCGTAATACACAAGACGGAGCTTTGAGAAAGTCCGTCATTGATGGAATAGTTTTGAAACCTATACGCACTTTGAGAAAATAGAACTTCAGCTCCAATCAAAAAGATGATTAAGACCAATGCAATATTGATTTTCATAGTGTTGCGCATACCTATTTGCTTAGTTAGGATGGCTGTAAAAGTAGTAGGAAATAATAATTACTGTACAGCGTTCATTGCTGGTGCTGGCTGAATGGCAGAGTTTTCCAAATCTTTATCGAACATATACATACCTCCTTTGTCGTTTCCAATCAACTTAATCTTATCTAAAATAGTACGTGCCAGAGCCTCTTCTTCTAATTGCTCTGCAACATACCACTGAATAAAGTTGTGTGTTGTATATTCTCTCTCATCCAAACACAATCCAACCAAATCATTGATGCTTTGAGTGACAGATATTTCGTGTTCTAACAACAATGTAAATACATTCTCTAAGTCTTTAAATTCCTTTGGTGGTTGAGCCAATGCTGGAATGATTGCTTTTCCTCCTCGCTCGTTGATAAATTTCACCAATTTCAACATGTGAAATCTTTCTTCATCAGAGTGAGTGTACATAAATTTAGCAGTTCCATTTAAACCATTTCCTTCAGCCCAAGAGGCCATTGCAAGGTAAAACTGTGAAGAAGATGCTTCTTTTTCTATTTGTGCATTTAACGCTGCTTCGATTTTTGAATTCATTGTTTTTTGTTTTTTCTGATGATATTATTCTAAAAGTAACACTTTCCTGTTAATTTGTAATGATAATCGCATTAACTTAGCACTCATGACACGTAAAAATTCAAAAAAAGGTGGTAAAAACACTAAAATGCGCTCTAGTTTAGCTCAACTCATCCGAAAACTCTTCGAAAAAAACAGTGATAGCAACTTAACGCATAAGCAAGTGTGTACACTTTTAAATTTACGCGAAGGAGAATTACGAAAGTTAGCTTTTACGGTTTTACAAGAGCTTGCAGATCAAGGTGTTCTCAAGTCAGTATCACACGGCGTTTATACTTACAATGGATCTACTCACACCTTAGAAGGATACATTGACATGTCGGCACGCGGTGCTGGATTTGTTTCTGTAGAAGGAATGGACAAAGATATTTACATCGCTCCACCAAATGTCAATCGCGCTTTGCATGGTGATTTGGTGAAAATTCAAATCATAAAAACAGGTAAATCACGCGTTGAAGGAGAAGTATTGGATGTCATTGATAGAGAACGCTCTCAATTTGTTGGTACGATTCAATTGCATGAAAAATTTGCTTTTTTAGTGCCTGACAATCAACGATTAGGAACAGATATTTTCATTCCAAAGGAAAAATTAAACGGTGCCAAAAACGGAGAAAAAGTCCTTGTAAAAATTACTGTTTGGCCTAAATCCGCAGACAGTCCTTATGGTGAAGTGATTGAACGATTGGGAAGCAAAACACCAAACGATGCCGAAATGATCAGTATTTTAGTGAGTAATGGCATTGATTATACATTTCCTCAGGAAGTGATTGCAGAATCAGAAACGGTTACAATGGATTTGGATGAAAAAGAAATTGCGACGAGAAGAGATATGCGAGATGTCTTGACATTTACCATTGACCCTGCTGATGCACGCGATTTTGATGATGCCTTATCTTACAAAAAATTGGAAAATGGTAACATTGAAGTCGGTGTTCACATTGCCGATGTTAGTCATTATGTGCGACCAGGAACAGCAATGGATGCTGAAGCGCTGAAACGCTCGAATTCTGTGTATTTGGTTGACCGAGTAATTCCTATGTTGCCAGAGCAATTGTCAAACATGGCTTGTTCTTTGCGACCAAATGAAGACAAGTACAGTTTTTCTGCGGTTTTCGAAATGGATGAAAACGGAAAAATTTACAACGAATGGTTTGGTAAAACTGCCATTCACTCCAACAAACGTTATGCTTATGAAGATGCTCAAGAGGTGATTGAAGGCAAGGACGACGAATACAAGGAAGAAATTTTAATGTTGGATAAAATTGCCAAAATTTATCGCGGACGACGTTTGAAAAAAGGCGCTTTAAGCATTGAATCAGAAGAAATGCGCTTCAAATTAGACGATGAAGGTCATCCAGTAGAGGTAGTCATTAAAACATCTAAAGATGCGCATAAGCTGATTGAAGAGTTCATGCTATTAGCGAATAGAAAGGTAGCTGAGTTTATTGGTCTTCCAAAAAAAGGAAGAGATGTTGTGCCTTCTATTTACCGTGTACATGATAAACCTGATGTAGCAAAAATTGAATTATTCAAAGTCTTTATTGATAAGTTTGGGTACGAATTAGAATCATCCGATCAGGACACTGTCGCTAAAAGCATTAACGCCTTGTTGAATGATATTCGCTACAAAAACGAGTATTCATTGATTCAAACAATGGCGATTCGCTCAATGGCAAAGGCGACGTATGAAACAAAAAACATTGGACATTACGGTTTAGCGTTTGAACATTACACTCATTTTACCTCTCCGATTCGTCGCTATGCAGATTTGGTTGTTCATCGCATTTTGCAAGAGGAATTAACGACGCAAAAACACCATTACGGGAAAGAATTAGACGATGTGTGTAAACGCATTTCACGCATGGAACGTAAAGCTGTTGATGCTGAAAGAGAATCAACGAAGTATTTCCAAACGATGTTTGTGATTGACAAAATTGGTGAAGTGTTTGAGGGAACTGTTTCAGGAATTGCAGAATTTGGCCTCTTTGTGAAAATGGATGAAAACCATTGCGAAGGCTTAGTGCCAATGACAGAATTACCGGGTGATCGTTTCACTTTTGATGCTGAAAAATTCAGAATTATCGGACACAAAACAAAGAAAGAGTTCAATTTTGGCGACAAGGTGAAAGTTCGTATTTTTGAAGTTCATCCGCGCAAACGTCAGATTGACTTAGAATTGGTAGAATAGTAGACTATAGTAGACTTTGGACCGCTTCGCTGTTAGACATTGGACAATGGATAAAATATTGTTTCATCCAATACACAATTGATACTCTTTAATTTAAAAAAATCAAAAAGTTAAATCGTGCCATCAATTTTCTTTAAAAACTCTTGTAAATAATACGCTGAAAAAGTTCTCATTTTACTTATTAAATAACCATAATAAACTATACCAATTACTACTCCTAAAATGGATAATAATACAATATAGCTATTGGAAGCTAATGCCACCAATGACAAAATAAATGTGCAAAAACAACCTAATAGTATAGACATTAACAAGGCTTTATTATTAGAAGCAGTTAAAGTTAAGAGAAAACCAGTTTGAGTTTTAACGGCTGACAATTGACAATCAATGTTCATAAATCCATCGCCTTTAATAAGGTTAATGGGCATTCTTAAGGTTAATAGATAGCGTCGAAATGTGTCCAGTACCTCATCATTGAATTCAACTTTTTCCGATTTCCAATACTCCTCAATTTTCTCCAATTGAATCTTTGAAATAGGTGTTTGTGCTAATATTAAGTCCATTGTCTAATATCTAACAGCGAAGCGGTCTATTGTCTCTTTTTAAACCAAACGAATTCTATTACTCAATTCATCTTTGTATGAACCACCGATTGGAATGATTTTTTTATCGTCCTCTAGAATAAGGTTTGGGAATTCAATTGAAGCAATTTTATCCAAACGAACAATGAACGAACGATGAACACGAATGAATTCCTCATTCCCCATTTTTGCTTCAATGTCTTTCATTGTTGAGTGAATGGTATAGCGAACAGATTTCGTATGAATCACTACATAATCCTTTAAAGCTTCAATGAAATATATATCTTCATTTTTCAATTTCACCAGCTTGGAGTTTGATTTTACGAAAATGAATCCGATTGAATTCGCATCTTTATTTTCAACAATGGAATACAAAAAATCGCGTTCTCTTACCAATTCTTGCTCCTTACCGTGTTTGTAAACAGCCATTTCGATAGTAGTGTGTAAATCGATTTCTTTGAAAGGTTTTATAATGTATCCGTATGGTTCAGTAATTTTTGCTTTTGACAAAGTGGATTCATCCGCATAAGCTGTCAGAAAAATGATTGGAATTTTTAATTCTTTACGAATAACCTCCGCAGCTTCAATTCCGTTCATATCTCCTTTCAACATGATATCCATCAAAACAATATCCGGTTTTTCAGAAAGTGCCAATTCGATTGCTTTTTCTCCTGTAGCAGAAGCTCCAACAACGTTGTATCCTAATTTTTTAAGACTATGCTGAATGTCTTTTGAAACGATTGATTCATCCTCAACTACCAATACATTTGTCTTTCCCATAACCAACTTAAAGTTTTGTCTTTCCAAATTTAATTAAAATTTCCGTTCCATTTGTCCCGTCAATTTCTATTTGTCCGTCCAATTGGTCTACCAAAGTTAGAACTAATTGTAAGCCAAGTGTATCACTACTTTCAATGACAAAATCTTTTGGCAACCCAACTCCATTATCGGTTACTTTTAATTCAATTTGTCCATCATCCTCTTTCAAACTAATAAAAATAACACCCTTTGAATTTTCTGGAAATGCATATTTGATGGAGTTTGAAATAATTTCATTGACCAATAATCCACATGGAACTGCTTGGTCTAATACCAAATCAATTTCATCCAATTCATATTTTAGCTCCACATTTTCTTCACTCATTCTATACAATGAAACGAGGTTTGTGGCCAAGTTTAAAATGTAATTTGCAAAATTGATGGAAGCAAAATTTGCCGTTCGATAGAGATCTTCATGAATGATTGCCATGGAACGAATTCTATTGCGACTTTCCTGCAATACATCCAACATTTTTTTATCTTGGATGAACGAACTTTGTAGGTTTAAAATACTTGAAATTACTTGTAGATTATTTTTCACACGATGGTGAATTTCTTTGAGGAGAATTTCTTTTTCTTTCAAGGAATCGACAATCCCTTTTTCAGAAATTTTCTTGTCAGTAATGTCATGTGCAACCAATGAAATTTCAGATATTACACCTTCTGTATCAAAAATTGGATTAATAAACAATTCCAACCAAAACTCTTGGTCTTTGTAGATGAATTTTGATTCCACTTGGCGTGAAAATCCCAATTTTACCTTATGTAAAATCAACTCAAAATAGCGCAATTCATTCTCAGAAAATATGACATTGAAATAATCAGCAATGTGTTTTCCTGGCTTAATGTGTTGACGCGTTAAATTGTAGAAATAGTTGTCTGAATGTGAATTAAACGAAGTAATACAATTGTTCAAATCAAGTGTCAGTAAAAACGTATTCAAGGATGAATCGTAAATGGCTTTTGTTTTAAGGAATAAGTTTTCTAATTCACGCTCCGCTCTATTTCTATTTGCAATTTCTTTTTCTAATCTTTTATTGGTTTCCTCGGCAATTTCAGCTCTCAAGACCTCTTTCGATAATTTTGTTTGTAAGGAAATATCTTTTACAATAATCAAAGTTGCTTTCTTCTCTGCGAATCGCGTTGATACCATCGTGACATCCACCAAAACATCATTCCCATCAGCCTGCAACAAATTCAATTGGGCTTGGAGCTTACTATCTTCCTCTCCTTGCTTCTTAACCAATTGTTCAAATTCTTGTTGATCTGATGCTTTGAATAAATTATCAATGGCTAATTCCTCTGTTTTTAGCAAATGATACGCTTCTTTGTTTGCATACAACAGTTCGTTCTCACAAATGATAATCATTCCTTCGGGATTGTTATCCAGAATGGCCCTAAAGTTCTCTTTACTCGCTTCTAATGCACGAATTGTAGCATTTTTATCCGTGACATCATGAATGACACATTGGTAATACATTCTATCACTGATATTTAATTCAATGATAGCAACTTCAGCTTCAATGATCTGATTGCTTCCTTGAAACGTCCAATTAAACTTGGTACTTTTCGATAGATGTAACTTCTGTTTAAACTTTTTGTAATTTTTCTCTGATTCTTTAGATTGATCTGCAGACAATTCCCATAATTGACGTGTCAGCATTTCATCTTCACTTACACCAAACAATTGAATTCCTCTTCTATTTACATCAATGATTTCATCGTTGTCTAACAATAAAATTGCATCATTGGATTCCTCGTAAATCAAACGGTATTTTTCCTCACTTTGACTGAGCGCAATAGAAGTCCGTTGTACATTGGTTACATCCACAACAGTTCCTTCAATGTATCCTGTTTTTGAGTCGTAGAAATAATTGAATACAAACCACTTTACAACACCACTTCTTAACTTGAAATGTGTTTGATAATTTCTGAGATTGTGATTGTTGGTAATGAGTTCTACCAATTCTTCCCATTCATCAATGTATTCTTCTTTTACAAAATTATCGCCTTTTTTAAAGCTGTTTTCAAACATTGAATTAAACGTATCATTGAAATCAATCAATTTCGTTGTTTTATCCAACGTAAATACTCCAGCTTGATTTTTATAATAAAGGTTTCTGTACTTCTCTTCTCTTTGAACCAGCTCTTCCTTTTCTTTAATTCTATGTGTAATATCTGTAATACGACACAACCAAGAAGTACCAGTTTTTAATTCAATCAATGATATCTCAATGTCTAAAGTCCGTTCATGTTCAACAAACAAGAGCTTATTAAATGGTTTATTAATTCTTATTTGCGCAATTTGGGCTAATTCTCTGTTTGAAAAATGAGTGATAAACAATTCTGTGAATTCATTGTTTAATTCAATATCAACACCTAATAATTTCTGAGCATCTCTGTTGAAATCAACCACTTTAAAAGCTCCCTGATCATCAGGTATCAAGAGAATGTATCCAATGTTGGAATTCTCCATAATCTTTTTCAAGTAGACTGAATAATCTTCCATGGAATGAATCAACTTATCTCGTGACAACAAAACAATCATTGAGCTAACGCCGAGCAATCCGAAAAACGTAAACGTTGTTGTTTGAGAAACACTAGGTCGTTCTACAAATTGAAATCCATATAACAGTAATCCTAAAACATAAATGGTGTAAATAACAGTTGGATATCTTCTCTGGATAACAAATATACAGGCAGCATAAATGGCAAAAAACGAGAAAAAATCGATGATTCTGAAATTGTATTCAATAAGATTAATAAACCCAATTAATGTGATTCCAAATAAATGAAAGATGAAAAAATAGATGAGCTTATTGCGCAATGGTTTCACAAACCAACACACTAAAATGTAGATTGGAAAAAGAACAATAAATGATAGGCCAATGTATGAGTAGGCTTCTGAAAGATTGGAGTTTTTTACAAATAAAACAAAGATTGGTGCTACAAGAAAAGCAACAATTGTGTACAATATTGCTAACCGCCTAAATTCATTTTCTTTTTCATAATACGACATGTAAAGATTATCATTCTTTCTACTTAACTGCTGTATTAAATTAAAATCCTTTGACATTCAATGAAGAATATTGGGCTGTTTAGCAAGTATAAAATTAGTGTAACAAGCTATTTTCTAAAAACTTAAATTACGCATTTGAAGTGTAAAAGTAAGGAAAATCACTCTATTAAATACTTCCCTTGTTGAATTACGTATTTCCACTTAGAAACCACGTTTTTCTATAAGATAGTTTGAATGTTTGAAAAAACCTAATTTCCTTCAAGAAGTAGTTTTATATAATTAAAAGAAAAGAAGAAATTTAATTTAACTTTTTATTCTTCTTTATTAAGTGTGTTAATATGTGAATAGAAACTTTTGATTTTTCTTGTTTTAATAAGTTATCACACTTTTAAGTTGAGTTATAAACATCTAGTCATTACTTATCAGCTTGATTTTAGTTGATTTACTTTGGTTTTTAACAATTGTTCATTATTTGGGATTGTGAATTAAAATGTAGAACATCACAATGAATAAATCATGAATTTAATGCTAACAACTTTTTAATTTTTTACGCTAACTTTCCTTGCACAATTAAAATATGATTTGGTTTGGAATTTATTTTGAATAATCCTATTATTTCTTTTCCTCACTTATCAACAGATATTAACATTACTCACATTTTTTGTGTTGTTAATTTGATTTATTAATAGATTGATTATCAATAATATAAAAACTCGTACAAAACAAGATTGTTTAAAACTTGGACAAATTGTTAATTCGAATTAGCTTTGTAGAAACAAATAAAAGAACGATGAAAATTTCCATTGGTTGCGATCACGCTGGATACAGTTTAAAGGTACAAATTATTACTGTTTTAAAAGAAAAAGGCTTTGAAGTGGAAGACTTTGGTTGTCATTCTGAAGACAGCATTGATTATGCAGATTATGCACATCCTGTGGCGAATTTTGTTGAAGCCAATGAAGGTTCTAAAGGAATTTTAATTTGTGGTTCTGGAAATGGTATTACAATGACAGCGAATAAGCACCAAGGAATTAGAGCAGCGTTGTGTTGGACAAAGGAAATTGCAGAATTAGCTCGTCAGCACAATGATGCAAATATTTTATCATTGCCAGCTCGATTTATTTCTACAGAAGAAGCATTAGAAATGGTAGACGCGTTTTTTACAACAGAATTTGAAGGTGGACGTCATCAAGCAAGAATAGAAAAAATTCCTTGCAATTAATTCCCCAATAACTCAACGATTAATTTTTCTGTTTTTTTGATGTATTCTTGGTAATACTCTCCTGTTCCTGGACCATTGAATCCAGTGTGGATGCGTTGTATTGTCCCATTTTTATCAATGAATATTGAAGTAGGAAAAGAAATGATTTCACTTAACATTGGAAAGTGTTCTGATGCCAATCCTTTGCTTGCTTCACCTCCAACTAAAAAAGTAAAATCGAGTCCCAACTTCTTTTTATATGATTTCAATGCTTCAATGTGTCGCGCTGGATCTGAAGTTGCTTCATAACCAATGGATATGATTTCTAATCCTTGATCGTGGTATTTTGCATACAATTCTTTGTAGTAACGTGTTTCGTCCATGCAATTTGGACACCAAGTTCCTAAGATTTGTATGATTACCACTTTGTTTTTAAGCGTTTCATTGGGATAAGCATATTCTTTACCATCAATTGTATTCAAAGTGAAAGATAAAGGATCTGCATTTTCCTTAACATAAGTCAACGAGTCGGGATTAGGCAATTCAAACTGGTCATTTCTTGTTGCTGACCATTCACTTTTCCAGTGTTTTCCACTATAGAATTCACCGTTCAATTTTCCCTGTTCGTTTTGTTTTGCTTTAAATAGAAAGGCATGTGAACCGTCAAAACAGGATAAATAAATAGTATTGCCATAAACATTTCCTTCTAGAAAGCGATAATCCCCTGTTTCTGTTAAAAATGTTCCGGAAGCTGTAGTTTTGTTTTGTTGAAAAATACCAAGTGCAGTATATTCAAAAACACCATCTTTCGTGAATTGAGTTTCCCAGCGACCGTTAAAATCTGCTGGTGGTAAATCTGAGCTAACAGGAAAACGTTGTGATGACGTATATTTCCCTGTAAATGGAATGGTATAATTGGTTCTTAAATGATTGATCCAGTAGCCACTAATTTCTGTGGGTGATGTTACATGAAAAACGAGCTCTGAATTAAATAAAGGAAAAACAAAACGAAAGGTATCTTTTTCACATTTTCCTTCAGTCATTTTTATTTCTTCTTCACCATTTAAAACAGTAATGGAAGTTTTGCGTTTACTCTTTGTAACAACCAAGTTGAATGGAAGGTGTGTAGAATCATTTAATTCTAAATTGCCGATCCAATTTCCGGTTGATATTTTGCATTTTTTTTGAGCGGTTGACGTAGAAGTGATTACAAATGCACTTACAATTAATAGTAAAAATTTCATTTAAACATTTTGGGTGCACCTAAATTAATTAATAATTACGGTTAAATTTGAATTCGATGCAACCTTTTTGGTTTGAATATTGTCTTGCTAAATAGACGGGAGAAATGGATGAACAGACTTTAATAAATGATTGTTTAAAAGGGAAGCCCGTTGCCCAACAAAAGTTGTTTGAATTATTTGCACCAAAAATGTTAGGTGTATGTATGCGTTATATGAAATCTCAGGAAGAAGCTGAAGATGTTTTGCAGGAAGGATTTATCAAGGTATTTAATAAACTTGAAGCCTTTGAAAATGCAGGTTCATTGGAAGGTTGGGTGAGAAGAATTATGGTAAATACTGCGCTTGATCAATTGAGGAAGAACGCGAAATTTGCGAACAGTTATGACATTTCTGAACAGGAATACAAGCTTGAAAACGTGGATTTTACATTTGAAAATTTGGTGGCAGAGGATTTAATGAAGTTGGTAAATGAAATGCCGGAAGGATATAAAGTAGTCTTTAATATGTTTGCTATTGAAGGGTATGGACATAAAGAAATAGGTGATTTGTTAAATATTAGTGAGAACACATCAAAATCTCAGTATTCGAGAGCAAGAGCTTATTTAAGAGAACAATTAGAAAAATTGAATAGTGAAGGAACACGATAAAATAAAAGAGTTATTTTCTGAGCAATTAGGAAACTATTCGGCTCCAGTTAGACCAGAGCTATGGAACGCTATAGCGGCAAAAGTTGCTGTTGGTTCTTCTGCGGCTGCCACTGGAACATCTCTTTTTGTGAAAAGCATCATAGGTATTAGTGCAGCTAGTATTATTGGTGTTTCAGCTTATTTTATTTTTCAAGACGATGTTTTACCAACTGAGCAAACAATAGAAGTAAATCCTGTTGTTGCTGAAAAAGAGGTAGAACAATCGCAAGAATTAATTCCTTCAGAGGAAAACACATCGACTCAAACTGATAGAACTGTAATTGAAACAGTTGAGAAGCCAACGTTGGTTGAACATGACCGTGAAATAAAAGAAATGAGTGATGATTCGACTCCAACTAGTAAAGAAGAAAAGCTAGTTTCAACTTATGTTCCAAAGGAACGAAAGTCACCTACGGTTGTTGGTTCAGAGGAAACTAAAAACCATGATTCAAAAGAAGAACCACAAGTTGGTAAAGACTCAAAGGAAACAGAAACGAAACCTGGTTTAACAGAGGGAAAAACAAAAGAAAAACCAGTTGTTTATTTGGCTGAAATTACCTTATTACCGAATAGTTTTACTCCAAATGGAGATAGAATCAATGATGAGTTTTTCATTGAATTCAAAGGCGATTTAATTGACTTCAATATTGTAATCCTAGACAATCAAAATCGATCTGTTTACGAATCAAAGGATCCAAACTTTAGATGGAATGGAATCAATAAGTCGGGGGAAATTTCACCGGCAGGTAGATATTACTACATTGTGACAGCAAGAGATGGTAACGGAAACCCAATCAATCAATACAATACTTTATCGATAGAACGTTAGAATTAACGTTCAAGTTCTTTTTTCTCGTAGCCTTTAATCGTTTTAAAATATACGATTAGACCTAACAGAAGTAAAACGTGACTTACATCATTGCGGTCGAACCATTGTGCAGGATTTATTTTAAGCGCTTGAAAAATTGCTGATGGCACAATAATCAAAGCTCCCAACCACAAGTATTTAAAAGAAACATGTACTTTTTGTTGGTACATTGCTCCAAGTAATCCAAGTGCTATTCCTAATCCAAGAACAGAGTTCAATGTAGGCACAATTAGTCCACGTTCTGGCTTTGCTTCAATATCTAGCGTTGACAGTACGATTGTTTCTGCGATGCAAAAAAGCACAAGCTTTGCTGTAACTAATTGTTGGAAGAGTTTGCGTTTTTCAACTTTTGGATATATAGAAACCATTGCTCGTTCAATGAAAAATGAAGATACCATCCCTAAGAACCATGCGGGATACTTACCAGGAACGCCAGTATAGTTGAAAAATAAATGTCCAAATCCACCCAAACAAAACCCTATGGCGAAAAACAAATAGAAGTACATCCAATTCACATTAAAAGTACTTTTGCTGTAGTATCGTTTGATTTGAAAGAAGAAGTATATCGCTACAAAAAAGATGATTACGTCTCCAATGAAGGTATTTGGCTCTACTAGTTCTAATCCAAAAACATTCCATTGAATTTTGTCGTAATCTTGTCCTATTAACATATTTTATTCGCTTTTTTCTTCAAACTTATGAAGAGATTTTAAGATGATTTTTTCAACCAACATTGGAAAACGCGGCTGCATGAATTTGTTGATTTTACCAATTCCTGTTAAAGTGGTAATGAACTTGCGCTTTTTAATGTTTTGTAAAACAGCATTTGCGACTTGAGTTGTACTTTGAACTTTATTGGCTGCTCTATCTTTCAACACTTTCATGGACCCGTCTGAAGCAATGGTTTCTTTTTTGTGTTCAATTTCTGTGATTCCAACGTAAATCAATCCTACGTGAATGCCGTGTGCTTTTTCTTCTATTCGAATGGACTCTGCAATAGCGCGCAAAGCCATTTTAGATGAGCAATAAGCAGAAAGTCCTGGTAAACCACGAATTCCAGCTAAGCTAGAAATAAACACAATGCTTCCTTTTGTTTTACGTAAATGAGGAATTGCTGGAATTGTTGGGTTTACTGTTCCGTAAACGTTGCTTTCAAAGACAGTTTTATAGACTTCTGGGTTTAAATCCGCTACTTTACCACGCATGGAAACGCCAACGTTGTTAACAAGAATATCAATTCTACCAAACGCAGCAATGGTTTCATCAATTAAACGTTGACCTTCTGAAATGGAAGAAACATCTCCGCACACCGTAATTACATGTTCGTGAATGGTTAAAATCTGCGCTTTTGCTTCTGCTAACCGCTCTTCATTACGCCCGTTTAAAACGATCGCTGCTCCTTGTTTTGCTAAAGCAATGGCGATAGCTTTCCCAATCCCTCTGCTTGAACCAGTGATAATGGCAACTTTGCCAGGATAATTATTTTCCATTGCGAACGTAATGTATTTCTGGATGGTGTTTTAATGCTGTTAAGCTATTTGTCCATGCCATTGCAACGTGCACAATGAATGCAATCCAAATTGTACCTGATGCAAGTGTTAATAAGCACAATACTAATCCTAGTGGAATTGCACCGATTGTTTCATCCAATCCTTTTGGAATGTGAGTGGCAGAATACAATGCAATGTTTATTGCTATTGCAGGCCATACGCCTAAAGTATCAACAAGTGGAATTAATAATACTCCTCTAAAAAGAAACTCGTATCCGAATAAGTACAATGCCCATCCAAGCAAATTTTTGATATAGATCGAGTTGTCCCATTTTTTCGCTCTTATTTGTGGATAGTTGACCAAATTCTTTGGTTTTTTAGCACTAAATGCAGCTAATGGAATCACTAAAGCGCACAATCCAACTGTCCACACAACTGTGAAAAGGGTAGTGGAAGGTATAAATGTTAAACCGTAATCTGCTAAGCTTACATCGGGAATGAATAGTAAACATACAACTGTAGGTGCAACTCCCATAGCGAGGAAACCGAAGTATTTGGTAAAAAAGATGTGTTTCACAGATGCTGTATCTTCATCATTTTTAGCGTAAAACTTTGCTTTGATAACACTTGATTGTGCTACAAACCAATAGATGACAAAGAAGACTAAAGCGGAAAGGATTGGAAGCATTGTTTTCAAGTCATTCTCCTTCCAACTGGAGTCAAAATCTAAGTAGTGCATAGTTATTTTTTTGTGATGTAATTATTTTCCACGAACCAGTCGTAACATTCTTTCACTGCTATTTCTATTGGTGTTTGAGGCAATTGCAATTCTTTGCGTGCTTTCTCAGGTGAGTAATAGTGCTTATCACATGAAATGACCGCTAATTCTTTAGTTACAGCTGGTTTATACTTAAATATTCCAGCAAAGAATGAATTCAGTGTACCATATGTCTTAACCATAAAGCTGGATAATTTCATTTTTGGTGGTTTTGCGCCTATTGCTCCAGCAATTTTATTAAAGGCATCTTGGTATGTTAAGTTCTCATTTCCAAGAATGTAGCACTCTCCAATTCTTCCCATTGTCACAGCATTTGCAATGGCAAAGGCTGCATCTTTTACAGCAACATAGTTTTTACCACCAGCAGTGTATCCAGGAACTTTTCCATGATGCAAAGCAATGATCATTTCACCCGAACTAGGCTTTGAGTCGTATGGTCCAATCATAAATGTTGGGTTCACAATCACAGCAGGAAGTTTTCGTGTTTCAACAGCCTCTAAAATATGTTCTTGTGCAAACCGTTTTGAGTCCATATAGTCCAAACCGTACTTAATAGAACGATAAGGATTTCCTTCCTTACCTGGGTTTTCTAATGTTTCTCCATAACCAAAAGAGTTTGCTGTACCAACGTAGATAAGTCGTTGAATAGAGTGTTTTAAAGTCGCATCAATGATGTTTTTTGATCCTTCAATGTTTACCTTATTAACAAATTCGTTACGAGCAGGATAAACGTTGGTTGCCGCGGCACAGTGAATGACGATTTCTTGTCCAGCAAAGCATTTATCTAAATCTTCAGTGTTTAATATATTTCCATAGAAACGTTCGATAGGAAGGCCATCTAGGGTTGGTGATTTCGTTCCTTCTAATAGAAGTACACTCACATCATATTTTCGCTGTATCAACTCTCTAACTAAGTTGCTGCCCAAAACACCATCTGGACCAGTGACTAAAACTTTCATTCTTTCAATTTGATGTTGCAAAGTTAAAAGTTTATTCCGAAGGACTGCGCTCGCTTTTGTGTATAATCGAAGCAAATTACTTGCTGATAGTTGGAAATGTCGTAGTGGTGTTTAGTTGAATGCGATAAATCTTCCCTCATTGCAGTTGGTTACAGTGTGACGATGATTTTTGAACCATAACTTTTCAAGTCATGTTTTTATTATCCATTATTCTTCGCTAAAGTGAACTTTGCTTGAATCATAGGTAATAAAAAACCCCCAACTGAAAACAGTTGGAGGTTCTTTCGAGGTCCCGAGCGGATTCGAACCGCTGTACACGGTTTTGCAGACCGTTGCCTAGCCACTCGGCCACAGGACCATAAGCGAGCGCAAATATATTAAATTTTTTCTTCTTTTACTCGTCTTCGATAATAATAGAAGAATTTTCTACATCACCATTAATTGGTGGACAAAGCTTGATTACTTTAACTCGCAGTTTCTGAAGATTTTGTGTTTCTGAATGGATGCGATCATAAATACGTTGTCCAACGTGTTCAATTAATTTCGAACGAATGGCCATTTCTTGAGCAACAATGCGATTGATATCAACGTAACTTATTGTTTGAGACAAATCATCGTTTTTTGCCGCATTGGTGAAGTCTGTTGTCATGGAGACATCTACAATGTAATGTCCACCAATCTTACCTTCTTCTTCCAAACAGCCATGATAAGCATAGAGTTTAATACCGTTGACTTCAATGGTGTGTTTCATTGCTTATTTTTTGAGAGCTTCTACAGCTATTAAACCATTTTTCATGCGCTCTAAACATTCTTCTTTACCTAAGAATGCTGCAATTTCAAACATGCTTGGACCCATTCCTTTTCCGGTAATCAACAATCGGAAGAGAGGTAATACTGCGCCAATTCCTAATTCTTTAGCAGCTAGAAATTCTTTGAATGAGGTTTCAATCGTGTCTTGATTAAAATCTACAATCGATGATAAGGTTGCTGTCCATTCTGTCATTAATTCAGACGAAGTGTCTTTCCATTTTTTGTCAATCGTTTGTTGATCGAATGATGTCGGAACAGCAAATAAGTAATCTCCTTCTGTTAAAATGTCGTCAACAAAAGTTGCTCTTTCTTTCATCAGAGCGCAAATTGTGGCTAATCGATCGATTTCGATCGGTGTTGTGATTTTGGACGAAAGCATGTGTGCAAGTTCTTCATTTGATGTTGCACGCAAGTAATGTTGTTGGAACCATTTTGTCTTTTCAGCATCAAATTTAGCGCCTGCCTTTGCTACACGCTCTAATGTGAAGGAATCTACCAGTTCGTCTAGTGAGAATATTTCTTGTGTTGTTCCAGGATTCCACCCTAGAAATGCTAACATGTTGACAAACGCTTCCGGTAAATAACCTTGTTCGCGGTAACCAGAGTAAAGTTCTCCTTCTTCTGTTGTCCAGTTAGTAGGAAAAACTGGAAAACCTAAACGATCACCATCTCGTTTAGATAATTTACCGTTACCATCAGGGCGAAGCAATAAAGGTAAATGGGCAAATTTTGGTGCTGTCCAACCAAATGCATCATAAAGCATAACATGTAGTGGAGCAGAAGGCAACCATTCTTCACCGCGGATAACGTGACTGATTTTCATTAAATGATCATCAACTATATTTGCTAGGTGATACGTTGGCATTCCATCACTTTTGAACAATACTTTATCATCTAGGTTGTTCGTATTTACTACAACCCATCCACGAATCATATCTTCGAAACGGATATCCGTATTTCGAGGCATTTTCATGCGAATTACATATGGATCGCCGTTTTCTAACCTCTTTTGTACTTCATCTGCAGGAAGCGTCACAGAGTTTTTTAAGGATGCTCTTGTAACACTGTTGTATTGCCAGTTAGGCATTCCCATGTTTTTCGCTTGTTCACGCATTGCAGTGAGTTCTTCTGCTGTGTCAAATGCATAATATGCCTTGTCATTTGCAATAAGTTGCTCTGCAAATGAACGGTACATTTCTTTTCTCTCGCTTTGAACATATGGACCATATTCACCTCCTAATCCTGGTCCTTCTGTTGGAGAAATTCCACACCACGCTAATGCATCCATAATATATTCTTGTGCGCCAGGAACAAATCTTGTTTGATCAGTATCTTCTATTCTGATAACAAAAGTTCCGTTGTGTTTTTTGGCAAACAAGTAATTATAAAGTGCAGTTCTAACACCGCCCATGTGCAATGGACCTGTTGGTGATGGGGCGAATCTAACGCGTACTGGAATTTCAGACATTGTGTTTTTTTCTGCAAAGATACGTTTTGCAACACATTTTTCATACTTCACTGCTTTTTTGAACGTTAGTAAGTGTAATTTGTAGTGTTAAATTATTAATACGAAGGAATTTTGTGAATTTTAGTTTTTAACTTAGTAGGTTATAGAATTGATAAATATGGTGGCGTTTGAACGTTTAGTGGAGCAGATTGATTTATTTATACGGAAGTATTACAAAAATCAGATGATCAAAGGGTTGATTTGGTTTGTTGGTATTTTCTTGTTTTCGTTGTTGTTAACTACAGCATTGGAGTACTTTGGTCGTTTTGGTTCATTGACACGTGGACTACTTTTCTTTGGTTTTGTTGCTACGAATTGTTACGTGCTGTTCAAATATATTTTTACTCCTTTGGTGAAGCTTTATTCTTTTGGGGCTCGTATTTCACGTATTCAAGCTTCTGAAATTATTGGTCTATTTTTTCCTCATATTTCGGATAGGTTGTTGAACACTTTACAGTTAAATGAAGACTTGAGTCAACAGGAAGGGAATTTAGAGTTAATTAGAGCGAGTGTTGCTCAACGATCTGAAAGCCTTTCAGCAATTCCTTTTTCATCTGCGATCAATTTAAGTGACAATAAGAGGTACTTAAAGTTTGTGGTACCAATTGTTTTGTTTTTCTTGGGAGTTGCAGTTTTTATTCCAGCGTTGATTACTGAAGGTAGTGAGCGGGTTGTTAATTACAATAAAGTGTTTATTCCAGAAGCGCCTTTTAATTTTGAATTGAATTCATTTTCGAAAAAAGTATTGGAAGGCGATAATATTGAGTTGAAGTTAAAACTTGTGGGGAGTGAAGTTCCTGATAAAGTGTATTTAGTTTCGGAACGAGGTAAGTTCTTGATGACGAAGGACGGAAGGAATTCCTTTAATGGTGAGTTGGTGAAATTGGTGAAGTCTGGAAGTTTTTATTTTTCAGCCAATGAATTTGTAAGTAAACAATTCAATTATGAGGTATTAGGAAAGCCAAGTATTGGTCGTTTTGAGGCGAGTATTGTTTATCCTTCTTATTTAGGTCGTGAACCTGAAGTAATTAATAATGCAGGTGACTTAACTGTACCTGAAGGAAGCATGATTACTTGGAGCGTTTTGACTAAGAACGTTGAATCAGTAGAGATTCGATTGAATGGAAGATCAGAACTATTTAAAAGTCAAGGGTTTAAGTTTACAAGAAAATTAGTGAATTCCACAGATGTGTCTGTTTTATTAACTGGTAGTGCGCTACAAGAAGTTGATTCTTCAAGCTTTATTGTGAATGTTGTTAAGGATGCATATCCAACAATAAGCGTTGAAGAGGTAAAAGATTCATTGGCTTCAGGTCGACGTTTTTTCACCGGTTCTGTCAGTGATGATTATGGCCTTTCAAGCTTGAATTTTGTGTATAAAATTGTTTCTAAGGATGGTTCGACTAGATCGAATAAGTTAAATGTGCGATCGGTTTCGGGAACAGAATTACCATTTGACTTTGGTGTGGATTTTATTCGTGAAAATTTGAAAGTGGATGACAAGGTGGAGTATTATTTTGTCGTTTCGGATAACGATGGTGTCAATGGTTCAAAATCGATGCGAAGTCGTGTTTTTACATATGAACTACCTTCTTTGTCGGAATTGAATGAGAAACGCGAAAATGAACAAGAAGATGCTAAGAATGATTTGAAGGATTTGTTGAATCGTACGGATGAGTTTAAAAAAGATGTCAAACGATTTAAAAAAGATTTATTGAATTCGAAAAGCTCTGATTGGAATAAGAAAAATCAAATCAATCAGTTGCAAGAGGAGCATAACGACTTATTGAATTTATTGGAAAAAACGCAACAGAAATTAGAGCAAAGCAGTCAAGAGAAGAATCAGCTATCTGAAACGGATAAACAGTTACTGGAAAAGCAGGAGCTTTTAAATGATTTGCTGGAAGAGTTGATGGACGATGAGCTGAAGAATTTATTGGAGGAATTGGAGAAGTTGTTGGAAGAAAATAGAAAAGATGAATTGCAGGATAAGCTGGATAAACTTGAGATGTCAAGCGAAGACATGAACAAGGAGTTGGACCGAAGTTTAGAGATGTTGAAAAAATTGCAGGTGGATGAAAAAATTGATGGCATTGAAGATGAGTTGAAAGAATTAGCAAAGGACCAGGAAGCATTAAAAGATAAAATTGACCAGAAGAAGATTTCGAAGGAAGACGCTGTGAATGAACAGGAGAAAATCAATGATCGCTTTGATGAAATCAAGGAGGATGTTAAAGAGTTGCAGAAGTTGAATGAAGAGTTAAATCGTCCAATGAATTTAGGTGATTTGCAAACTCCACAAGATGATATTGATTCAGAATTGAATGAGGCACAGGATAAGTTGGAGAAAGGAAGGGAGTCAAAAGCTGGAGAAAGTCAACAAGGAGCTGCTGATGAAATGAAAAAGATGGCGGAGAACATGGATCAAGCGCAGCAAGAATCGAATAGTGAGCAGCAAGCTGAGGACATGGATATGCTTCGTGCTATTCTAGAGAGTTTAGTTACGTTGAGTTTAGATCAAGAATGGGTAATGCATAAGTTGGACAAAACAAATGAGTTGGATCCTGCATATCGAAGTTTTGGTCGTTTTCAACGTCGAGTTGTAGACAATACGCTTCCAGTTCGTGATAGTCTTTTAGAATTAGCGAAACGTCAACCAAAGATTGCAAAATTCATAGATGCTGAATTAAATACAATTCAGGTAAATCATCGTTTGTCGATGGATGATATTGATGAACGTAGAAAGAGAGAGTTGGGAATGCATCAACAATTGGCCATGACTTCTTTTAATAATCTTGCTTTAATGTTGAATGAAGCCTTGCAAAGTATGCAGAGTCAGATGCAAAGTCAGATGCAAGGTAGTGGCAGTTGTAGTAAACCTGGTGGCATGGGTGCTCCTAAGCCGGGTGAGAGTATGAATCCTGGGAACATGAAGGAAATGTTAAAGAAGCAACTGGAGCAAATGCAGAAAGGGGATAATCCTGGAGGTAAAAAACCAGGTGATCAGCCGGGAACAAAACCTGGGAGTTCTGGTTCAATGGGCATGGGTGGTATGTCGAATCAACAAATTGCTAAAATGGCTGCTGAACAAGGTGCTATTCGTCGCCAGTTAGAAGAGTTAAAAAACAAATTAAATAAAGAGGGTAAAGGTCAGGGCAATCAATTAAATCCTTTGCTGAATGAATTGGAGAAACAACAAGATGATTTAATCAATAAGCGATTTTCTCCGGAGATGATAAATAGACAAAAGGAGATTTTGACAAGGCTTTTAGAAAGTGAAAAGGCGTTGATGGAGAGAGGCTTTGAAGAGCAGCGTGAATCAAAATCTGGAAAAAATGAAAATAATGGTAACCAAATTCGATTTGACGAGTATAACAAACAAAAGTTGAAGCAAATTGAATTATTGAGAACCATTGACCCTGTTTATAATAAGTACTACAAGGACAAAGCGAATCAATATTTCAATGGCGGATTGTAAGTGTTATAGAATATGAGAGAAGGCTTTAAGGTTGTTGATGAGGTGTCCATTCCGTCGGATTTTGAATCGATGCATGAGGTTGAAAATTTGATAGACAAAGTGTGTGGTAGTTTTGGTGTTGCGGATAATTATGGCAATGTTTTGATTGCTGTAACAGAAGCGGTAAACAATGCAATCATTCATGGAAACAAAAAAGACAAGGACTTGTTAGTGAAGGTTTCTGTAGGTGATAGTAATCAATCTTTTTGTTTTAGTGTCATTGATGCCGGACAAGGTTTTGACTTCGCAAACCTTCCTGATCCGACTGCACCAGAGAATATTGAAAAAGAAAACGGACGTGGAATTTTCTTAATGCGAAACCTTGCTGATGAAGTTGAGTTTGCGGATTATGGTAGAAACGTGTCTATATATTTTACGAAATAGAAATGATAAATATATTTTTTGAAGATGTTGAAGTTCCGGGTTTAGACTCGGAATTTTTTGCTTCATGGCTATCACGTGTTTGTGCTTTTGAAGGTAGAAGCTTAAATGAAGTGAATCTTATTTTTTGTTCTGACGAACACCTATTGGAGATGAATAGAACACACCTCAACCATGATTATTATACCGATATTATCACGTTTGATTATTGTGAAGAGGATTTAATCACTGGTGATTTATTTATTTCTATTGATAGGGTAGAGGAGAATGCGAGCAATGAAGGTGTGAGTTTTACAAATGAATTGAATAGAGTTGTTGTCCATGGTGTGTTGCATTTAATTGGTTATAAGGATAAATCTGATGAGGAGAAAAAGATGATGCGAAGTAAAGAAGATTGGGCCCTAGGTTTAATTGTTTCACGTGAAACATTGTAGTCAGTTTAAATCGTTGTAATTTTGTTCCACGTGAAACATTGAGTGTGTATGTTGAAAGAGTATGATGTGATAGTTGTTGGTGCGGGACATGCGGGCTGTGAAGCTGCAAACGCCGCGGCAAAGATGGGTTGTAGTGTGGTGTTGGTCACAATGAACATGAATACAATTGCGCAAATGAGTTGCAATCCTGCAGTGGGAGGTGTTGCAAAAGGTCAAATAGTTCGAGAAATTGATGCCCTTGGTGGCGGTTCTGGAATCGTTTCTGATTTGAGCGCAATCCAATTTCGTATGTTGAACCTTTCAAAAGGACCGGCTATGTGGTCGCCAAGAACGCAAAATGATAGAATGAAATTTGCGGAAGAATGGCGTTTATTGTTGGAAAGAAACTTGAATGTTGATTTTTGGCAAGACATGTGCGATGGTGTGATTGTGGAACAAGATAAGATTGTTGGTGTCACGACTTCAATGGGTGTTGAGATACGAGGAAAAGCTGTAGTGTTGACAAATGGTACTTTTCTAAATGGGTTGATTCATTTAGGAGAAAAACAATTTGGTGGTGGTCGAGCAGCAGAAAGAGCTTCAACTGGAATTACTGAGCAATTGTTGGAGTTAGGTTTTGAGGCTGGAAGAATGAAAACAGGAACTCCTCCACGAGTGGATGGTAGGTCTCTAGATTATTCGAAAATGGAAGTGCAAGACGGTGATGGTGTTCCAGGAAAATTTAGTTTTGGTGACACGAAGGCTTTAACAAATCAGCGACCTTGTCATGTTACTTACACGAATACAGATACCCATGAAATATTAAGAACAGGCTTTGATCGTTCACCGATGTTCAATGGTGCAATCAAAAGTGCTGGACCAAGATATTGTCCAAGTATTGAAGATAAGATTAATCGTTTTGCTGATCGAGATCGTCATCAATTATTTGTTGAGCCAGAAGGTTGGAATACAATTGAAATCTATGTCAATGGATTCAGTACTTCTTTACCAGAAGATGTACAGCTGAAAGCAATGAAAACAATTCCGGGATTTGAGAATGTGAAAATGTTCCGTCCAGGTTATGCCATCGAGTACGATTACTTTCCTCCAACGCAATTGAAACATACTTTAGAGACGAAGTTGGTGAATAATTTATACTTTGCTGGACAAATCAATGGAACGACTGGTTATGAAGAAGCCGCGAGTCAAGGATTGATGGCTGGAATCAATGCAGCTAGAAAAGTAAAAGGGGAGGGTGAATTTATTTTGACTAGAAGTCAAGCATACATAGGTGTGTTGATAGATGATTTAATCACGAAAGGGACAAAAGAACCATATCGTATGTTTACGAGTCGAGCGGAATATAGAATTCTGTTGCGCCAAGACAATGCAGACATTCGTTTGACACCTTTGGCACATGCAATCGGTTTGCAAGATGATGCTGCATTGAAACGAGTAGAAGAGAAGGTGGCCGGAACAAACGCTTTAATGAAATCAATGCAAAAAGAAGGAGTTGCTCCTGAAAAAGTCAACCCAATTTTAGAAGCGAAGGACAGTGCTCCGATTTCACAACAAGTGAAATTAAGTAGTTTGATCACGCGCCCAAATATTTCAATTTCGGATTTGTTAGAAGTAAGTGTGGAGACGAAAGAATTGGCGGAACAATTGACTGCTCAACATAGCGATATTGTCAATCAAACTGAAGTATTGATGAAGTATGAAGGGTACATTGAACGTGAGCAAGAGTTGGCGACTAAAATGAATCGATTGGAAGATGTGAAGATTCCAGAATCGTTGGATTATACAACCTTGAAAAGTTTGAGCATAGAATCAAAAGAAAAGTTGACAAAAATTAAACCTGCAACAATTGGACAAGCATCGCGAATTTCTGGAGTAACTCCAAGTGATATTTCTGTTTTGTTGGTGACAATGGGTCGTTAATTGGCGCCATTTTGTTTAAGTTATTGTTAATCAGCCTGTTAGCTTGTTTTTCCTTCCGTGAAAAACAGGTTCTCTAGAATGCACTTTCTCGATTGTGGTAAGGTGATTTTATTTCAAGGCAGAAAAAGTCTCGTTAAATCGAATAAAATGGCGTTTCTACTGTTGATTCTAATGAAAATTGACGATTAAATCTGTATTTTAGTCCTGCAGATCTATTTTGAATGAAATTGAAAGGAGACTTTCTGAAGACTGTTTAATCTGAAGATCTAAATAGAGATGTTTAGAAGTTTTCAATTTTTGCCCAGATCTTGCGTTTAACACACTGTATAATTTTTATGTATGTGGCAATTTTCAATTTTGAGGCTGTTTTTAATAGTATTCGTTGTTCCATTTCTTATTCCAAATGTTATGGGTCAACAAGTTGCCATCCAAAATTATTCTATTGATGCAGATGGTCGTGTACAGTTAGTTGTCAATTCATCAGCGAATAATTATTACGTGTTGAAAGTACGTGAGCATCCAGATTCAACGTTTGACTTGTCGACTTCAATGACTATTGGTCAGCCTGGAACAACTGTCATAACTGAACCATTAAAAGCGTATCCTTTGAATCATTATGAGGTATGGGAATATGCCATCGGTGCACCTGAAGACAGTGACAATGACGGTTTAGACGATTTCTATGAATACAATCATCGCCCTTTTCAAGGTCCGTTGAATGCAGCCGATTCAGTTTCTTTGCACAATGGATTGGTCAACTTGAATACAGCAGACGCTTTTCATAGTGTGGCAATCTCACAAAATAATACTCCGTGGTTGACTTATTTGGACGGAAAGGAATTTTTGAAATTCATCATTTTTGATTTTGATACTGATGAACCTCGTGTTTATTTTATGAACAGTAACACACACAATTTGCATGCAGACTTTGCTGCTTATTTGGGAGAAGATCATTTGGCTCCATCCGTGAAAAAGGGTCATATAATCTATCATTCCAATTTGTTTGCAGCGAATGGCACATTGGGTGTCTACGGTTTTAATTATAGCAACAATGAAAGTCATCCATTTGAAATTGTTCAACGAACACACGAATTATTGGCTCTCAATATGCCATTTTTAACAAATAACTTGTCCTATTTTGTCACGGAAAATATTGAATCACAGTTTGAAGTAGATGAAGAATTGTATGAAGATTCTCGTGTTCCAATTTTGTATGAATCTGACGTATATGCTGGTATTGATTACATGGGAATGAATCAAGTAGAAGGCTTTGGTTTGTTGCGCTTAATGACTTTGTCAGATGTTCCTGGACCAAAGGATATTGTTATTTATGAATCTCTACCGAATTCATTGCCAAGAGTAGGAGGAATCATTACGTCTTTTGTACAAACACCATTATCACATGTCAATTTACGTGCAATTCAAGACAATGTGCCTAATGCGTTTATTCGAGATCCTTTGGAGGAGGATACCATTGCTGATTTGTTGGATCATTATGTCTATTTCAAAGTGAATCAAAGCAATTATGAAATCAGAGAAGCGACCTTGGATGAAGTAAATGAGTGGTATGAAGCAGCAAGACCAAAGACAGAGCAAATTCCACCATTGAATTTAGACTATAAGTCTATTTTTTCTCTGAACCAGATAACATTTGACATGTATGATGGGTTTGGGGCAAAAGCTGCAAACATGGCTGCGATGAAAACGTTTGGATTTGTAGATGGAACGATACCTGAAGGGTATGCCATTCCATTTTACTACTACCAAGAATTCATGAAGCACAACAATTTGTTTGAGGAAGTTGAAACGTTGTTAGCTGATGAGCAATTCGTCTTAGACAGGGATTACCGTGACGTTAAACTTGAAGAGTTGCGTGAAAAGATAAAAACTGGCCGCATGCCAAACTGGATGTTGAGTGAATTATTGAAATTGCAGCATTCATTTCCTCTGGGCTCCTCTATTCGTTGTCGTTCAAGCACGAACAATGAAGATTTACCAGGCTTCAGTGGTGCTGGTTTGTATGATTCTTATACGCAACATCCACATGAAGGACACATTTCAAAGTCGGTGCGTCAGGTTTATGCAAGTTTATGGAACTTGAGGGCATTTGAGGAGCGTGATTTTTATCGCATCAATCATTTTGCAACGTCTATGGGAGTGTTATGTCACCCAAATTTTTCTGATGAATTGGTAAACGGCGTTGCTGTAAGTGCTGACCCTGTCTATGGAACCGAAAATACGTTCTATTTAAATTCTCAATTGGGAGAAGATTTAATTACAAATCCAGGGAATAGTGTGCCAGAAGAAATGCTTATGAAGCGCTATCCGACACCCACAGACAACTATTCGGTGATTCAATACTCAAGTCTCTTAGGAGGAGATTCTTTGTTAATGACTGACGCTCAACTGAATCAATTACGTGAATATTTGGGTGTCATTCACGATAAATTTGCTGTATTGTATCACGCGGAGAACGATCCAACTTTTGCTATGGACATTGAATACAAAATCACCAGTGATCATCAGTTGGCAATTAAACAAGCTCGTCCATGGGTAGAATATAAGGGCACGAAAGGCAAGACCAGTAAATTTGAGCAATGTGACTTTCTATTATTCCCAAATCCAGCAATGGATTACCTCAATGTGCGTTGTGAGGATTGTAAAGAAGCATTTATACGAATCACAGATGTAATGGGAAAACTGGTTGTAGAAAAACAAGTGAATCAATCGGGTAGCGCGAATACACATTTCACCTTAGAAGAGCTTCCAAGTGGCATTTACTTTGTAAATGGTTATTTTGGAGATTCTATGTGTGGATCAGTGAAGTTTGTTAAGCGCTAGGAGTTCAAGGGTTGAGTTTTCAATGCTTTGATTTTCAACACATAAATATGATTTATCCGTTAGAAACGGCTATGAGATTCCAAGAATTGTTTCACGTGAATAAGAATTATTTCAACAATGGCAAATAGCGCTCTTCAATGACCTTGAAATGCCAACGTTGATGTCCAGGAATCATAAATGCAATGCTTAAAGCTGAATAGTGAATATTGTTCATCCCAATTCCACTCTGATGCAACATTTCATCAGTAAAGGAGGCAAATAATGCAATACTCGATTTTCTCACAAGAATCGCCTCTTCCATTAGACTTTCCCATGTACGATTAGTCGCTATAGCAGCAACAGCATAATCGTCCTCTTCATAGGTGTTCAGTTTTTGTTGATCTCCACGTGCAAAACACAGGGCGCGATATGCGAAAACGCGTTCAGTATCTGTACAATGTTGGAGAATGTCCTTTAAGGTCCATTTTCCAGGCGCATAAACGGCATCTCCCAGCGATTTCCAACGATCCAATGGAATTGATTCCAATTCGTGTAAACCAACACGTAAAGCGTCTAAATGATCAGTATCATCTGCTAGATTGATGTAGCGATCAAAGTACTTAGGCATTTGTTTAATAGAAGATCTGTTCATTATTTAAAAATTTGAAGATCTACTTCGACTTGCTCTTAAACTTCTCTTTCTTGTGCGTCCACTTGTAACGCTTTTTGTCAGATGAACTGTTCTTTTTGTCGCGTTCTTGCATGCGATATAAAATGGAAACAGAATGTTGCAAATAGTTTGTTGGTGATCTGTAAATTGGTGTTGCCAATCCAAGCTTACCTGTTGTGTACAAGCGCAATCCAACGTTCTTTACCCAGAAATTAAAGCCTACACCAACATTGGCAGAAGGAGCAAAGGTCTGTGGAATAGCACTTCTATATGTTGCTCCAATCCCTAAGTCAATAAATGGATCAAACCAACTAGCACCCACGACATTGTAAAAACTATATTTCCCTTTAATGTCTAAAGCACCAAAAATGCCGGATAGACCTTTAACTTTGTTAATGGTTGTTGCGCCAGAATACATGTTAAATGAGCCTGTTGCTTCAACACTAAACCCTCTTTTTAAGTAACGATCCACGTGAATCATTGTTGGGTAATATTGGTAATTCCAACTACCTGGAACGTTGAACAAATTTGTGTAAGGATGACCATCATCGTCCACAACATTCCATCCAATTCCATACATCCATTTATACGGACGTTGTGTTTTAAACTGTAAATAGTTTCCTTGAGCGGATGCTTCAAAAAGGATTACTAAAAACAAAAGAAGAAGTGCTGATTTTCTCATTTTTGGTCTTAAATTTCATTAAAAGTAAACATTTCCGAGTAGTTTAAAAATTGGAAAGATTCTTCTACAAGAAGGGAACGGAATGACAGCCGGAATATTTTATTCATTCAACGGAAAAAACTTCACACCAAAATGTTGGTATACAAGTACATTCAAAGATTTCATTTCACTAAGTAGATACCTTTCGTTTTGGACAATGGAGGAATTTATTTCTTTTTCATTCAGAAACTGATAGAGCTCAATGACTTTATAATAGAATGATGCAGGCCGAAGAACAATGTTGAGTGAAGTAATTTGATATTCTATGACCGAACGTTTTAGTTTCACTTCATGAACGATATCAATAGCAGATTGAAATGAAATCTGTTCAGAGTCATATGATTGCAGTAGTTGACATTCAAATTTTCTGCATTGTTTTGGTCGGTTTTCGTAAATGGTACATTGCGTGCAAAACTTACTACACGGCTGAAGAAAAAAACCAATGGTATCAGATTCTTCAATTTCCAGGACTTTTCGTACTTCTATAAATTCATCTGCTTCAATTTGAACGAAACCAATTAATCCACCATCACAACAAATGCCGCACGCCAAACAAATGTTGTAAGAATCATCCATATACAGTCAAATCAATGAGCGGTGAAAGTAGGTATAATTTTAGTGTTTCGTGGATAATGAGCTTTGAAAAGGGAACAGTAAGGATTGTGTGATATGTAAAGTGGTCATTCTTTTTTATACACAAAATCGAATTCTTCACTTGCCGAAAACGCGGGTGCTATAATCAAAAACGCACAACCATAATTGCTTTTGGTCAGTAGCAAATTTCCATCCTCAGAAATCCTTAACTTTGATTTACTTGTCCCGTAAATATTTAGGATGACAAAGATTTTAAAATGGTGCTTTCTTTTAAGTGTAAGGTACTTTTTAGACAGACCTCTCTTTACCGAGAAGCTCTCTATTTCATCATTTTTTTCAAACCTACCATGAATAAATTTATAATCGATGGAATCTATATAAATGGATGCACCATAGCTTGAACATCTATCTGAAGTATCTTTCAAGCTTAGCATAAAGAAAGGGTTTGCATAAGCCGAACTATCAATGATCATATACTTGCCAATGATGTTTTTTTGAGAGTCTATTTTAGAGTAATTGTCATAGCCACGTAAACCGCAACTTGTTGAAGTGATGAGTACTATGAATGCAATATATAAAGTTTTCATATCAGGTGTTTAAGCCAAAGGTTGTGTTTATGTTTTAAACACAGCTATTGATTTTCGCAATTAAACTTTACAGAGTTGTGAAATTCGCAAACTGAAAGTGGTAACTTGGAATAACTTTTTGTATCATGTGACCTAAGATTTGAATGTTTAGAATACACAATTCAAATTGACCCGGAACGATTTGTTCAATTTAATAAAGCAAATAGATTTCCTTACTTCGCCTCAATCCAATCACTATGTTCGGCGATGAGGTCAATCAAAGCTTGCACAACTTCAACTTCAGGGATTCATTTCTTGCGTTTTCCTATTTCAAGACACAATTCAGCATAGAAACCAGTTAAATCCATTTCAAAATCAGAGAAAAGATTGAAACTGCTTGTATGTTGTATTGTTGCGTTAAGTGATTGATGCCATCCAGTTTTAAAGCTGATTGCTCGAAAGACAAATTGGTGGAGATTGTAACGCACATTTAGTCCAGCTCGAAGATTCCAGTAATTAAACTTGTATTGATCAATATCCTCATACCCATAATCACTTCCTGACAAGTAGGTGGTTTTTGTGTTTCTGAACTGAGAGATCACATAACTAGCATTTAAGTCAAGACCAAAATTCATTTTAGCAGTTTGTCTTTTATCTTGAATTTGATCAAAATAAAGTGTGGTGCTAATTCCAACGCCCAAATTATTGATTTTCACAGAGCCATCAAGACTATAATGATAATTTACTCCACCAGCCATGATGTCTTCAAAGTGAATATCTTCAACATTTCCGGATTTTTTATAGGACCTGTAATTAAGATCTACTCCAACTTTCAAAAACCGATTCACTTGAAAAGAAGGTCCTCCGGTTAAAGACCATCCAAAGTTCAATTCACCTTTGTAGAGTTCTTGAAAGTGATTCTTCACAAATTCTTGATTAAACTGATCGAGAAACGAATATTCACATCCTCCACCAAACTCAACCCTAAACCTTGATTCTTTGACTGTTAAGTCCTGTGACCAAGAAGTCAATGTTAGTGAGAAAAGGATAAAAAAGGGTAAAAAAGTAATACGGAATAGGGTAGTTAGTTTCATAAAGTTATGATTAAGATTTTGCGCAAAGCAACATTTGAACTCCAAAGAATAAATACAAACAAGAGTGACTTCATTTTAGTGTCTTTTTTCAACATTGCACATGCGTCAAAGCGGTTAATTGCATGTTTATCTTTTTAAAAAGATAACAGGTGTCCCTACTTCGCCTCAATCCAATCACCATGCTCAGCGATGAGGTCAATCAAAGCTTGTACCGCTTCATCTTCTGGGATGTTTTTGCGAACAACAGTTTTCTCTTTGTACAAATTGATTTTTCCTGGTCCTGTACCAACATAACCATAATCAGCATCTGCCATTTCTCCTGGTCCATTCACAATGCAACCCATGATTCCAATTTTAACTCCTTTCAAATGAGAAGTTCTAGCTCGGATTTTTGCTGTGGTTTCTTGCAAATCAAACAAGGTTCTTCCACAAGATGGACAAGAAATGTATTCTGTTTTAGAGATACGTGTTCTTGTTGCTTGCAAAATTCCAAATGAGGTAGAATTGATGTATTGTGTCGATTGGTTTCCGGTAATCCATAATCCATCACCAAACCCATCAATGAAGTGTACCCCAAGGTCTGAGGAAACTTCTAATTGAAAAGATTCTTGGTCTGTTTCTATGTTGTCAATTTTCAAAACAACAGGGTTTGAAACCCTGTTTTTATCTAAATTCAATCGAAATTTGCGAATATTTGGTGTTTTGTGGTTTTTAGAACTATTTACTACCAAGATGGCATTCGGAAAATTTAACAGTTGTTGAAAGTCAATTTCAGTATCAACAGAAAGGTTCAAAAAGAATGTTTCATTCACCGAAATTTGATCCAATTCATCTAATTCAACAAACGGAACGTACTTTGAAATTTTTTGCTCTTTCCAAACGGAAAAGTCTTGCACCAAACGTAAAGTTCCTGGCACTTCAAAGTCAATGGTGTGTTTTCCAATATACACATAATCCGCAGCCAAATCCATTAAATTCCATTTGTCCAACTGAACAGAGTAGGTGTATCCAAAACCGAAGAAATTGGCTGGTGAAATCGATTCTTTCGACGATAAATCCGCAAACACGACAGGAACATGCGCATGACCTAAATTCAATGTTTCATGAGAATCACGTCTGTGATATTCAAATGGTGAATAGGTGATGTTTTCAAATGAAAATGAAGCATCATCCATTGCTGAATCGATTGTTTCAAATTTTCGTACTAATTTTTGAGCAACTGGAATCTCGTACTCAGAGTCTTCTGTCAATGAAACACGAATGGTATCTCCTAAACCATCTTCTAGTAAAGCGCCTATTCCAACAGCTGATTTAATGCGACCATCTTCACCATCACCAGCTTCTGTCACTCCCAAGTGCAAAGGATAATCCATGTTGTTTTCTTTCATGGTTGCCACCAATAAGCGATAAGCCTGAACCATGACCAAAGTATTACTGGCTTTCATCGAAATGACCAGTGAATGGTAATCGTTTTTGCGACAAATGCGAATAAATTCCATGGCTGATTCAACCATACCTTCAGGAGTATCGCCATAGCGACTTAAAATTCTATCCGATAGCGAACCGTGGTTGGTGCCAATGCGCATTGCTTTGCCTAGCTTCTTGCATTTCAACACAAGTGGTGTGAATTTTACTTCAATGCGTTCCAATTCTTGTTGATACGATTCGTCTGTATAGTCTATTTCTTCAAACTTCTTTTTATCTGCGTAATTTCCTGGATTTACACGTACTTTTTCTACATAATCAGCTGCAATTTCCGCCGCATTTGGCGTAAAATGAATATCGGCCACTAATGGAGTGTCTTTTCCAGCTGCAACTAATTGAGCTTTAATTTCCTTTAAATTCTCTGCTTCTTTTTTGCTTGGAGCTGTCAAACGAACAATTTCGCAACCCGCATCAATCATTCGGATTGCTTCATCTACTGAACCTTCGGTATTCATGGTATCAGCTGTCGTCATCGATTGAACACGAATAGGGTTCTCACCACCGATCCCAATGTTACCAACTTTTACTTCACGTGTTGGAAACCGGTTGAATTGCAGTAAATTTTCGCAATAATGTAAGATTTTATGTGCCTTCGACATCTTTGAAATACAGAGTTTAATACCGTTTACAAAGGTAAAAATAAATCAATTTGACAGCGGGTTTTCACGGATAGGAATCAGATTATTAACAAAGTTTGGACACAATCGTGACAATTGCTAAGTCAATATGTCGTAAATTAGCCACTTATTTCAACAACATGGATGTAAAAACAGTAAGATTTGCAAAAGACCACAACGAAGAATTCTACAAAGAGTTACGTAAACGCGTGAATGGTTATTTCAAAGAAAAAAATATTTCCCGCTACGCCAATGCGAACATGGTGTTAAAATCAGTTTTCATGGTTAGCTTGTACATTGTCCCATTTATTTTGATGTTGACGGTGGTTTCCAATCCTTGGTTGTCATTGTTGATGTGGATTTTAATGGGATGCGGAATGGCAGGAGTTGGTTTATCAATCATGCATGATGCGAATCATGGAGCTTATTCGAAGAAAGAATGGGTCAATAAAATGTTTGGTTTCTTTATCAACTTTGTTGGTGGAAGTGATGTGAACTGGAGAATTCAACACAATGTCTTGCACCATACCTATACAAATGTAGACGGAATGGATGAAGACATCAATGCAGGAGCAATCTTGCGTTTCTCGCCCCACCAAAAACGATTGAAAGCGCACCGTTTTCAACAATATTATGCGTGGTTTTTCTATGCATTAATGACTGTATCATGGTTTTTAGTGAAGGATTACAATCAAATCGTGCGTTACAAGAACATGGGTTTGATCTCTACACAAGGTACGAGCTTTAGAAGAGCAATCACGATTATTATTGCTTCAAAAATAATGTATGCATCAATTTTCTTTGTTCTTCCGTTCATCTTTGCACCGGTTGCATGGTACATAGTATTGATCGGAATTATTTTGATGCAATTTACGGCTGGCTTGACATTGGCGGCCATTTTCCAACCAGCACACGTTGTTCCAACTTCTGATTTCCCAAAACCAGACGAGTCAGGAAATATTCAAGCAGATTGGGCGGTGAATCAATTGTACAACACAGCGAACTTTGCACCAGGAGCACGATTGTTTTCTTGGTATGTAGGCGGATTGAACTATCAAGTTGAGCACCACTTGTTCCCAAATATTTGTCACGTGCACTACCGCAAAATTTCAAAAATTGTAAAAGAAACAGCGATTGAGTACAATTTACCGTATTATTCCTACAAGACATTTTATCGTGCCTTAAGTGAGCACACCAAGATGTTGAAGAATTTGGGTAGATATGACGATGCGCCAGGATTGCATTAAGTTGTGTATTTAGAAGACGTTCATAGTTATTGCCTTGCAAAAAAGGGGGTAGAGGAAACATTTCCGTTTGATGAAAAGACTTTGGTTTTTAAAGTTGGAGGAAAGATGTTTGCTTTATGTGATGTGGATGCATTTCAAAGCATTAATTTAAAGTGCGACCCTGAACGCGCCATAGACTTGCGTGAACGTTATGCAGGCGTGAAACCAGGATGGCACATGAGTAAAATTCATTGGAACACGGTAGAAGTGAACCAAGATGTTTCTGACTCCTTGATTTTTGAGTTGATTGATCATTCCTATGACTTGGTATTCAAAAGTTTGACAAAAAAAATCCAACATGAGCTTACGAGTTGATAAATTTGTGTGGTTTGTTAGATTGGCAAAAACACGTTCGCAATCCGCGGAGCAAATCACCAAAGGGAAAGTAAAGTTGAATTTAGAATCTGTCAAACCTTCTAAAGAAGTAAAAGTTGGTGATCGGATTTCCATTCATAAGAATACAGCCGTATTTACTTATAAAATTTTACAGTTGCTGGATCGAAGAGTGGGAGCGAAACTCGTTCAGGATTACGTCATTGATATTACTCCGGAAGAAGAAGTGGAGAAATTCAAGGCATATCAATTATCGCAAAGTATTTACAGAGACAATGGCTCGGGGAAACCGACGAAGAAGGACCGTCGAAACATCGATGAGTTTTTAGAAGGTTGGTAAATTAAGTACAACTACATTCTTTTAAAATTTTGAAACACAGTATGCAAAAGTTATACATTCTATCATTCGTTTCCTTGTCACTTTTTTCATGTGGAACAACACAATTGGCCGATGATTCAGCGTCTGAAATGGAACAATCTAATGAATCAACAGTTGATTCAGGGCAAGAACAGAAAGCAATAGAAGTGGAGTCGAAACCAATACAAGGAACGCCAACAATTATTAAAAGAACTACAACAATAGAATAATCTTCGGATTAGGATTGAATATTTAATAGTTGGATTGATTGTCGGTATCCATCTCTTTTCTACAATTGGATTGTTATTCCAAGTGTATCTTGATAGAGCTGATTAACCTTTTTGCATTGCGGAAAACTTAGGCTTTTAGCTAGATCTACCAACTTAATTTGTTCTTCATAGCGGGACGGTATAATTAACCAAAAATATTTTTTTCTGCCTGATGTAACTTTTTTAGCACTTGATGGTCTTACATAAAAACCCAAGAAGAGATCTCAACTTCTAAATTAATTAAATGATGAAAAAGTTACTAGGAATAAGTATAATGACTGTTTTGACTGCAGCCGTATACGGACAAGAAGAAGTAAAAGACACAACCCGAGTGAATTTGGGGAAAGTTGAAGTGTTAATTGTTGGAGCTGATGGTAATTCAAGCGATACAATCAAGATTAACCCGAAAGAACACCGTCATAATGAAGCACATTGGGCTGGTGTAGATTTTGGTTTTACAGTATTGATGAATGATGCTGGCGGCAGTACATTTCCAGCAGACCCGTATTTAAAGAATGATATCGCTCGTTCACATGTGTGGAATTTTAACATTCTGGAACATAAATTCAAAATTGTAAAGGAGTACGTTGGATTGACAACTGGATTGGGCTTTAGTTTGAATCAGGTGAGTTTTGATAATAATTTTATTTTGGGAACTTCTGGAGACTCAACTTTTGCGATTCAAGATACAATTATTGGTTATGATAAAAATAAGATTCGTGCAACGTATTTATCTGTACCATTATTACTAGAATTCAATACGAATAAAAACAACGAAAAGGGCTTTTATTTGGCCGCAGGAGTCGTTGGAGGACTAAGAATAGCATCTAGGTATAAAACAGTGCATAAAATGGACGGAGAGAAGGTTAAAGCGGTTCAGAAAGGGGATTACAATTTGAATCCTTTTAAATTGGATGCAACAGTTCGATTAGGGTATGGAACATTTGGAGCATTTGCTTCTTACAACTTACTTCCTTTGTTTGAAAATGGAGCGATGGCAAGTACGGCATATCCGTTAACAGCGGGATTAACATTGAATTTTTAATACGGAGTTTAGGTTAGGTAACATAAGTTAAAAACAGATGAAAGAGGAGGCTTGTATGTGCCTCCTTTTTTTATGCTATGGAATACGACTTAAAATGCTTCATATAATTTTTCCTTATGATGAAATGAAATACAATTTGAATCAACAATTTATTGCATAAAAAAGGGCGACCATTTGGCCGCCCTTCTTCTTTCATTCAAGATGAAATTATTTTTTCACAACATTGAATTGTGATTTTTGACCATTTTCAAAAGTAACGTTGAAGATGTACATACCTGATTCCAAGTTTGACATGTCAACTGTTGCTTTTCCTGTAGTTAAGTCTAATGCACCGTTGAATGCAGTACGACCACTAATGTCAGTAATTGTCAATGTAGCGTTACCTTGAGCAGCAACAGAAACTGTAACAGCATCGTTAGCTGGGTTAGGATAAGCACTTCCTTGAACTGAAACGAAATCTTCCAATCCAACATTTGAAGCCATTTTCAATCCGATAGCAACTGCAGCATTGTTCCATCCTTGACCTGAGTACCATGTTCCATCCACGTTAATTGGAGTTACAGGCAAGTCATAAATTGCAACGTTTGCGTTGAAATCAACTTGCTCAGCACCAAAGAAATATTCTGGGTTGTACGTTTGCAAACAGAACAAGTATTTTTGATTGTTTTGTAAAATTACTGGAGCATTCAATGCTTGGTAAATAACATCATTGTTGTCGTCATTTGAAGCAGGAACATGAGATCCAACTCCAACTTGATTCAATTGATCATAAGTTACACCAGCAGAAAGTGTTGTCCAAGCGTCATTCCACTCAAAAACTTCTAAGTAGATTTCTCCATCAGTTAACTCCAATACAGAAGTATCTGTTCCAACTGAGAAATAGAAACCTTCAACACCAGTCAATGGTGAAGCGTATGTGTTTTGGTAGTATGTACATGCTTTGTAATCTGTTGTTGCATTACTTGGGAATGTATTAACATTTAAATTACCTCCTGTAGAAGATGCGCGTGCAAGTACTCCTCCGTAAGCTCCATCAGAAGAGATAGAAAACGGTTGAGAGAACGTATTGTCATCTGGAGCGTCATCTGCACCTGAACCCAATGTAATTGTATACGTTAAGGTATAATCTCCAGCCTCGTATGTTGCTAAATCAAATTGAGGGAAAGAGTATGGATTACCGTCGAAAATAGACAAAGTATCACCTGTAATCATTGCAACTGGTCCAACAGTTTCATCGTAAACGTTTCCACTTGGTCCGTCAATTGTTGCAGTAACAGAAACGTCATTTGCGTTAGATCCGTAGTTTAATAATTCAATACCGATCATAAATGCATTACCGTTATCAGCAATGAATTTAGGAGTTGTTCCAGTTGGAGGCAACATGATTGAAGCTCTGTTTGAACCTGCATCGTTTGCATATAAACCAACTTTGTTTCCTAAGAACATTACAACTGGTCCCATTCCCATTTGAGCAGTAATTAAGTTACCTGCAGAACTAGGAATCATAACACATGGAATTGTAACGTTGATACCTTCAACACCACCACCCATTGCGATAGCTTCATCGTCACGGTTAATGATAATTACACCAACTGCTCCAGCGTCTTGTGCAAATTTTGCTTTTGCACCGAACTCACAAGTGTTACGGTATAATACTGCAATTTTACCAGTTAAATCATTGATTAATGCAGCACATCCTTCTTGAGCGATAGGGTGACCTTGAGGGTTTGTTCCAGGCTCACCTGTATCAACAAACATTAATGTGTCTTGGACGAAAGTTCCAGGAACGTTGAAGTCTGGTGTTGTCCAGTCTCCTCCAGCTGGATCAGCCCATGTAAAGACGTAATCACCAACAACAGCAGCTGGTGAAACTCCTGTAACAGAAACCTGTGAATTAGCGAAAAACGCTCCACATGAAACTGTTAGAATAAGTAACATTTTTTTCATAATTGTATGTTTTGTTTTTGAATTGATGGTACAAGGTAAGGAGTTTTTGCTGAAGAATCAAAAAATTGATAAAAAAAACCCGCACTGAAATGATCAATGCGGGCTTCTATTGTGAATGTGATTTTAGTTTTTAACTACATTAAACTGAGATGTTTGACCGTTTTCGAATGTAACATTGAATAAGTACATTCCATTTTCTAAATTGTCAACACTTACTTTTGTCTTACCAGTTTCTAATGAAATTGGGCCCTCAAAAGCAGTTCTTCCAGCTAGATCTGTAATTTTTAAACTTGCTTTTCCTTTAGCCTCAACCGAAATTGTTACTTCGTTTGTTGCTGGGTTTGGATAAGCAGTTCCTTTTACTGAAGCGTTTTCAACTACTCCAACATTTCCAACCATTTTCAAGCCAATTGCAGGTGTAGTTGAATTTGTCCACCATGTATACCATGAGTCATCAATGTTTACCGGTGAAATAGGCATGGAGTAGATAGAGTAATTTGCTCCATAGTTTCTTGAATTATCATATCCAAAACTATATCCTAATGCATAAGTTTGTAAGCAAAATAAATAACGTTGGTTGTCATTTAACATTACTGTGGATGTAAATGGTGCATAAACCTGAGTTCTGTATTCTGCGTTCGATGATGGAACGTATGAACCTGTACCAACTTGGTTTAATTGATCAAACGTAATTCCTGCCCAACCAGCGCTTACGTCAACCCATGTGTCATTCCATTCAAATGCTTCTATATAAATTTCAGCATTATCTAATGGATAAGCAACTGTATCTGTGGATGAAATGTTGAATGATACTCCTTCTACTCCGGTGTTTGTTCCTGGGAATACATCTTCATAGAACATACAAGCTTTGTAACTTTGTGTAATTGAAGTTGCATTGTAAGGGTAAGAATCTGAGTTGAGTTCTCCAGCAGTTGTATTCGCTAAAGATAATACACCTCCATTTGGACCATCAGCTACTACAGTGAATTTGTTAGTAAACGTGTTGTCGTATGGCGACAAATCTGTTGCACCATCAATGTCAATGTTATATGTTACAGTGTATTCTCCAACTTGATATGACGCAGGGGCGAAATCAGGGAAACTATATGGATTCCCGTTGAAAATTGCCAATGTGTCTCCAGATGCCAATGTTACACTTGTTACACTTTCAGTGTAAACATTTCCAGATGGACCATCAATTGTTGCCGTTACTGTTACATCATTACTATTTGAACCATAGTTATATAGTTCAATTCCTAATTGGAATGAATGTCCATTATCTGCAATGAATTTAGGCAATGTTCCCATTTTGGACACCAAGCAGTTTTCAGGAATTGATCCCATATCATCTGCAAATGCACCTAATTTATTTCCAATCAACATTTCTACTGGACCCAATTGAGCTTGTGAAACGATGAAATCACCGTCAGTTTTTGATAACAACACCGCCGGAATAGTACAAGCAGGACCCTCACTTCCGACTGCTGCAGTCATGATGAAGTTCACGTCATCTTCACGGTTGATGATAATAACAGCAACTGCACCAGCATCTTGTGCATACTTAACTTTTGTAGTAAAACTACATGTGTTTCTGTATACCAAAGCAATCTTTCCGGCTATTTCAGTAGGGTTTGTCAACACACTACATCCTTCATGTGTTGAATCAATTCCTTGAGGGTTGACACCAGGAGTGCCATCTTCAACCAAAGCAACCTGTGCTTGAACATACGTTCCTGGGACGCTAAAGTCTAAACTCATTCCCCAGTTGTCATTTGCTGGATTTGCTGTTGTGTATTGTGGCCAACCAGCGTCTGATTGATAACCATAATCGTAATTTCCTTGAACAGCAGCAGGGCTGATTCCGGAAACTACTACTTGTGAGATTGCACTACCCGTGCAAACAAGTAATCCGAATAAGAGTAATGTTTTTTTCATGATTTAATTTTATATTAAAAAATAGTACTATAAAAGTAACGATTTATCTAGCTAAGACGTTGATTTTATGTGTTAAAAAAATAGGGAGACAATTTGCCTCCCTATAATAATTGATATGATTGTAATTTAAGCTTCGCTTGTAACAGCAGCTTTTAAGTACTCTCGGTTCATTCGTGCAATGTTTTCCAGTGAAATTCCTTTAGGACATTCTACTTCACAAGCACCTGTATTTGTACAGTTACCGAACCCTTCAGCGTCCATTTGTTCAACCATGTTTAATACTCGTTGCTTGGCTTCCACTTTTCCTTGTGGCAATAAAGAGAATTGCGAAACTTTTGCTGAAACAAATAGCATAGCTGATGCATTTTTACACGTGGCTACGCATGCACCACAACCAATACATGTTGCAGCATCAAATGCTTTGTCGGCATCGTCTTTTGGTACTGGTATTGCGTTAGCGTCTTGAGTTCTTCCTGATGTGTTGACAGAGATAAACCCTCCAGCTTGTTGAATGCGATCAAATGCTGTTCTATCCACAACTAAATCTTTGATTACTGGGAAACCTTTCGCTCGGAATGGCTCGATATAAATCGTATCACCGTCTTTGAATTTACGCATGTGCAATTGACATGTTGTAACTCCACGATCAGGACCATGAGCCTCTCCATTGATATGCATAGAACACATTCCACAGATTCCCTCTCTACAATCGTGATCAAATGCAACTGGTTCTTTTCCTTCGTTGATTAATTGTTCGTTCAGCACGTCCATCATTTCTAAGAATGACATGTGCTCATCGATATTATCTATTGGATAAGTTTCGATTCTACCTTTATCGTTCTTATCTTTTTGTCTCCAAATTTTTAATGTCAGTTTCATATTCTTTCTTTTTACGACGAAAGACGAAAGATTAAAGACGACAGACTGTTTCTGTCTTAAGTCTAGAGTCTTAAGTCTAAAATCTCAATTATTTATACGAACGTTGTTTCAATTCTACTGCTTCAAAGGTTAATTGTTCCTTGTGCACTTTCGGTGCTTCAGGGTTCCCCGTCCATTCCCAAGCGGCAACATAAGTAAAGTTTTCATCGTCACGCAATGCTTCACCTTCTTCTGTTTGAGATTCTTCGCGGAAATGTCCACCACAAGATTCAGTTCTTTCTAATGCATCCAATGCAAATAACTCAGCCAATTCTAAGAAGTCTGCAACACGTGTTGCTTTTTCTAATTCAGGATTGAAATCGTACATGCTTCCTGGAACAAAAACATCTTTGTGGAAGTCAGCTCTGATTTGACGAATTTCAGCAATGGCATTTTTCAATCCTTGCTCGTTTCTCGCCATACCAACATTGTCCCACATTGTTTTTCCTAATAATTTATGGAAATGGTCAACCGATTTGGTTCCTTTATTATTAATGAAGCCTTCCAATCTGTTTTTCACTTCTTTTTCCGCTTCTTCGAATTCTGGTAATTCAGTTGGAATTGCTCCTGTACGAATATCGTTTGAAAGGTATTCACCAATTGTATATGGCAACACGAAGTAACCATCTGCCAATCCCTGCATCAATGCTGAAGCTCCTAAACGATTCGCTCCGTGGTCAGAGAAGTTTGCCTCTCCAGCCGCATAACATCCAGGAATGGTTGTCATTAAGTTATAGTCTACCCAAATTCCACCCATTGTATAGTGAACAGCTGGGTAAATCATCATTGGTGTTTTGTACGGATTGTCATCCGTAATCTTCTCATACATTTGGAATAAATTCCCGTATTTCGATTCAACCACTTTTTCTCCTAATTCGCGGATTCTCTCTTCAGAAGCATCGTGCTCATGTTGCAAAATGGCTTTTTCTTTTCCATAACGCATGATCGCAGAAGAGAAATCTAAGTAAACAGCTTCACCTGTTTTGTTGACTCCAAAACCTGCATCACATCTTTCTTTCGCCGCACGAGAAGCAACATCACGAGGAACTAAGTTACCAAATGCAGGATACCTTCTTTCCAAGTAGTAATCGCGTTCATCTTCACTTAAATCAGTAGGTTTTTTAGCACCTCTTCTGATTGCTTCAACATCTTCAATGTTTTTTGGCACCCAAATTCGACCGTCGTTTCTCAATGATTCTGACATCAAAGTCAATTTCGATTGGTAATCTCCAGATCGAGGAATACACGTCGGGTGAATTTGAGTATAACAAGGATTCGCGAAGTAAGCACCTTTTTTATGAATTCTCCATGCAGCAGTTACGTTAGATCCCATTGCGTTTGTTGACAAGAAAAATACGTTTCCGTATCCTCCAGACGCAACAACTACGGCGTGAGCTGAATGTCTTTCTAATTCTCCTGTGATGAGGTTTCTTGCGATAATTCCTCTCGCTTTACCACCAACTAATACTAACTCCAACATTTCATGTCGGTTGTACATTTTGATTTTTCCTTTACCAATCATGCGATTCATTGCTGAATATGCACCTAGTAAAAGCTGTTGTCCTGTTTGACCTTTCGCATAGAATGTACGAGAAACCAATACACCACCAAATGAACGGTTGTCTAATAGTCCTCCGTATTCACGTGCGAATGGTACACCTTGAGCAACACATTGGTCAATAATATTGGCAGAAACTTCAGCTAAACGGTAAACGTTTGCTTCGCGAGAACGATAATCTCCTCCTTTTACAGTGTCGTAGAACAATCTAAAAGTTGAATCGCCATCATTTTGATAGTTTTTTGCTGCATTGATACCTCCTTGAGCGGCAATGGAGTGAGCACGTCGAGGAGAATCTTGGAAACAAAACGCTTTCACATTGTATCCCATTTCTGCTAAAGATGCAGCTGCAGAACCTCCTGCTAACCCAGTTCCAACGACAATTACATCGATTGAACGCTTGTTCGCTGGGTTCACTAAGTTGATATGATCTTTATGGTTTGTCCATTTGTCCTTTAAGGGACCAGCTGGAATTTTTGAATCTAAAGTTGACATAATTTGAATGTTTTTATTTCCACATATAAATTAGAACCGGGATAATCGCGAATCCGATTGGTACAAGAACAGAAAATGCCATTCCCACACCTTTAATGATTGGATTGTATCGTCTGTGATTTGCACCCAATGATTGAAATGCAGAAGCAAAACCATGGAATAGGTGAAAACCAAGTACCAGCATTGATAAAACATAGGCAATCACAGCAATTAATGCATATTCATTTGCTGGAATTCCTGCGTCTTTCGTTTTATCGTGACCAAAGAAAGCAAACACCAATGAGTGTAAATCTTTGTATCCTTCAGCAACCTTTACGTTCAAAGCTTTGTTATACAATTCAGTTCCATTTTTTATCTCCATTTCTGCTTCTCCGGAAGGCCCAACTTCTATTGAAGATGCAGGTAAGAACTGACCACTTTTAGTAATTAAAAAGGCTTGCTCTTGTCCTGAACCTGGATCAGTCAAATACTGTTTGTGTATTGGAAATGGTTCGCTTGAAAACTTCATTTTCCACCAAAAGTTCGCCATGTGTGTGCAAATGAACACTAAAATCACTGTTCCCATGATTGCCATGTAACGTGAAGGAAGTTTAGAGTTTGCACTTGGCTTGTTATAAGCGTAGTTTACTGGTCGAGCTTTTTTGTTTTGATAGGTTAACAAGAAACCATCAACAGCGTGAAATAAAATGGAAATGTAAGTAACCCAAGACAATGCCTTAATAAATGGGTTATGCGTCATAAAGTAAGCATATTCGTTAAATGCTAAACGACCTTCTTCTCCTGTGATCATGATTAACTGTAAGTTTCCTAAAAGGTGACCTATTAAGAACGTACACAGAAATAATCCCGTCAATGCCATCCACCATTTTTTGGCGATTGATGAGGATAAAATTGCAGATTTGCTCATATTAATTTGATTGAATTCAGATTATCAGTCACAAATTTAAAATATACAGTCCATTCTCACACTTTAAAACCTAATTTAGATTGAGTATAAATTGTGAAATATTATTTTTCGAATTGCGTTTTCATTCGTTAGTATGTTAATTGGGATTTAAAGACAACGAGATATTAGAACATTAAAACGAATTCATTCAATGAATCAACGTGCCTTTTTTTGTCTAAATCCACTATAAAAAAACTGAAAATGAAACTATATAACATCTTAGCAATCATTTTTACGGCGTGTTTTATTCTTATTGCTTGTAAAAAGGAAGAAACGAAAATAACCCCAGTGTGTGATGGGTCAAGTCCTACATATGAAAGTTTTGTGCAAGGATTAATTGCATCGAAATGTGCGTCTTGTCATGACTATTCTACTTACGCGAAACTATCAGTAGTCATCAATAATGGACAATTTAAATCACAGGTTTTAGACAATCAAACGATGCCTCAGGGAAGTAATTTGTCGGAAAGTGAATTGAATAAGCTACAGTGTTGGGTTGATAATAATTACCCGGAAAATTAACTTAATCTTGATTGAATGAAAGGACAGTTGTATTTTCAGACACGGTGAGTGCAACTTCCTGTCCTAAAATTAACGCTCTGTTATCGTTAATATGTCCAGCTGGAAATTCAAAACAAATTGGAATCTTGCTGTAGTTAAAATGTTCTAGTACACATTGTTCAATACTGAATCCGGTTGGTGTTTCAGTGTCTTTGATGGAAGTCATTCCTCCAATGATTAATCCTGAAATTTGATCAAAAACACCTGCTTTTTTAAAGGCAAATAACATTCTATCGATGGCGTACAGTTGTTCACCAACTTCTTCAATGAATAAAATGGTGTTCTTATAATTGATTTGATCGTCGGTGCCTAGTAGACTATACAAAATGCTTAAATTTCCTCCAACTAGTTGACCAGTTACATTTCCTAGTTGATTGTTAGGGTTGCTGGGACTCACAATGGAATAAGACTTACCTTCAATGGCTGCTAACAAAGTATCCATTGATTCCGATGTGTTTTCTTGAAAGTTTAGTGGCATTGTTGCATGAATGCTTTGGATTCCGAAACGTTGCATGCGTTGATGAAAAACAGTAATGTCACTAAAACCGATGATCCATTTTGGCGCTCTTAATTGAGATGCCCATTGGATGCTATCAACAATTCGTACGGCACCATAACCACCACGTGCACATAAAATGGCTTTCACTTCTGGGTTGTCCAAGGCTTCTTGAAAATCATTCTTACGTTCTTCGTCTGTTCCTGAAAAATAATTGTGTTTTCCAAGTGTGTGTTTACCTATAACAACGCGGTATCCTTTGTGTTCCAAAAATGATTGTGCGAATTTTACATATTCTTTTTCTATCGCTTTTGCTGGAGCAACGATGGCAATTAAATCACCTCTTTTAAGCGCAGGAATGTGTGTGTTCATACTTCAATATTACTGAAAATGCAGAAGAAGAATTTTATTTCTATGAAAAGTTTCTTCATTTTTGTTTTATGATTACACCATTTAATGATGAATATTTCATGCGTATTGCGCTGAAAGAAGCTCAAACGGCTTATGAATTGGGTGAAATTCCTGTTGGCGCAATTGTCGTTGCAAACAATCAAATCATTGCTCGAGCACATAATTTTACAGAGAGATTGAACGATGTTACAGCTCATGCTGAAATGCAAGCAATCACAGCAGCAGCTGAATCCTTAGGAGGGAAGTACTTAACGGGTTGCACGATGTACATTACATTGGAACCTTGTGTGATGTGTGCTGGTGGTTTGTATTGGTCACAAATTGACAAAGTGGTATTTGGCGCAAGTGATGTGAAGCGAGGAGCTGGAAGATTTGAAGGTGTGTATCATCCTAAAACAATTGTTCAACGGGGAGTTTTACAGGAAGAATGTGCCGCATTAATGACAGATTTTTTTGCAAACAAAAGGAAATAATAGTGTTTAAATAAAAAATGCCTGCACTCAAATGAGCACAGGCATCAACTAACCATTACAAAACTAAACTACTACTACTTACTCTTTAATGACTTTGTTTGTGGAAGTGTGATTCGTTGTTTTAATCACAACGTAATACACTCCACTTGGTTGATTGGCTAAACTGATGTTTGTTGCGTTTTCAGCGTTCACATAAGTTGTTGCGACAATCGAACCACGAATATCTGTTACTTGAATTGTTCCTGTTTCAGCTCCGTTGAATTGTATGGTTAATTCATTGACAACTGGGTTTGGATAGAATTTCACTGAATTCATGCCCATGTTTTCTATACCAACGTTTCCAATGAAAACACATGCCGATGTATCCGAACAGTCACCATTATCAATCACAACGGCATAGATTCCGTTTGATGTTGGAGCAAACGTCTGATTTGTGGCACCTGAAATTGCATTGTTGTTAGCGCAGTCAATCCATTGGTAATTCATTCCTGCAAGGTTTGCAGAAATTGTTGCATCACCGTTATCTGTTGCAATTACGGTTAAAGGAACGATTGTAAGGTTTAAGGTTACAATTGAATCACACCCAGCTGTATTTGGAATTGTATCAGTATAAGAACCATCCGTAGTGTACGTTTCACCGTTCAATGGCCACACATAGTCGTTGCAATATGTTACTGTTTCAGTTGCAAATGTTTCATTGTTTACCGTTAAATCTAATGTAATTGTTGAATCACATCCTGAAGCATTTACAATTGTTGCAGTGTACAATCCTGATGAATTATATGTTTGGTTGTTTATCGGCCATTCATATGAATTACAAGCTGTTTCAATTTGAGTACTTGTTGTTGGTGCTCCAACAGTTAAGTTTAATACAATTACAGAGTCACACCCAGCTGTATTTGTTATTGTGTCGCTATAAACACCTGATGTTGGGTAAGTAATTCCTGTTTGTGCCCAAGTGTATGGAGAACATACGGTCAACGTTTCTGTAGATGTTGTTGCTTGGTTGATCGTAAGATTCAAACGAACCAATGAATCACACCCTGCACCGTTAGTAAAACGCACGAAGTAATTCCCTGATGCAGTATACTCTGTAGTATTTTCTGACCAAGTATACGCTTCACATGCCGTTTCCGTGTCAACATGACCTAGTTGCATTCCCGCTGCTAAGTTTGGACCGTAAACAAAGTTTGAAGTCATTCCTGTGTTTGCAAATGTTTGCAATGCACCAATTGAGTTTGTTGTACTGAAATCAACAACTTCGGTAGTTGCTGTATTATCGGCATTGGCGACTCCATCATTGAAGTTATAGTATGCAACCAAGCCAGTTGGTAATGTACAGTATTCGTTGTTCATGTCTGCTGCAATTTCTCCTTGTGTACGTGTAATGTTCCAAACACGTACTTCATCCATGTAACCATCAAAGTATCCTGTAAAGCTTGGGTTTAATCTTCTGCCTATGTTCATATTTGTTGCAGCTAGAATATTTAGTGGTTGTGTAATGTTTCCAGTAACATCAAGTGTTCCGTCCACGTACAAGCTATATTTTGTTGCAGCAGTAGGGTCATACGTTACAGCTACGTGGTGCCATAATCCATCATTGACATTAATGGTTCCTTCTAATGCTCCACCTTTAACTTCAATACGTAAAATATCATTTGCTCCTGAAGCGTTAATTCTGAAAGTAAAACGACCTCCATTTACGGCGTCTGATCCCCAAGCGGTTATTACTTCTTCGTTGTTTGCTCCACCTGGTTTAATCCATGCTTCAACTGTTATAGGGTTGTTTCCAAGCACACCTGGGAAATCAGTGGCAACATAATCACCTGTTCCATCAAAGTGTATTGCAACATTTTCTATCACCACTGCAACGAAATTGAAACAAGTTGAAGTATCGATGCAACCAAGCGGAGTGGTTACTGCAACTGAATATGATCCATCCATTGTTGGAACAAATAGTTGATTGTTTTCTCCAGTGATTGGAGCATTTGAATTGTTGCAGTCTAACCATTGGTATGAAACAGCACTTAATGGTGATGAAATAGTGTTGTCACCATTATCAACTATTGTTGAAGTTGGAATTGGATTGATTGTTAAGTTTAACACGATTACTGAATCACACGCATTTGCTCCTGTCAAAGAATGTGTATATATTCCAGAAGTTGTGTAGTTCATTCCAGAAAGTGCCCAGTCGTAAGCCCCACAAGCAGTTTCGGTTACAGTAGAAAATGTCAATCCATTGTCAACATTTGGACCAATTGAGAAGTTTGAACTTGAGCCATTAAATGCTAATCCAGAAGGAGTTGATGTTGTAGTATATGCTGCATTGTCAATCAAGGTTGTGATTGCTGTATTATCTGCAAATGGTGTACCTTCATTAAAGGTAAAAGATGAAATTAAGTTGGCATCGGCTGCACAAATTGGATTGTTCATTCCCGCAGCAATTTGTGCTTGTGATTTTGCAACATTCCAAATGCGTACTTCATCCATATCTCCAAAGAAGAAATTAGCGTTGTCGAATCGAGTTCCAATTTTGATATTCGCATTTTGCGTATTAACTGTTGCCATTCTAATTTTTGCCTCTTCAATACCATCAACATAGATTCTAACAGTATCGTTATCTGCTGGATCGTATGTTGTAGCAATATGATGCCAAGTGTCATCGTTCAACAATGTTGTTCCATTCACACCGGCTCCGTTGATTTCTAAGCGCAGTTTTTGATTTAAAATGTTTGTAGTGAAACGACTTCCAGAAGCCGTACTTCCCCAATCTACAATTGTGTGTTGCGTTGTTGTGTTCGTTGCAGGAACTTTGATCCAAGCTTCAACTGTACGAGCGGTATTTCCTGAAACTCCTGTTGTTGTCGTTTGAACAAAATCACCAATCCCGTCAAAATTCATTGCAGGATTGATATATCCAGGGGCAGAAACGACATTGAAACATGCTGAAGTATCCAAACATCCGTTATTATTGATTTCTACAGAATAGTCTCCTGAGCCGCTTGGAATAAATGTTTGCGATGTTTCACCACTAATAATTGCATTTCCATTGTTACAATCCAACCATTGGTAAGTAACACCTGTCATGTTTGCCGTATAGGTTCCATTCCCGTTGTCTGTTACCGTATTGTCAATTGAATTGATCGTAAGGTCTAATCGGACAGTTGAATCACAACCTTCAACATTTGTGTATACAACGTCGTAAAGCCCACTAGAATTATAAGTTTGACCGTTTTCAGCCCATGTATAATTAGTACAAGAAGAAGCTGTCGTTACAACTAAATTAGTGCTTGAGTTTACCGTACCAGTAACAAAGTTGGAAAATGTTCCAGTTAAGGTCATGTTTGTTAAAGTATTCGTTGCTAGAGGATTTACTTCGTCAACGACAGTTGATATTGCAGTGTTGTTTCCACCAGCAATACCTTCATTGAATTTGAAATAGTGAATTAATTCACTCGGTAAAGTACAGATTTCAGAGTTCATGTTCGCTTGAATCTCAGCTTGAGTTCTAGCAACATTCCAAACTCTATATTCATCAATTGCACCATTAAAACCTCCTACACCATTAAAGCGTGTTCCAATTGTTAGCGGGGCTTCTGACGTTGCATTTGTATTTAAATATACATAACCTGATGCTTCCAAGTTACCATTTAAGTATATTTTCAAACGATCTGTAGTCAACATTGGGTCAATCACAAAGGCAACATGATACCATTGGCTTGATCCAATGTACGTTGTACCTTCTAAAGAATATTGAGAGGCACTACCACCAGATTCATAACGCAGATGGTTGTTTTGAACCTTTACCGTAAAGCGAGGGCCTAAGTTTGTAGTTGTTCCACCTCCCCATTCAGACATTATTCCTTGAGCAGTTGAAGTTGTACCACGTTTGATCCACATTTCTACAGTTCTTGCGCTAGAGTCAGCCAAGCCGATGAATGATGTTGCAACTCTATCTGAAGAGGACGTTATGGTTGATCCATCAAATTTCAATGCATTTGTTTGAGAGAAACCAATTCCGCTTAGTAAGATTGCGATAAGTGTAATTAATTGTTTCATATTTATAATTTTAAGTTCACATGAGTTCGTGTTGTGAGAAGCAAATGTATAATATTAAATCTCTTGAAACTAGGAGGGTTAACCCCTTGTTAACCTTTTAAAACGACCGACTAAATGATTAAAATGAATGCAATTGCGGGGAAGTTTGAACAAAAAATAATTATCACTATTTATGGTCATTTAACGTCTTAAAACACGTATTTTTGAGCCAATGATAGTACATCAAGATACAATTTGTGCACTTGCTACAGCCAACGGAATAGGTGCAATAGGAGTGATTAGAATTTCTGGAAATCAGTCAATTATGATTGTAAATCAGTTGTTTTCTAAGAACTTATTCAAAGTGCCGTCTCATACAGTCCACTTTGGAACAATTGCTACAAAGCAAGGAAACTTGATTGATGAGGTACTGGTGACCATTTTTGCGGATGGTAAAAGTTTTACTGGTGAGGAAAGTGTTGAGATATCTTGTCATGGTTCCACATTCATTCAAGAAAAGATAATTGAAGCAATCATTGAAAGTGGTGCGCGATTGGCTAATCCGGGTGAATTCACTCAACGAGCGTTTTTAAATGGTAAATTGGACTTGTCACAGGCAGAAGCAGTTGCCGATTTAATTGCTTCGCAATCTCGCAGCGCCCACGATATAGCCTTGAAACAATTGAGAGGAAAGTTTTCCAATGAATTAAAATCTTTGCGAGAGCAATTGATTCATTTTGCGTCTTTGGTAGAATTAGAATTGGATTTTGCTGAAGAAGACGTGGAATTTGCTGACCGCACTGAATTAAAGACATTGGTGACAGAAGTACTGCAATTATTGCGAAGACTTGCACATTCGTTTGAATTGGGAAATGCGATTAAAAATGGTGTTCCAGTAGCTATTGTTGGAGCGCCAAATACCGGGAAAAGTACACTTTTGAATCAATTATTGGGAGAAGATAGAGCCATAGTTAGTGACATTGCTGGAACAACTAGAGACGTTATCGAAGAAACACTTTCAATTGAAGGAATTGTATTTCGTTTGATAGATACAGCAGGAATCCGTGAGGATGCAGAAGAAATTGAAGCAATGGGAATAGAACGTTCTAAAGCAAAAATTGATCAATCAAAAATTGTTCTGTGCTTAGCTGATGCGAGTTCTGAACAAAGTGTAGAAGAAGTGAAAGCATGGGTGAAAGAATTAAAAGCTGCGTATCCAATGAAGAAGATTGGTTTAATCATCAATAAATCTGATTTGAAGCAAGTCAATTTAGAAAAGGATCAAATATCCATTAGTGCAAAACACGGTCAAAATATGGATGATTTGAATAAATGGTTAGTAAATGCTGTAACAGGCGATTTCGATATGGCGAATGAAACAATTGTAACAAACGTTCGTCATCGTGATGCGTTGCTGAAAACAGCAGAAGCACTAGAAACTGCCAAAAATGGTCTTGAAACAGGAGTCACAGGTGACTTTATTGCCATGGACATACGTCAGGCAATGCATTGGCTCGGAAGCATTACAGGTGATATTTCAGAAGATGACTTGTTGGCCAATATCTTTAAGAATTTTTGTATCGGGAAGTAATTCAATCCTCAATCACAACCAACAAAGAATCGTCATTTACGCGTTCTTTTAGCCAATTTTTCAGCATGTCTTCAGAGCGACTGTTCACATTTTTTTCTGACTCAATGCGTATTAAGGTTACAGCAGATCGCTTGCCATTTTCAAACACATTGGTTTTAGTGTAAATCACACTTTTGATATCTGGATCCAATACTTTCATTTCTTTTAAAAGCTGTTCCCCGAAAAGTGATTCGTTTTTTAAACTATCAATTGTGGCATCTTTTTGTTGAATCAATTGTGAGAAACTAGAGAATTCAGTTTTTAATTTATCAATTTCACTGAACTCATTTTTAAAATCGTTCATCTTTAAACCTTGAATGATTTGTACACTTTTTGGATCTAAACCAAACTGTTTTGCCTCATTCTTGATCGAACGTTTTTCATCTGCCGACAAGTTGTTTCCTCCATAAATTAATTGAATTTTGCGTTTATCAGCATCAACGGAATGACGTAAGAGAAAATTTTCGTTGTAGTTCGCAACAAATGTAGTGTACAAATCCGCTGAATTTTGGAACTTCTCTTTTTTCACTAAAGTATATCCAAGATAAAAACTTGGCAAGACAGTAATACTAATGACAATCCATAATGTTAATTTGGTGACTTGTTTGTATTTAGAAGGAATGAAGGAGTGCTTCGGGAATTTCAATACTTGCGTGACAATCATAGATGACAAAGCGATGAAAACCGTGTTGATTGTAAATAAATACAACGCTCCTAAAAAGTAACTTGGATTTCCGCTAGCAATACCATATCCAACGGTACATAACGGCGGCATCAATGCTGTTGCAATTGCAACACCTGGAATGACATTTCCTTTATTTTTACTACTCATTGCAACGATACCGGCAAACCCACCAAATAACGCAATGATGACATCAAAAATGGTTGGAGATGTTCGAGCCAACAATTCAGATTGCGCATTGGAAACAGGACTTAATAAAAAATATATCGTTGAGGCAGTAATACTGGCAACAACAGCAAATGCAAAGTTCTTTATTGAACGTTTGAATAAATCTACATTATATGTTGCAATCGAAAATCCAATTCCGTTGATTGGCCCCATTAATGGAGAAATTAACATGGCTCCAATGATAACAGCTGTGGAATTCATGTTCAATCCAACGGAAGCGACAACAATAGCAAAGATCAAAATCCAAAGGTTCGTTCCTTTGAAAATGATACCTTTTGTGATGGCTTCTTGTACAATAGCATGATCTTCAAGCTCTGCATCCAATCGTAGAATGCGCATAAGGACTTTTATCCAGTGTTTAATTGTTGCCATGGTCGTAGTTTGATTAAATTTTAAACATAAAAATGCCCCTTTCGTCAAAAAGAGGCATTCAAATCAATGAGATTAACAATACTGTTGATACGCCTCGTTTAAGTTTTCGGCAATCATAGCAGCTGTTCCTCCTTCAATGTGGTGTCTTTCCAAGAAATGAACCAACTTACCATCTTTGAACAGGGCAATTGATGGTGATGATGGAGGATAAGGCAAGAAATATTTACGTGCTTGTGCTACAGCTTCTGTGTCAACTCCAGCAAAAACAGTTGTTAAACCTTCAGGTTTTTTATCGTTTTGCAAAGACAACTTCACACCTGGACGCATATTTCCTGCTGCACATCCACAGACAGAGTTCACTACGACCAATAATGTTCCTTTAGAATTTTGAATTGTATTGTCTACTTCTTGCGCTGATGTCAATTGTGAAAACCCCGCATTTGTAAGGTCTTCTTTCATCGGCTGTACTAATTGTTCTGGATACATATTTAAAATTTTATGAATGCTAATTTGTTTGTACAAAGGTACAAAATAGTCTTTTCATTTGTGAGACTTGATGCGTTGGATTATATCACATTCTTTGTTAAAGGTCGTGCCGTCAATCAGACTTTCTACAAATTCTTTTGCCAATAGTGGAGCAATTAAATACCCTTTTGCACCTAAACCATTGAAAACGGCGAGCTTTTTATGTTCTGGATGAACCCCAATAATTGGTCTGCGATCGACAGTTGTTGGACGAATCCCAACATCATGGGCTTGTATCACAGGTGTTTCTTGTGATAAATACGTGAAATTATCTAAGATCAATTGTTTTGCTTCTTCAGTTGGGTTCAGAGATGGGTCATTCCAACTATAATTTGATCCTATTTTGTACGTGTTTTCATCTAGAGGCAACAAAAAGCACTTTCGGTTGAGTGACTCTGTGGTGTTCATTTCAGACAGTGCAATGGTCAATGTTTCACCTTTAGTTTGTGTCAATGGCAAGTGATTGAACCAAGGATTATCAATTCCTAAATAACCTTCAGCAAAAACAATCAAATCGTAGTTGACACCTTTGAAAAATCCTTTTTCGGTAAAATCTGAATAGGCGCAATGTTCAGTAATGAAGGTTGTTTTTTGTTTCAAATCGTTGTGTGTTGCTGCCAAAAAATCATGGGCTGAAACATGAGCGGCGTTTTTTACTCTTCCAGAACCAAATTGGTTAGCATGAGGATGGATGACTTCATCGTCTTTACTGATAGGGTGCATGTAGTTGACAAAGTCAACTTGGTTTTGCTTTTCAATCCAAAAATCGCGCTCCTGTTGTGATGAAAAAAACCGTCGAATGGTGATTGGATGATAAAATGTTTGATGAAGCGACAGTTCTAAGTTTCTGTAAAATGATTCTGCAGCGGGCAACATTTCATCAATGCGCCAACTTTTTGTCATGCGACGAAAAACAAGAGGATTGATCATACCAGCCGCGACTTTCGAGCTATGATTGATTCCATTATCAATCAATGTCACTTGAACGCCTTTGTTGAGAAATTCATATGCCAAACAAATTCCTGATAATCCTGCTCCAACAATTGCTACTTTCTGCATTTTCTTATTTTGTGACTGCTAAACTAATAACACTAATGCGAAGCGTAGGATATTTCTGACGAATAATTTCTATGATTGACTCCAAAGTTGCACCTGTCGTAACTACATCATCAACCAAAGCAATGTGTTTGAAATTGCAATGAGAAGCCAATTGAAACTTTCCGGAAACATTATCCCATCGATTGAAACGGCCTAATTTAGTTTGACTTTTAGAATTCGTTGCTCTTCGAATAAAATGGGATGCAACAGGTATTCCGAGTTCTGAAGAAATGCCATTTGCCAGAACTTTACTTTGATTGTATCCGCGAATAAATTCTTTTTTAGGGTGAATCGGTACAGGAATCAGCGCATCAATATCCCTAAATTTTGACTTTCCCTGAAGTTTGTTTCCAATCATTCTTCCAAATCGTTCTCCCACATCCGAGCGCTTTTTGTATTTCAAAGATGCCAGTAAATTTTTGGAGGTGTTGGTTTTCTCGTAATAGAGTAATGCAAATGTTGAATCGATTTGAACCTTTCCCCAAAACAGTTTGTCGAGAGAAGTTGGTTCAGAGGCGAGTTCAAAATGCGTGTAATGTAATTCTGAGTAACAAGTTGCACAGATAACTGTTTCAGATCGACTCAATTCGGTGTCACAAACCAAACAGTTATTTGGATAGATTAAATGAGTGAGTCCATCCACAAATTTTGACTGTACTATTTTCTTAAAAAATGCGTTAGAAGATGAGGTAGAGTTACTTCTCATAGTAATGAACAATTTGATGTTTAAAATAACAAATTTTTTAACTTGACAAGAGCTAAAAACTCCGTTAATTTTATAGGAAATAGGTTCACATCTTTAGTAGTCAAGCATTTGATGAATTTTAATTTTTTATCGACAAAACTAGTAACATGTTCTGTGAATATCTTTAAGGATGATGTTGAAAAAGTCGTTAACGTTTGGTACAAAAGGGATTCAGGCAACACATGTTGATAACATTAAGAAAATGTGAATTTCTTTAATTGCGAAAGGAAAGAATTTTGACAATTTTTGTATGCCCTAAGTCAAGAGATCAACCATAGTGCTCACCACTATATTTTGACACAAAAAGGGAAACAAAAACCTTAATTGAAATTAAGAAAAATGCAAGTGGAAAATCTACTTGTTAAGGGAAAATATTTACATAAAAATAAAACAAAAAAATGGCACATTTAGATCCAATACTTGAACCAAATAATAACAGATTCGTATTGTTTCCGATCCAACATGATGACATTTGGGGGTTTTACAAAAAAGCTGAAGCTAGTTTTTGGACAGCGGAAGAAATTGATTTGTCGCCAGATTTAATTGACTGGGAAAACAAACTGAGTGATGATGAGAAGCACTTTATCAAGCACGTTTTGGCGTTTTTTGCTGCTTCTGATGGAATTGTGAATGAGAATTTAGCAGAGAACTTTTTGTCTGAAGTACAATACACTGAAGCGAAGTTTTTCTACGGATTTCAAATTGCAATTGAGAACATTCATTCAGAGACTTATTCATTGTTGATTGATACTTACATCAAAGATACAGCAGAGAAAAATCATTTGTTCAATGCCATTGAGACATTGGATTGTGTGAAGAAAAAAGCTGATTGGGCTTTACGCTGGATTGAGAAAGGTTCATTCGCTGAGCGCTTGGTTGCATTTGCAGCTGTTGAAGGAATTTTCTTCTCAGGGTCATTTTGCTCTATCTTCTGGTTGAAGAAAAGAGGATTGATGCCAGGATTAGCATTTTCAAATGAGTTGATTTCAAGAGACGAAGGATTGCATTGTGATTTTGCTTGTTTGTTATACAATGATCACGTATCAAACAAATTGTCGAAAGAAGATGTTCGTACAATCATTTTAGATGCTGTTGAAATTGAGAAGGAGTTTGTTACTGACGCTCTTCCAGTGAAACTAATCGGAATGAACAGCGATTTGATGCAACAATACATTGAGTTTGTAGCGGATAGATTGTTACAAGAATTAGGAAACGAGAAAGAATTTAATGTGTCGAATCCATTCGACTTCATGGAAATGATTTCAATCCAAGGGAAAACCAACTTCTTCGAAAAAAGAGTTGCTGAATACCAAAAGGCAGGAGTTATGGCTGGAAAAGAAAACCAAAACTTCTCATTAGACGAAGATTTTTAAGAAATAAATAAGAAAAAACGAGTTGCTTCACCCAAGAGCAACCAGAACCATACAACCATTTAATACAAGAAGCGACTATGTACGTAGTAAAGAGAGACGGAAGAAAAGAAGCTGTAAAATTTGACAAAATTACAGCCCGCATCATGAAGATGTGTTATGGACTCGATCCATTAGTGTCACCAGAGTCAGTAGCCATGAAGGTTATTGAAGGTTTGTTTGACGGTGTTACAACAACACAATTGGATAATTTAGCTGCAGAGGTTGCTGCAGGTAAAACAATGGACCATCCAGACTATGCATTGTTAGCTTCACGTATTGCGGTTTCGAACTTACATAAAGATACAAAGAAGACTTTCTCTGAAGTGATTGAGGACATGTACAATTACATCGATCCAAAAACAAATGAAAAAGCATCATTGGTTGCTGAAGATGTGTACCATGTAATTAAAGAAAATGCAGAAGTGCTTGACTCAAGCATTATCTATGATAGAGATTTTAGATACGATTATTTCGGGTTCAAAACATTGACTCGTTCGTATTTGTTGAAAATGGATGGTGAAATTGCTGAGCGCCCACAACAAATGTTGATGCGTGTTTCAATCGGTATTCACAAAAATGACATCGAAGGAGCAATCAAGACATATAACTTAATGTCTGAAGGTTGGTTCACACATGCAACGCCAACATTGTTCAACGCTGGAACACCAAAACCTCAAATGTCATCTTGCTTCTTGTTGACAATGAAGGATGATAGTATTGAAGGAATTTATGACACGTTGAAATCATGTGCACAGATTTCTCAATCTGCTGGTGGTATTGGTTTAGCTATTCACAACATTCGTGCAACAGGTTCTTACATCAAAGGAACAAATGGTACATCAAATGGAATTGTTCCAATGTTGAGAGTGTACAATGACACTGCTCGTTATGTTGATCAAGGTGGAGGAAAACGCAAAGGTTCTTTTGCAATGTACATTGAGCCTTGGCATGCAGATGTATTTGACTTCTTAGATTTGAAAAAGAATCATGGTAAAGAAGAACAACGTGCACGTGACTTATTTTATGCATTGTGGATTCCAGATTTGTTCATGAAACGTGTTAAGGAAAACGGAGATTGGACGTTAATGTGTCCACACGAATGTCCAGGTTTGTCTGATACACACAGTGCTGAATTCGAAGCGTTGTATACAAAATATGAATCAGAAGGTAAAGGAAGAAAAACGATCAAAGCACAAGATTTGTGGTTCAAAATTTTAGAGTCGCAAATTGAAACAGGAACTCCTTACATGTTGTACAAAGATGCTGCAAATGCAAAATCGAATCAACAAAACTTAGGGACAATCAAATCATCTAACTTGTGTACAGAAATCATTGAGTACACTGCGCCAGATGAAATTGCTGTATGTAACTTAGCTTCTTTGGCATTGCCAAAATATGTAACGGAAGAAGGAACATTTGATCACGATAAATTATTTGAAGTAACGTACCAAGCCACGTTGAACTTAAATAAAATCATTGATGAAAACTATTATCCTGTAGAGGAAGCAAGAAATTCAAACATGCGTCACCGTCCAATCGGATTGGGAGTACAAGGTTTGGCCGATGCATTCATTTTATTAGGATATCCATTTGAATCAGAAGAAGCGCGTACATTGAATCGTGAGATTTTCGAAACAATCTACTATGCGTCGATGACAGCTTCGAAAGATTTGGCGAAAAAAGATGGAGCGTATGAAACATTTGCTGGTTCTCCAACTTCGAAAGGAATTTTCCAATTTGATATGTGGGGAGTAACTCCTTCTAGTCGCTGGGAATGGGATGTGTTGAAATCAGAAGTGATTGAGCACGGAGTTAGAAACTCATTGTTATTAGCGCCAATGCCAACAGCATCTACAGCACAGATTTTAGGAAATAATGAATGTTTCGAGCCATATACTTCAAACATTTATACACGTCGAGTACTTTCAGGTGAGTTTATTATTGTGAACAAGCACTTATTGAAAGACTTAGTGAAAGAAGGAATGTGGAACAAAGACATGCGTCAGAAGATCATGGCTTCGAATGGTTCAATCCAAAACATCAATGAGATTCCTCAACATTTGAAAGATTTGTACAAAACAGCTTGGGAGATTTCGCAAAAAGCAATCATTGACTTAGCGGCTGACCGTGGAGCGTTTATCTGCCAATCTCAATCGTTGAACATCTTCATGGAAAATGCAAACTTTGGTAAATTGACATCAATGCATTTCTATGGATGGGAAAGAGGATTGAAAACAGGTATGTACTACTTAAGAACGAAAGCAGCAACTGATGCAATTAAGTTTACTGTAGACAAGAATGTTGTAAATGAAACTTCAGTGAAAACAATTGAAGATCAGCAAGCAGCAATCGCATGTTCTTTGGACGATCCAGAGAATTGTGAAATGTGTTCAGGGTAAAACGCAACGCTAGTGGAGTTTTCACGGAACATATTCAGCGAAGCTACTTGTGTTCAGGGTAAAACGCAACGCTAGTGGAGTTTTCACAGAACATATTCAGCGCAGCTACTTGTGTTCAGGGTAAAACGCAACGCTAGTGGAGTTTTCACGGAACATATTCAGCGAAGCTACTTGTGTTCAGGTTGATTCTCTGAATAGCTTTGAAACAGTAGAAAAATATATTTTAATCCCTTCTTTTAACAAAGAGGGGATTTTTATTTTTTGATACTGAGTATTTTACCTTACTTTTGTTAGTGTAGACTACAAAACACCACATTATGAAAAATAAAATTACTTTTTGCGTGAGCCTATTGGCCTTTACTTTTTTGAGCAGTGGTTCATTTTCACAAGATATTTGTATGGTTTCAGCGGATTTCGTTGACGGTGAAGATTACATCGTATTTTGGGAACAACCAGCTGATATATCAAATCTGGACAGTGTCATTGTATATCGTAAACAAGGACAAGAATCTGTTTTTACGCGTATTGGCGCAGTAGCAGTTGGACCAACACTTCCTACAAAATTTACGGATAATAACGCCAATACAATGGATACAACGAAGTATTCAATTGCATTCAAAACAAATTTAGGAGTTGAACTACCAATGTCGCCATGGCATCAAGCTGTTGTGTATGATTATTCTGGTCAAGGGAATGGAATTTGGATTTGGACTGCATACAAGAAAGAAGATCAAGTTGATCCAAGCTACATTGTTGAATACAGATGTATGCTTCAGATGCCAGGAAATCCATATGTAAACATTGGTTCTATGTCAAATACAACATTGTCATGGACGGATGCTAACTGGTCAAGCCACACGGATGGATTTTATGTTATAGAAACTGAATTGCCGACTTGTTCAATCAATGAAAAGGCGAACATCAATACTTCAAGATCTAATATTAAGCAGCAATTTACCAATGCAGAAGCAGGATTGAATGAGTCAACATTAAAAGGAACAATGTTTTCATTTTTAAGCAACCCAGTTGAAACAGTACTATCAGTTGAATTTGAACAAGATGTACAAAATGGCAAAGTGTGGGTTTCTTCTGTGAATGGACAGCAATTATCAATGACAACATTCAAGGGAAAAACCTTTCAGTTGAATGTCTCAGAATTTAGTCAAGGAGTTTATTTTTTCAATGTTGAAGTAAACGGAGTAATAACGACAAAACGGTTTGTAAAACAATAATAGTATGCGATTAATGGGTTTATATTTGCTCACTTTAGGTTTATCGAGCCTTTCGTTTAGTGGGTTAAGTCAAGAAGTGTGTTTAGTAACATGTGATTTCCAAACGGGAGAAAATAACCTTATCATGTGGGAAGAACTTGCCGACAATACGAATTTGGATAGCATGTTAGTTTATAGAAAATCTGCTGGTGAGTCAAGCTTTTCAAAAATTGGAAGCGTGAAAATTGGTGGACCAACATTTTTTACTGATGATCAAGTAGATACGAAAGTCATCAATCAATACCGCATTGCAACACTTGATTCTAACGGTGTTGTTGGGGCGCCATCCATGTGGCATCAACCAATGACCTTGGACTATGTAGACAATGGACTTTTTACTTGGACATCTTATGAACGGGAGGACGGTTTTGAGCCATATTACATAGAATTATTAGTAGATGAAACAGGTTTAGGAATTTATAATTTAGCGGGAGGAGAATTGCAAGCTTCTGGAACAGTTACTTGGTTGGATGATGAGTTTTCGTCTCGTCCAGTTGGTACTACTTATTTTGTGCGTGCCGAAGTTTCACCTTGCAACATCAGTACGAAAGCGAATATCAATACATCTCGTTCAAATATCAAGCAAGCAATTTCCACCGGATCTTTAGGAATTAATGATGCTGGAAAGACTAATTTTTTCAACATTTATCCGAATCCAACATCTGATCATCTTCAAATTGTACTCAATGATACTGAAGTAAACACTCGCTATGAAATCATTGCAGTTTCTGGAGAGCTTGTATTAAGTGGAACACTTGATCAGAAAGAAACTAATCTGAACCTGAGTCAATTGGCATCAGGATTTTACACAGTTACTGTATATGCAACCAATCAACAATTCAAAAAACCATTTGTAAAACAATAAACAATGAAATCAGTATTCCAATCTTTACTTTTCGTAGGAACATTCCTTTTAGGCACACAGTTCGCACAATCACAAACCATTTGTTTGGTGAGCGCTGATTACCAAACAGGTGAAAATTACATTGTGTTTTGGGAGCAGTTTGCTTCATTGACAAATTTAGACAGTGTAATTGTATATAGAAAACAAGGTGCTGAAACAGGATACACCAAAATTGGTGCGGTGGACATTAGTGATAATGCACCAACTTATTTCGTGGATGAAAATACCAGTACCATTGAGTTTTCTCATTATGCAATTTCAATTTTGGATAGTTTAGGTGGAGAAACGCCACCATCACCGTGGCATCAACCAATGATTATGGATTGGGACCCAACCGGAAGCGGAAAATTTTTCTGGACGAAATATAGAAAGCAAGATCAAATAGATGAAAGCTATATTTTTGGTTATGAGTATTTTATGGATGAAACAGGTATAGGTGCCTATCAGTCTATTGGATATGTGATGAATTACGACACGATGTTTTTTGATACACAATATGCTTCACATCCAAATGCAAATTATTATGTTCAAGCTAGTTTGCCAACATGTAACATTCAAACAAAAGCAAATATCAATACATCGCGTTCAAATATTAAGCAACAATACACCAATGCTGAAGCAGGTGTGTCAGTTTTATCTGCCAATGCAATTCATTTTGAAATAGCACCAAATCCGGCATCTGATTATATCATGATTCAATTGCCAACAGAGTTGACGGTGAAAATGACCATTACAGATGTGAACGGAAAAACAGTAAAGCGCGCAATAATCAACAGTGATTATTATTCAGTGCCTATCGATGACTTGGTAAATGGACACTATTTTGTCAATATTGAACAAAATGGAGTTATAAGCTCTGAGAAATTCATAAAAAAATGATAGCTTTAGGTTCTCGATGAAGTAAACAAATGAATGTGAGAGCCTTTCTTCTTTTTAGTGTTTTATTAATTGGCACGAGTGCATTTTCTCAAAAGTATAACATCAAGAATTATACAACGAGAGATGGACTTGCTGGTCAAATTGTAAATAGCGTTTTTCAAGATAAAACGGGCTATCTGTGGTTTGCTACGCAATCAGGAGTTTGTTATTACAATGGTCGAAAATTTCAATTGTTTGAACCAACACCAGAAGTTGCTGGAATAGACGCTGTTGTTATTCAACAAGATAAGGAAGGTAAAATTTGGATTGGTACCAATGCAAATGGTCTTTTTATTTATGATTTCAATAAAGTTGAAACTTATTCAGAGTCAAATGGTTTGTTGAGCAATGTGGTGCGCTCTGTTTACATGGATCGCGACAGTGTAATGTGGGTTTTGACTTCAAAAGGAGTAGTGAAACACGTGAACAATAAGTTTGTTCAAGTAATAGATCAAAACAAGCTGTTTCTTAAAGGAGTGTTGTCCATGACTCAAGATGCAAATGGTGCACTCTGGTTTGGGACTCAAGGCAACGGTTTGGTGAAATTTCAACATGGAAAATACACGTACTTCAAGAGTACTGATGGTGTTTTAGATGATTATATTTTTTCGCTCGCAACGCATGGTGATTCTTTGTTAATTGGTACAACCAACCAAGGGCTTGTCGTTTATCACCAAAATAAATTCCAAAAAATTGAAGTTCCAGAAATTGAAAATGCTTGGATTTCGAACATGATAGTTTCCAAAAACATGTTGAACATCGTTACTTCATCAGGATTGGTGCAGTTCAGAGACAAAAATCATTACACGTTTATCTCAGAAACCAATGGAATCACATCGAATGATTTGTATTATGGTTTAAAAGATAGAGAAAATAATATTTGGCTAACATCTGGAAATGGTGTTTCAATTTTGCGCAATGAAGAAATCCTTTCCTATGATAAGTCAACCGGTTTGTCTGATAATAAAATTACCTGTCTTGCTTCATTGAAAGATGGAAGAATGGCTATTGGAACGTATGGATATGGTATTAATATTTTAGATCGATCAGGGAAGGTGTTGAAGCACATTGAACATCCTCAATTGATGAATGTAAAAATCACTTCCATTGCCGAACTTCCAGGTCGCAATGAATTGTGGGTTGGTGCAGAACAGTCCAGCGAAGGCGTTGTCGTTTTAGACATGGACAAAAACTCCTTCAAAGTAAAGCGCACGATACCAACATTGAATGGTTTAGCTCCTCAAACAATTACGAAAATTACAGTGGACGATCAAGGTACAATTTGGATCGGATCGTTCAATGTTGGTTTGTTTAAAATTGCCGGAAATGACACCATCAATTATGGTAAAACGAATCTTTTACCTTCGAATGAAGTGTACACTTTTATTATTGATGAAAAGGGCTTTCCATGGGTGAGTTTGTACCAAAAAGGAATTTTTCAATTTGATGGTAATAACTTTCAAAGTGTTTCTAAGCGCTATAAGTTGAAGGATAAGTTTGTTTTGAGCATTGCTCAAGATCAGAATGGAAACATATTTCTAGGAAATAAAACGGAAGGATTGACCATTGTGCCTAAGAATGGAAATGTTGTACAATACAAAACGCAGGATGGATTGCTATCCAATGCCATTCAATCTGTTTTGGTTGAAAATGAAACAGTGTGGTTGGGGACAGATCAAGGGTTGAATAAATTGATTCTAAATGGCAATTTCAAATTGTTGAAAGTTGAATCCTATAACGAGAAAGGCGGATTACTCAATTCTGAAATTCAACAGAATGCCTTGTTGCTTACAAATGCGTATATCTGGATTGGTTCATCAAGCGGATTGTCGCGCTTGAAAAAAATAAGCGATAATAAAAGTCGTGTGAAACCAATTTTGGAAGTACAATCCATTAAGTTGTTTTTTGAAGATGTAAATTGGAAGGAGAAAAACAGTGAGGTTGATAAGTGGGGTGTTCCAACAGCCTTGAATTTGGGCTACAAAGACAATCATCTAACATTTTCGTTCAATGCCTTAACGACTGCTCAAATTCAGTTTTCTTACAAACTAGATGGACAAGATAACAATTGGACGCCGTTCTCAGATAAAAATGAAGTCACGTTTTCTAACATAGCGCCAGGAACCTATACTTTCAAGGTAAAAGCAATTAATAACTTGGGAATTGTAAGTGATGTACTGGAAATTCCAATTGTCATCCGCAGTCCGTATTGGCAAACTTGGTGGTTCCGCATTACAATGATTGTGATATTGGCAATTATAATCATTGGTTTTATTCGTTACCGTGAAAAGCGGTACCGAGAGCAACAAACATTGTTGGAGGAAACAGTCCAAGAACGAACGAAGGAAGCGGTAAGTGCATCAGAAAGAGCCGAAAACCAGAAACTATTAGTAGAACAGAAGAATAAGGAGATATTGGATAGTATTGCCTATGCAAAGCGAATTCAAACCGCCATGCTGCCAAATATAGAGGAATTGCGCGGTGCATTTCCTGAGCTAATGGTCTTGTATCGTCCAAAAGACATTGTTGCGGGTGATTTTTATTGGATGGAAGAGTCTGATGATTATTCCATGATTGCTGTAGCGGATTGTACCGGTCACGGAGTGCCTGGAGCGATTGTTTCTGTAGTGTGTTACAATGCGTTGAATCGTGCTGTAAGAGAGTACGGTTTAAGAGAGCCGGGTAAAATTTTGGACCAAACCAGAAATATTATTTTGGCCGAACTTTCGAAGCATGATGAGAACGTAAAAGATGGAATGGACATTTCATTGGTGGTTCACAACAAGAAAACAAATCAATTGCATTGGTCAGGTGCCAACAACCCGCTTTGGATTATCAAGCATGCTACAGGTGAATTAATGGAAATCAAAGCAGATAAACAACCGATTGGAATGCACATCATCAATCAACCTTACACAACCCATTTAGTTGAAATAGAACCAAATGATATGGTTGTTATGTTCACAGATGGTTACTCCGATCAATTTGGTGGCGTTGATGGCAAAAAATTCAAATCAGCGAACTTCAAGCGCCTATTATTAGACAACCGAGAAGCGAGTATCAACCAAGTGGAAACAGCCCTAGCCTCAACCTTCGATTCATGGAAAAATGATGAGGAACAAGTGGATGATGTTTGTGTAATGGTGTTTAGGGTTTAAGATTGAGGTTGAGTTCATTTTTCACATCGTAAATAGATTCAGTTTATCTTCCTTATCTTCGTGTTATGGCAAAAGTAAAAACGGCATATTTCTGTCAAAATTGCGGTTATGAAGCTCCTAAATGGTTGGGAAAATGTCCATCTTGTTCGGAATGGAATTCATTTGTGGAAGAAGTGGTGGAAAAGAACGTTCCACAAGTTGTAGCATTTTCTAAATCAGGAAAAAATGCTGAACCGATTGCAATTCAACACATTGAAAAAGTAGAACATCAGCGATTTAGTTTGGCGGATAAAGAATTGAATCGCGTACTTGGTGGTGGATTGGTTGCAGGGTCGTTGATTCTTTTTGGTGGTGAACCAGGAATAGGAAAATCGACCTTGATGTTGCAAATTGCGGTTAAAGACACACAATCGAAAGTGTTGTATGTTTCGGGAGAAGAGAGCGAGCAACAAATAAAAATGCGTGCAGAGCGCATTGGAGTTGAAAATAAAGAATGTTTTATATTGTCAGAAACGAGTATTCAAAACATCTTTAAACGTGCAGAGGAAGTGCAACCAAAATTATTGGTGATTGATTCCATTCAGACATTGTATAGCTCGCAGATTGAAAGCTCACCTGGAAGTATATCGCAGGTGCGTGAATGTACTGCTCAATTATTGCGTTACGCAAAAACGACCAATGTTCCTGTTTTCTTAATTGGACATATTACAAAGGAAGGTTCTTTGGCCGGACCAAAAGTGTTGGAACACATGGTGGATACCGTTTTGCAATTTGAAGGCGACCGCAATCATGTCTATCGCTTATTGCGTTCGATTAAAAATCGATTTGGTAGTACCAATGAACTGGGAATCTATGAAATGATTGGATCTGGTTTACGTCAAGTGGAGAATCCTTCGGAAATTTTGATCACAAACACTGACGGAAGTTTAAGTGGTATTTCAATCGGTGCAACTTTAGAAGGTATGCGACCAATGTTGATTGAAGTTCAGGCATTAGTGAGTACGGCAGCGTATGGAACACCACAACGATCTTCAACTGGTTTTGATGCTAAGAGATTGAACATGTTACTGGCCGTTATGGAAAAGCGTTGCGGATTCAAATTGGGTGCGAAAGATGTGTTCTTGAACATTGCTGGTGGAATCAAGGTGGATGATCCAGCATTGGACTTAGCAGTTGTCGCTTCCGTTTTGTCATCCAATACTGATTTACCGATTTCCAACAAAGTGTGCCTATCGGCTGAAGTTGGATTATCAGGTGAAGTGCGACCAGTCAATCGCATCGATCAGCGAATTTATGAAGCGGAAAAATTGGGATTCGAAAAAATAATCATCTCGAAATACAACAAAGGAATCAATCAAAAAGACTTCAAAATTGAGCTCGTCCAATGCGGCAAAATGGAAGAAGTGGTGCGAGCGTTGTTTTCTTAATTAAAATTTGACATGAAAGGTATCGCATATTTAGTACTCTTGTTTATTGGCTTATCAGCCTGTTCGTCTGAGAGCAAACCAGAATCAAAGGAAGATGCTGATGTGAAAGAAGCTGAAATCATCGTTTCCAATAGTGCCTATGAAAAAGCATATGACAAAGCATTGAATCTTTGGAACGTTTCGTATGATCGACGGTTGATTCAAACAGCGTATGGAAATGCACATGTAATTGCTGCTGGACCAAAAGATGGTGAAGTTCTTGTTTTATTGCATGGAATGAATGCGAGTTCAACGATGTGGTATCCAAATATCGAAGCGCTAAGTAGAAAGTATCGAGTATATGCTATTGATTTTTTATTGGAACCTGGTCGATCTGAAAAAGTGGGTGACGTTGAAACAACTGCTAAAATCATGAATTGGTATTCGGAGATTTTCGATTCTTTGGATATTGAGAAGTTTGCCTTGGTTGGCGCTTCAAGAGGTGGTTGGTTAGCATTGAACATAGCGCTCAAGGAAAAAGAAAATGTAACGAAAATAGCGTTGTTAAGTCCCGCTCAAACTTTGTCGTGGATTCCACCAGGAAAAGACTTGTTATCCAACTTGATTTACACAGCGAAACCAAAACGACGTAACTTGAGAAAAGTGCTCAAAACTGTTTCTTCAAACGTCGATAACATTGAGCAAGATTTCATAGATCAATATTATTTAGGAACTCTAGAAGCGAAGATCAACAAAGCATTCATAGAAATGACTCCATTTGACGATAGTGAATTGAAAACCATCAATGTTCCCGTGCTGGTATTGATAGGAGATGATGACTTCATTAACAAGGAAAGAAACTTAGGAAAAGCGAGAGAAGTTTTTTCAAATGTGGAAACAAAAGTTGTCTCAAAAGCAGGACATTTCTTGTCAATGGATCAATCGGATGAAGTGAACCAATTGTTGTTGGATTTCTTACGCTAGAAACCTTATTTTTGGAAGCTCCAGGCTAAAATTCGACTGATTTTATTGCCGTGCTGCATGGGAATAATTTCTTGATGGACAACGCCTAATTTTCTAAGAGTGTTGCTGGCATTTTGAAGGTGAACTTGCTTTGAAACGAGTGTAGTGAACCATTTGCATTGACTTCCAAATTGCTTGCTTTCATGGATCATGTTTTGAATGAATTGAGCTTCACCTCCTTCGCACCATAACTCGTTGCTTGTTCCACCAAAATTTAACACGACCTTACTCTTTTTACCTTTAAGATTGCGCAATTTTCGTTGAGAGCCAGAATGTGCCTCTTCTGCAGAAGAATGAAACGGAGGATTGCAAATGCTGAGATCAAATGCCTCCATTGGCTGAATTATACCAGCAAAAATTTGATTGTTGTTGTGCTGTTGACGGAGTTCAACTTTTTCCGACAAAAATGGGTGAACATCAATGATCTTTTGTGCTGCATCCAAAGAAACTGAGTCAATATCTGTGCCCACAAAATCCCAATCGTACTCGTTCACACCAATAATAGGGTAAATGCAATTTGCACCAACTCCTATGTCCAAACATTTAATTGGTTTCGATTGTTTTTGGACCAAATGCGCCACATGGTGAATATAGTCTGCTCTTCCTGGAATTGGCGGACATAAATATCCATCTGGAATGTCCCAAAAATCGAGCTGATAATAGGTGTATAAAAGTGCTTGATTAAGTGCCTTGACAGCTTTGGGATTAAAAAAATCAATGGAAAGATCACCGTATTTGTTTTCAGAAACGAATTGCTTCAATTCAGGGTGTTTTTCAATGAGCAAAGCAAAATCATACCGATCTCTGTGCTTATTTCGGGGATGTAATTCCTTTTTTTCGGTAGATTGATTGCTTGATGTCGACATCTTAATGATTGCTTGAAATAATATCAATGTCTAAATTAATCAATTCGTTGGATGTAGAGGACATAGATTCTTTGGAATAGTCAAAATACAGATGCTACAAAACTCAATGATTATTTGCATTTTTAAGGCATGAAAAGGATCTTGATTGTTCTGTTTTTGATGCATTCGCTACTAGGATGGGCGAATCCAATTGATAGTTTGAGGCAAAAATTGAAAACCACCACTTCTGATTCTGTGAAGTTTGAACTACAAAATCAATTGTTTCAACGTATGATATCGAGTGATATCGATTCTTCATTCAGTTGTATTTCTGCCCAACGAGAATTGCTTAAAATCGCCAACTATCGCCCTAAAACAAAAACAAAGTTTCAGATTGATTATCACGTAAATGCTGGAATCTTCTTCAATAGAAAAGGAAACAGTAAAAAATCACTCGAACACTATGAATTGGCCTTTGAACAAAGCGGGAAATTTGATTTTAAGAAGGAAGGTGCGACAGTATTGAATAACATCGCAAATATTCATTATCAAAATGGTGATTATGCCATCGCCCTCGATTATCATTTGAAAGGGTTAACAATTCGAAAAGAATTAAAGGATACCGCTGGAACAGGAATGTCGCTCGGGAATATTGGATTAATCTATGAGGTTCAAGAGGAATATGAAAAGGCTATTGAAAAATACAAAGAAGCTCAAAGTTATTTTCTATTGACGAAGAATCCTCAATCAATTGCGTGGAGTTACCGCGTCATCGGAACGGCATACATGGAAATGAAACAATTTGATTTAGCACTTGAAAATTTGCAGAAAAGTCGATCAATTTGTGCGAAAATTGGTGATTTAACGGGTGAAGAGTACTGTATTTTAAATTTAGGTGTAGTGTATAACGACTGGTATGTTTCAACTAGCCAGCTTAATTATTTAGATTCCGCTGATTACTACTTAGATTTATTGAAAGATGAGCATCAAAACTTGCGAATTGAAGTCAATTATTTGAATTATAAATCTCGATTGTTGCTGTATCGCAAAGAGTACAAAAAAGCGTTGGACTTACTTGTATTGTCTGGTCAGAAATTGGAATATTCTGAGATGAAAAGCGAATTGAAAGATGTGTATCAATTGAAGTCGCAGGCGTATGCTGGCATGAATGATTTCAAAGCAGCATATGAATTTCACGTAAAATTTAAAAAATTGAGCGATGAATTGTTTTCCGTTGAAAAGGACCAAGAATTAGGGAGAAAACAAGCAGAATTTGTGTACAATGAGCAATTGAAAATTGAACAATTAGAGCGGGAAAATCAACGGGAAGTTCATCGCATTGAACAACAACGCTATTACTTATTGATTGTAGTGATTGGATTGAGCTTTGTCCTTTCTGTCATAACATTCATTTATTTTTACCGAAAAAAGGTCAAATTAAACCGTGCTTTGAAAGCAGAGCGAGATGAAATCATTCGCAAGTTTGAATCGTTGGAGTTGGCTTATTCATCAGTATTGACCAAGCTCAATGTTATGCAAGACAATTCAGAGCAAGAAACTGAAACTGCGAAACCGTTGCCTGATTGGGTCAAACAATTGTCGAAACGAGAGTTGGAAGTACTTTCATGTGTTTCAGTTGGAATGACGGATAAAGAAATTCAAGAAAAACTGTTTATTTCTGTCGCCACAGTACGCACACATTGCCAGCGAATTTATGCGAAATTATTAGTGAAAAATCGTGTTGAAGCGGCCAATTTAGTCCGAGAGTACGGATTAATTTAGGAATATATGTAATCTATTATTAATCAGAAGATTAATGTGTCGTGTCATTACAATTAATGATGCAATTTTCCGCAAATTCATCAATTTTGACTACAATTTGGCGTGTTTTAGACCGTAGTTTTGCCTCATAATCATAATGAGGAATCATTCTAAAAACTACAAAAATGAAAACACAAAATTTGGCACAAGGCAAAAAGGGGTTCACTTTATTATTTTGGATCTTTTTTGCAACTTTTCAAACACTTGGACAAGGTCATCCTCCATTTCCAAATGTTGATGAGGTATATAAAAACATCTTAAACAATCCAGCAGTTTATAAGTCACTGAAAGAAGATTACAAAGTTGCTAACCCTAAGGAATGTAAAATTGAAAAGAAAATAATCATTGGAAGTGGTGAAATTGACAGTGATTTCAGTACTTATAAATCAGATAATGCCAACAATATTAACTGGAAATGGCCAGACGATCGTGCTTATACTGTATTTCGTGTAACGACACCAGAAAATACCGAAGGAGTTAAGTTTGTGCTACCTTTAGTGGTTGAATACACACGTTTACAAAATGGGGCGTTGACAAATAGTTTTCACTATTTATGGTGGAAATTTGACGCTCCTTATTCTGTTGTTGGAGGAAAAGAAGACGCATTATTCATGGAGTTATTGATGGCAAATCTGTTCAAGGCAACTCCAGCAATGAAAGAAAGTGGTCGAAGTGGGTTTCCCTTGGATTTAGATCATATGACTTTAATAACAAGTATCGAGAAATCGGATGAAATGGATGAGCGAAAAGTGTATTCGAATGCCGAAAGTGTTACGCGTACATTTGCTGTCAACGGAGATTTTATCTTATACAACGATCGTGATAATGCAGATGTTAAGGCTCACTATGTTGGTGGTAAATGCTTAGTGATAGCAGAGTTTAGAAGAGACAAAGAGAATGGGAAAACGGGTGATTGGTATTTTTCGTCATTTTATGGCGGTTTTGGAGCAGGACTTCGTGGTGAAAACGAATCAGATGATAAAAAGCTCTATAGAACGGCAGGCACTCATGGTGTAGAGGCGGTTTTTCAAAAAGAGAAAGTGGAAGTACCAATTCCATATAATTCTGGAAAAAACAAGGAAATTGTTAAAAACGATTTTAAGAATATTGTTATTAAATTATTGGATAGGGATCCAGAAGGAATCGAAGTACTTAAAAAATACATCCCGGCCGGAGACGATGAAATTCTAAATGGTTTTGTAGCATACTTTGAAGAGATGAACCAAAAGCTTGTTTCGATTAATAAAGGATTAATGAGTTATTTTACAGTTACTGTTTCTTTGCCGGAGAACATTCACGAGGGATACATAGATATCAGCATACCAATTGAAAGAGAAAGCATTGGAGGAGATAAAGAGTTAAAAGCGAAGTACAAAGAGGCTGGTATGAGCAAGGAGACAATCAATGGAGGTGGCGGACTTTCAACTACAGATAATATTTCACTCAAGGTAACACTGATCAATGGTGAAGTGAAAATTGTATCAATTCCAAAACGGGATAAGCCAATTCGATTTTAACTAACAACTAAATTCACTGAATAAAAAAGCACCTTGAAACTCAAGGTGCTTTTTCTGTATTCTTTATTTCTTTTACTTTAGTGTTAGCACAACTAGGACGGGAACAATTGCGCACGACAATACAACGATTATTAAGGTTAAATCATCCATCGTTTTTTGATTTAAAATCTGAATGTTAAGCCACCCATCAATTGGAAACTATGTACCGGTGCATTGTACCAACGCATGTAACGTTGAGATGCAATGTTGTTTGCTTGAACAAACACAGAAAGACGCTGTGTGTATCTGTATTCTAACCCTAAGTTAAAATCATAAACAGCCCCCAAATCAGAGAAATATTGTAAATTTTCTTCTTGAATTCCACTTCCAGGGCCATATCTATAGGCTTTTCGACCAGTCTCTAAATCAAAATCAAAGTTGATTAAGAATTTCTCATACAAGCTGTAATAAACACGTGTCACCAATTGGAATGTGGGTAGATTCCACGCATGTGTATTGTTTAGTAACTCATATGAACGGTACGTACCAATTACATCAACTTTTAGTTTTTCCATCGCTTGATAGGAAATGGATCCTTCCAAGGTCATTTGATTCAATGTGTCGTAAATGACATTGAATTTATTGCCCGGATTTACAGTGTCCGTCACAAACAACGCTTTGTTGCGGATTCGTGCATATCCTCCACCAATATTGAAAGAAAGTGATTTACTCAACGTTCCTTTGAATCCTCCATAAACTTCAAATGCGGTATCTTCATTTTTCAAAATGACGTTTGATCGCACAAATTCATTTTGCAAGGTCAATGATTTCAAGGAATTTTGTTTCAATCCACCACGAACACCAACATATGGAATGAAAATGTCATTAAATAATGAGTATTTCACTTCAGCATTCGGATAAATATGTGCCTGAACTGTTTCCGCTCCGTCAATGGTAAAATCTAAGCCAATCGTTGCTTTGAATTTATTGTTCCAAAGGAAGGTGCTAATTTGAGGCTTTAATCGAAACACGGTATTTCCACGAACAATTCCAGTGTCTAAATCGCGCAAAGTATCGCCTTCAATTCCATATTTATAGTTGTTATGGGCTAAATCAATACCCACTGAATAAATTTCTTTCTTCAATTTGTATTCACCGTAACCCGCTAGCGCGATGTAATTTTCTTTTGATCTCCAATCCATTATTGAATCAATCGCTGGGCGTTTTGTGTTGAAATGATTGTACTTTAAACCAATTTTGTAGTCAATTTTAAACGTATCAACTTTTGTTGTTGTAGCAAAGTCTACGTCAAATCCAGCATCGTTGTAACGCTGATCCTTTTTTGGATGACCAATAGAATCTAAGGGCGCAAGAATAGAGTAATAATGCAAACCTTGATTGCGGTAATGGAAATTTCCCATTAACTGGTACTTACGTTCGTTGATTCCTCCAAACAATTCAACTCCTGTTCGGTCAAATGTCGAGCGTTCGTATCCTGGAATGTTTCCCCATGAACTCAAATGTTTTGCGTGTGCTCCATATACGAACTTGCGCGAACGTGTACTGTTCCAATAGGCTTCTCCTAGTGGCATCATTTCAGTTCCTACACCGACTTTAACATAAGAGCTGTACAATTGATCTAAATTGTCTTTTATTTTGATTGAAGCAGGTTCAATGCTTTCAATTTCCGTCTCCGTTTGAAAAGTCAGGGATAAATAGGGATATTCAAATTTTGGTGAAGGAATGACCGTGTCAATGATCATTGGTGGTGCAGAAATGCGTTCGGCAACATCCACTTCTCGTTTGGATTCTCCAATTAAGACGACATCTTGTCCCACTACTGAAAGAGACACAAGAAAAAATGCTATGATAAGATTGGTTTTCATGATTACTTCCCTCCGTTTAATTCAATTGTTGTAGTTCCTTCTGGCAAGATGTTACTTTTTGGCTTGTTTTTCAACTGCATAAGTTCATCGTACAATTCGCCTGCTTCCAGTTTAATTCCATCATCTGTTTTTGGATAATGATCGAGCACTGACTTCAAAGTTTGTTCCGCCTGGAATAAATTGTCTTGCTGGATTAAAATACGCGATTGCAATATCAATCCTTTCGCTACCCAATAATCATAGCTTGGTTTCATTTTCAATAGAACACCGATTGTTGCGGCTGCAGGATCCAATTGATTTTTTTGATATTGAATTGCTGCAATTGTATAGCGTGATTCGGATGCGATTTCTGTTTGAGCCGTTTTAGCAACATATTCCAAGTGTGGAATGGCAAGATCCATATTGTTTAATTTGTAGTGCGACATACCAGTGGCATATTCCGACTCCAATCGATAGTCTTTGTTGAACTGAACAGATGCCAACACCAGTTTACCATAAGCGGCAGCTGCTGCATAATCTGAAGTTAAATAGTTACATCTCATCAATCCTAATTGTGCGTTGAAACGAACTTCCGAGTCACCACTTACAGCTTCAACTCGTTCGTAATTTGGAATCGCATCAGCATACTTTTTATTGTTGTAGTAATACTTTGCAACGCGAGAAGCAGCTAATTCTGTATAAGAATTGTTTTCATACGTCAACGCTTTCTCATAGTATTGAATCGACTCAGGAATTTTACCAGTTTCATGGTAAGAATTGGCCAAATAAACGGTCGCTTCTTTTGTGTAATTACCGGTTGGATATTTCGACAGGTATTCCAATAGCAATGGAATTGCTTCATTGTATTTAGCGTTGTTGTATGCTGTATTTGCAGGATCAAAATCAATCAAATCAACATCGTCTTTATCGATTCCTAAGCACGGATATTGAACGGCAATTTGCGCTAATTTTTGTGTTTGGCGCATTTCAGAGTACAAGTTGCGTAATCCGTTTGAAACGGCTGTACAATAGTAATTTTCTTCGCCATATTTCGCCAAGATGTCTAAGAATTCAGATTCTGCTTTTGAATAATTATCTTGTTTCAAGTAAATATCAGCAATATCTAAGCGAGCATCTTTTACATTTGGTGCATTTGGATAATCTTTGATCAATTGATTGTAGTACTTCAAAGAATTGGTGTAATCACTCATTAATTTATAGGATTGAGCAATTTGGTACAAGGAACGCTGCAAGTACTTCGAACCCGTATAATTGTTGACAATGTCTAGCAAAGTGGTAATTTTCAACTTCAAATTCCCTTTAATACCATATAAAATTCCTTTGTAATACAAGGCTTGGTCCTGATTGGCAACATTTAAGTTCAACGCGTCACCATAGTATTTTAAAGCTAAATCATTTTCTTTGCGCATGTAGTAAGTATCGGCAATGCGCATATTTGCATCTGCTAATTTGCGCTTGTCTTTTGAGGAAGAAACCACAAATGTTCTAAAGCTTTCGTTGGCAGCGGTTGAATCTCCCTTGTACAAATAGGCATATCCTAAATTGTAGTAGGCATCGTTTTTCATCTCTTGATTCACATTGGCTGGAGCCGCTAAGAATTCTTTGAATGAGGCAATAGAGGCATTGAAGTTTTTCAAACGATAAGCAGCATCAGCTGACCAGTATTTGGCTTTTGCACTAAATTCTGGATCAATCGGGTATTTGTCTACCAACCCGAATGTTGTAATTGCTTCTTGGTAGTTCGTTTTTTGATACAATTCAACACCGTGATTGTAGGCAATCAATTGATATGCTTTCTTTAAATTGATGTCTTTGCTCGGAAGGCGATCCAAACTTTCTAAGGCTTTACCGTAATTGTTGGTAGAAGTATACACATTGACCAAATATTGGTAAACATCGTTTTTGCGACTAGAATTTGGATACAACTCTAAGTATTTTTCAAAGGATAGAATTGCCTCGTTGTATGGATTGATGTCCAATTTATACGATAAAACAGCCGCTTGGTACAAAGCATCTTCTTCAATCACAGGGTTTGCGTCAATTTCTGAAGCTTGAAGAAAAGCATCTCTTGCCGCCGAGAAATTTTTCAATTGAATAAATGACTCACCAATTTGGTAAAATGCAACCTGACCTAAACTGTCTTTAACACGTCCCACACGATCGAGTAGCTTGATTGCTTTTTCGAACTCACTGCTTTTGTAGTAGGCAAAACCGAGTTGATAATCTTCATCACGTGTTGTTTCAGATGCTTTGTCGTATTCTTCCAAATAAGGAACAGCTTCGTCATATTTTCCAACGCGGTAGTAAGCATCACCAATTAAATGGTTGACGTCTTTTTGGTTGACAATGGTTGCTGTTTCTAAACTTGGTGCGTATTCGGTTACTTTTTCAAAATTACCTTGCAAGTAATAGATTTGCAAAATGTAGTAAGGAACAACTCGTCCAAATTGTTCATCGTTCTCTAGTTTTTTGAAACCTTCCAATGCAGATTGGTAGCTACCAGCAGAATATTCAATGTGAGAAAAATAATACAACGATGGACTTGCATATTGTGAAACACCATCTTTTACTTCATAAAAGGCACTTCGAGCTTGTTCCATGTTCCCTTCTTGGAAATTAGCGTAGCCTAATTTGAAGTAAAACTCGTCTTGATTCTCACTGGCAACATCTGATGCGCTGAGTTTATTGAACCAAACAAGAACTTCTTCATAATCCTTTTTTTGGTAGTAATATTTCCCCAATCGGAAGTAAACATCTTTTTTGTAGATGCTTTCTGGATAGTTTCTGTTGAATGATTCTAACAGCGCAACGGCATCATTGTTAAACAACTCCAATGCTGATACTCCCTCGTAATACAAGGCTTTGATGTACATTGGATCGGTTGGTTGAGGAAAACCATTCAGAAAGTTTCTGAATTCTTTTCTCGCTGCTCCGAATTGTTTCTTTTGATACAGCTCTTCAGCTCTAAAGAAGTTTGCATAGTCGCTATTGTACTTCTCAGAAGACTGAGAAAACGAAAAGGAACTGATGCACAAGAATAAGACGACCAATAATCGGTTCATAACACTGCTGCTTTTAATCAAGTAAAATTAAGGGACTTTGGTGCCCTAATGGAGAGACATTTCAAAAGTTTTAAACGTGAATCTGTTAAGATTATTTCAATGTACTTTCCGATTTATTGCTTCAATTATTCGCATTTTTACAGAAACTTACAATTGTGGAGCACGTAATTCAGATTCAAAACGGTAAAATATATCAAAACGACTCATTGGTTTTGACGGATATTGATTTTCAGTTGAAAGGAGATGAATTCGTTTATTTGATTGGGAAAACGGGAAGTGGAAAGAGTAGTTTATTGAAAGCATTGTACGGTGAATTGAAGTTAGCCGACGGTTCTGGAAACATAGTTGGTTTTGACTTGTTGACATTGCGTAAGAAGCAAGTTCCAATGTTGAGAAGAAAAATTGGCATTGTCTTTCAAGATTTTCAGTTGTTGACAGATCGTACTGTAGGACAAAATTTGGCCTTTGTTATGGGAGCAACTGGCTGGAAAGACAAACGATTGATGGATAAACGATCGATGGAAGTGTTGCAATTGGTTGGATTAGAATCAAAAATTAACGTGAAACCGTTTGCTTTATCGGGTGGTGAGCAGCAAAGAATTTCCATAGCACGAGCATTATTGAATAAACCAGAATTGATTTTAGCGGATGAGCCTACAGGAAATTTGGACCCTGAAACTTCTGAAGAAGTGATGCGATTGTTAGTGGCTGTTGCTAAAGAGGAAAAATCTGCTGTTGTAATGGCCACGCATGATATGTCAATGGTGGAAAAATTCCCTGGCAGAGTTGTTCGTGTGGAAGCTGGAAAACTGAAAGAGGTGAGTGGAATTAATAACTTTAATCCATTTGAGAATTTTGGTGTTGGGGAGTGATGTTTGAGTCTTGTCTTTGAGAGTTTAAAAAATTTAAATTTCTAAAAGATCAAACGTTTAAAAGTTTAAATTTTTAGAAACATAAAAAACACAAAATTTAAATAACTAAACTTTTAGTGAACCCTCCAGTTTTATTGACTTATAGACGTGCTTTTCTAAAACGTACTCCTTAGGCATTTGGCTTTGAAACTGCCACCTCAAACAATTTTTCCCATCGTTTTCCTGTCATGAACAACTTGTTCGATTGCCCATCAAACGCAATTCCATTCATCACATCTCCTTGTTGACCTCGACCTTTTTTCACTAATTCACTTCCATCTAAAACAGCAATGACTTTTCCATTATCTGGATCAATCACAACGATTTTTGAAGTCATCCAAATGTTGGCATATATAAAACCGTCAACGTATTCTAATTCATTTAAATTGATGACAGATTCTTGATTTGTATAGACTTCAATTGTTCGTTGAATACTAAATGTTTTTGGATCTCTAAATGTAATGCGCTCCGAACCATCCGACATGATGATTGATTTTCCATCATTGCACAATCCCCAACCTTCTCCAGTAAAATTGAATTCCTTTGATTTCGGTTGTAGTGTATTTTTGTCGTACGTAAAACAACGTCCTGTTGTCCATGTAATTTGATACAAAGTCTCGTCCAAAATAGTAATTCCTTCTCCGAATTGACTTCCATCTAACCCCATTTTAACTAGGTCATTTCCAGTACTTAAATCGATTTTAGCGACTTTACTTTGCCCCAATTGTCCTGTTCCTTCATACAAAACTCCGTTGCTGAATTCCAATCCTTGAGTAAAGTTGATTGGATTATGCGGGTACTCATTCACAATTGAAAGTGACCACACTTCTGGAACGATGTCCGATAAAACTCGAATCAATCGATGATCGGTGAACGTTTCTCCGTTGGTATATGTCACATTTAAGTCCATTGTTTTCGCGCCAATACCGAGTACGGCTGTGTTTACATTGAACGTTAATTTTGACGAGGGTTTTGACCAAGTTTTAACGATGCTGTCATTGATTACTAAATCAATACTTGCGATGTCTTTACTATATACTTCAATAGAAACAGGTACTTGCGTATCAAATGTTGCCGCTAAATTATCCTGAAAAGCGAACAATGCTGGAGCAGATTCTCCTTCACCACCAGTCGTATCGCAACTTGTGCAATTTACTAGAACAACAATTCCAATCAATAATAGTGATGGAAGAGCAAATTTTGAAAACTTCATAATATTAGTGAATTGCGTTTTGAATGTCATTGGCAGAAATGGAGCTATGTGATGCTGAGTATTTCACTTCATTATTAGAAACTAAAATAGCTTGAGGAGATTGATGAACAACTCCAGTTAACTCTGCAATTTCATTTGATATAGCACGATAATTTAATAAGTCTAAATAGTACAATTCGATTTCTTTGTTGTCTTGATCCCACTCTTTTTGAAAACGAGATAGTGCCATTGAAGAAATACTACAACGTGTGCTATGCTTGAACAACAACACAGGTTTCTCATCAGAATGAGCAAGAATTTCTTTCAATTGTTCAATCGTTGTCAAATTGTTCCAAGGAAAGTTTGTTTCTTCCTTTTGTGTTCCAAATCCAAATAGTCCCATATTGCTTAAATTCCAGAGGTGAATTGTTTTAAAAAGCGTACGTCATTTTCAGAGTACAAACGCAAATCATTGACTTTGTATTTCAATTGAGTAATGCGTTCAACACCCATTCCGAAGGCAAATCCAGTGTATGTTTTAGAATCGATGCCAGATGCCTCTAACACACTTGGATCAACCATTCCACAACCTAAAATTTCTAACCATCCTGTGTATTTACAGACATTGCATCCTTTAGAATTACAAATTGTACATGAGACATCGACTTCTGCACTTGGTTCTGTAAATGGGAAATAAGATGGGCGTAATCGAATTTGAGCCTTTTCACCAAACAATTCTTGTGCGAAGTACAACAATGTTTGTTTTAAATCTGCGAAAGAAACGTTTTTATCTATGTACAGTCCTTCTACCTGATGAAAGAAACAGTGTGCTCGAGCTGAAATTGCTTCGTTGCGATAAACGCGCCCAGGAGATATGGTGCGAATTGGTGGAGTTGAATTTTCCATCACTCGAACTTGAACCGAACTGGTATGCGTTCTTAGTGCCATTTCTTTTTCTCCCTTTTCAATGAAAAACGTATCCTGCATATCACGTGCTGGATGCTCAGGCGGAAAGTTCAAGGCTGAGAAGTTGTGCCAATCGTCTTCAATCTCCGGACCTTCAGAAACTGTGTAACCAATGCGTGCAAAAATTTCAATAATTTCACTTCTTACCAATGACAATGGATGCCTTGAGCCAATGCCTTCTGAATTTCCAGGTCGAGAAGTATCAATGGTTGATTTGTTCTCTGAAGATTCTTCTAATTTTTCTTTCCAAGAGTTGAACAAGTCTTCCGTTTGAATGCGGAAGTTATTTAAAAGTTGACCAACCTCACGTTTATTTTCGTTTGGAACAGACTTTAAATCGTTAAATAATTCTTTAATCGTTCCTTTTGAACCGAGGTATTGAATGCGAAAAGCTTCTAATTCTTGTTTGTTTGAAATAATTTTTGCTTTTATTTCACTCAATAAATGATCTATTTTTTCTTTCATTATGTTCGATTTCACACAACGTTTGTTCGATAAACAACCGTAAACTTTCAAAAATGTAACTTTTTAATGCCTTTAACTGTTTAAGGTAAAAGAGTCATTAAAGTACGAAGTTACGAATTTAGGGTAAAAAGCTCGTTGGGTTTATTAAAAATACTTTATCTTTAGGGGCTTGATAATTTGAAAAATGAAAAATCTTACTTACGGAATTTTTGTAACACTAGGCTTATTGATGGTAACAACCATTCAATCATGCAAAAAGGACCCTTCCATCTTGAAGGTATTTGTGAAGTCTGCAGTGAATGATATTACACCGAATGCAAGGGTAGTAATTATTGCTGACATACAGGAAAATGATTCAGACATTGAATATGTTGACACTTTGTACACAAATGAAGGAGGGTTCATTACTTTTGATGTGTCTGAATATTTTTCTGAAGCAGGTAAATCTGTTGAGGTCGCATATTTTGATATTATTGCAAGAAAGGATGGAAAACAAGGAGTTGGATATGCACGAGTGCGAGTTAGAAATACAGCGGTAGAATCCGTTTATCTTGAAGAATAATTTTACAAGTATGAAAAATACAATGAGAAAATTTGGATTGGTTGCTTTTGCAGCAGCGTTTGTTTTACTTCCTTCAATGGGTTGTAGAAAAAAGAAGGATACTATCGTAAATATATATGTCAGAAACGCTTCTAATGCTTATGTTGAAGGAGCTTATGTTGTTTTGTCTGCTCAAGGATCTTTGCCAAATACCTTAGACCCACAATGGGAAAACTTTAAAACATACACAAACTCTGCGGGTGTTGCAACGTTTAATTTCAATGAAATTTATGAATTAGGTCAAGCCGGAGTTGCAGTAGCCAACATTGAAGCATCAAAAGCAGGCAATACTGGAAATGGTGTGATTAAAGTGGAACAAGAGACTACTTCAGAGGAAACAGTTTATATTTAACATATTTTAATAGAATTGAAGGATGCTGCCTAAATGGTGGCATTTTTTTTGTGCTTAACTTTAGTATGAAAATTACACACACTTTAAAAGCAAATGTCATGAGAAATTTAGGAATAGTATTTATTGGAGCGTTATTGACATTTAATGTGGGAGCACAAGCCTTTCAGAACAAAACAAATGTTATAACACTTGGAGCTGGATTTGATCCATATTATAGTCATTACGCGAGTTATGGTTATAATTACAAGAAATCGGCGGTAGGACCATTTATCCTAGCATACGAAAGAGGAATTACCGAGTTATTGGGAATCGGTAGAATTGGTGTTGGAGGAAGTGTTGGACAATCATTTTACACGTCCAGATCTTTTGATAACAACAATTATGAATACATTGATAGAACTTCGAGAACAGCAATCTTTGTCCGAGCTGCATACCATTTTGATTTCGGTATTGACAAGCTTGATGTGTACGCTGGAGTAGGAGGTGGAGCATACGTGCGCAGTGAAACGCATAAGTCTAGTAATCCTAATTATGTGTTTGTCAGTAAAAAAGGAGGAGTTGTTGACGGTGGTCCAACGGCCTTTGGCGGAGTACGTTACTATTTCACAGATGCTTTTGGCGTTTATGGAGAAGTTGGGTATGGAATGACGGCAATTAGCGGTGGATTAGCATTTAAATTCTAATTAGTCGCCACTTTATAAAAGAGTCTAAAAGTCAAAAATGCCTCGTGATTAATTTCGCGAGGCATTTTTTATTCAGGGTTGTGTTGGGTTCTTATGATTTTGACAATGTCAATGATTGAAGATACACGATGTATTCCTCTATTGAACCTGTCAACATTAATTTAATTGCTTCTGTTTTTGTTGTGTTACGTTTCATAGGGCATTGTTTTAAAGTTCTAATAAGGTCTTTTCAAATCTTGTGCCAAAAATGAACGATTTCTTGAAAGTATAGCAATAACGAGGTTTTCAATATGAAATTTTTATTTTCATATTGAAAGTTATTCATTGGAACAATCGGATTTTTATTCCAAAAAGAAAACAATTGTACTTACAACTCTGGCTTTTTGAATATATGGTTCTGAAGGAGCGCTACTACCTTCTTCGTTGTAATAATTACCAGCAATTGAAATTTGTCCTTGAGAGGCTGTTTTAATCTTTCCTAATTCAGCTTGTGAATCATTCGCAAATTGTTCTCCAGCAATACGAGCATTTTTGGTGCTTTCTGCAATGAGCTTTGGCTTGATTGAGTTAAGTTCAGGAAAAATATATGTTGAGTTGATATCTGAGGTTAAATTGTTGGAAATTAAATCAAGTTTAATTTGTGAAATTTTGTTTTCCACGCTTTTCACATCTACGGAAGTAAAGGAAAGGCTTTGGTAGACCGTGTATCTGTCAATCTTAACTTCAACTTGTTTTCCGTCTTCCCATTGCCATTCTGTATATCTTTGACGATCAGTTACACCAACATTGTAGATCGTAATATCACCATTAGAATAACCATTATCATTTAAATAATCTAAAATGGCCTTTTTCTTTGCTTGGGTTTGACTTAATAGTTGTTGTAAAGAATCACCAGAAAATGAAAAGCTTAAATTGATTGAAGCGGAAGTTGCCATCATGTTCATCTCAGCTAATCCTTTTACGGTAACAACCCTGTCTTTATCGCTAAATGTACGTAAACCTTTGAAGATGTAAAAGCCCAGCAGAAACATGCCGAGTATAATTGAGCATCCAATGATTAATGGCTTTGTAATAGATTTGTTTTCCATGTTTTTCGAATTATTGATGAATCTAATAGTTAGTTGTAGTGATGAAAGATAAATGAATATACGAATTATTAATGATTGAGTAAATAACGGAGGATTGAAAGAAATGTTATTAATGGACGTCGAACAAAGGATCCTTCCCGATTCTCGGGATCAGATGCGATTAGTTAAAACCAATGATTATTTGTTGTTGTATAATGGAGCTTATGTACTGTGAACTTTTTTGTTTTTTAATGAACTTTTCAGCTTTTAGTGCCTCAGACATTGATTCAAATGGAAAAGTCATCATTAATTCCCAAGGTTTCCCTCTTTTGCTCCATATTTTATTGAAATCGGAATTGTGAAACTCAAGACGTTTAATAGGGTTTTCGGAATAACCGATGTAATATTTATTGATGGTTTTGGAGTATAAAATGTACACGAAATACAT